>OIYS01001780.1_pt1 | contig 10152 bp, 9 predicted proteins | sample 1588271 | NCBI WGS metagenome assembly OIYS01 (sample SAMN03283286) | human gut metagenome | biome: human-associated habitat; material: feces | host: Homo sapiens | place: Peru | collected 2012
TGGAAGCGTCTCCGTTTCCCTATCTTTCCGCTTTCCGGCAGGTTAGAATGGTTCTATCTTGTACCGGGGGAGGAAGGGCAATGCAGTGCCAGAAGCTGAAAACCTATATGGAGACCGGAAGGGTGATTTTTCTAAGCGTCAAGTCTATCCGGCCAAATCCGGCCCAGCCCAGGCGAATCTTTTCCCAGGATGCCCTGTCTGAGCTGGCCGATTCCATACGGCAGCACGGGGTCCTGCAGCCGCTGAGCGTGCGGCGCATCCAGGGAGGCTATGAGCTCATCGCCGGAGAGCGCCGCCTGCGGGCCGCTCAGCTGGCAGGGCTGGGCGAGGTTCCCTGCCTTGTCATGCAGATGGATGACAAGGAATCCGGCCTTGCCGCCATGATTGAAAATTTACAGCGGCAGGATCTGGACTTTGTAGAGGAGGCCCAGGGCATTGCCGCACTGATGCGGACCCAGAATCTAAGCCAGGAGCAGGCGGCGCGGCTGCTGGGCAAAAGCCAGAGCGCCGTGGCCAACAAGCTGCGGCTGCTGCGCCACGGGGAGACAGTTCTCTCTGCCCTTCGCGAGGCCGGACTTACGGAGCGCCACGCCCGGGCGCTGCTGAAACTGCCAGGCGAGGCAGAGAAGCTGGAAGCCATTGCCACCATTCAACGCCTGGAGCTCTCAGTCGCCGCCACGGAAAAATATGTAGCCAGTCTTCTCTCTGCCGCTCCCAGCCGCCCCAGGAAAGCCGACGTTTCCAGCTTTCTCAACACCCTGACGGACTCCCTTGCCAAAATCCAGCGCTCCGGCATCAAGGCCATCTCCGAGCGCCGGGAAACGGACGCGCAGATTGTTCTGACCATCACCATACCAAAGGGGTAGGACGGTTTTCCCATCCTACCCCACAGAAAACTTACTGCTTTGCCGCGTCCAGCACCAGCTTGAAAGCACCGTATGCACCCGCATCATTGCCCAGAGAGGCCAGAGCAAACTTGACGCCGGAGGCCGCGTGGAACACATACTTGTGGAAATAGGGCTCGATTCCGTCCAGCAGCACGGACCCCGCCTTGCTGACGCCGCCGCCGATGACAACCGCCTCGGGGTCAATGACAGAGCACACAGAGCCCAGGAACTGGCCCATGTAATCAAAATAGCTGTCCATAATCTCCAGAGCCACCTGGTCCCCTGCCTTGCCTGCATCGAAGATATCCCGGCAGGTCACTTCCTCCAGGGCCCGCAGAGAAGAAGGCACGTCATCCTTGGCAAGGCGCTGGTTTGCCAAGCGGACAATGCCGGTAGCGGAGCAATACTGCTCCACGCAGCCCCGCTTGCCGCAGCCGCAAATCGCGGTTTCTTTGGGATTCAGGACCATATGGCCCAGCTCGCCGCCGGCTCCATGGGTGCCGTTAAGCAGCTTACCGTCCAGGATGATGCCGCCGCCGACACCGGTTCCCAGGGTGATGAAAATGACGTTCTCGCTTCCCTGGCCACCACCGACCCAGTATTCGCCCAGGGCCGCCACATTGGCATCGTTGCTGGCCTTGACGCTCAGGCCCGTACCCTTGGACAGCTCCTCTTCGATGGGCACAACGCCCCAGCCCAGGTTCACGCAGCGGTTCACAACGCCCTTGACCACAGCCCCGGGCACACCGATGCCAACGCCCAAAAGCACTTCGTCCGGAATATTGTTTTCCTTCCGGTAGCGGTTCACAGAGTCTGCAATGTCCGGGATAATCTTCTCGCCGCCGTTTTCCCGGCGGGTGGGAATCTCCCACTTGCTGAGCATTTTGCCGGTCTCGTCAAAGTATGCGATCTTGACGGTGGTGCCGCCCAGGTCAACGCCAAATCCATATTTCATAGGGGATACCTCCTGTTTTTATATTTCCTTCATTATACAGGATTCTTCAGGAAAAGGAAAGTGTTATTTCCGCAAATCGCGATAATTGCGGATGGTCTCAACCAAGAGCCGGTTCTTAATTTCTATCCACTCCTACCCATTACGCCCATCCTCAGTCTCGCTGACGTGGGCCAGCTCCCCCCGGTGGGGGAACTTTTGAGACTTTCTTTAAGGTTTTCGGTGTAGAATCTTAATATCCCATTAAGTCGGATGACAATTCTTTACAATTGTGCTACAATTTGTTTCGGAAAGAAAATCCGCTGACACGAAAAAGGAGGCCCTTGAAAATGAACACTTTTCTGAAACGGCTGATCTGCGGCGGCTCGATTCTGTGCGTGCTTCTCGTAGGCTGTGCCGCCGGTGTGCGCACGTCCAGCCGGGAGGAGCTGCCCGTATTTACCAAAGAACCCACAGCAGTCCACTGCTATATTCCCGATGGGCTGCTGCAATAAGCATGAAAGAAGGAAGAACCATGAATTGGAAACCCCTGTTTGCCGGGCTGCTGGCGGCCGGGCTGCTATCAGGCTGCGCGTCCAACGTCAATGCCCCCGCTACCCTGCCCGCCGTTGACCCCCAGCCCGTTGTGGAAACCAGCGCTCCCACCAGCGTCACCGTCAATTCCGCCCAGGAGCTGGCAGCAGCCATTGCCCCGGGAGCCACCATCACCCTGGGAGAAGGTGTGCTCAAGCTGGATTTGGGTGACGACATCAATACCGGAAATCCATACTGCTGGTGGGAAGCCGTTGAAGACGGCTTCCAGCTGGTCATCTCCGGAGTCCAGGACCTGACCATCCAGGGTGCGGGGCGGGATGCCACCCGGATTCAGACAGATCCCCGCTTTGCCGACGTACTGAAATTCGAAAACTGCGGCAATCTGACACTACAGGGTTTTACCGCCGGACATACCGAGCAGGCCGAGGGCTGCGAGGGGGACGTCATTGCCCTGGGCGACTGCCAGAATGTGCTGCTGGAGGATCTGGGGATCTTCGGCTGCGGCTTCATCGGCGTCAACGCCAACCAGTGTCAGGAGCTGGATATCCGCACCTGCGATATCTATAGCTGCTCCGGCATCGGTATCAATCTGAACGAAGTGAAGGATTGCAAAGTCACGGGCTGCACCATCCGGGATTTGGGACACTCCTACGCAGAGGCCTCCTCTGCCATCAGTGCCTATGGCGGCGAAAATCTCGTCGTGGAAGACACCAAGTTCACAGGTATCAATGCCTATGATCTGCTGTCCATATATCAGGATGCCCGCTTCAGCGGCTGCACCTTCCAGAATAACACCCTGACGGATGTGGCAATTTCTCTGTATTCCAGCCAAAATCAGGAATTCGCAACGCTGACCCTTGAGAACTGCCAAGGCTCTGATAACCGCGCCTGGGACTGGATGCGCACGGAAGCAGGCAGCCTGATCGTAGACGAGACGGGCGCCGAGCTGGACGAGAAAGCCATGGACAAGCTTTTCGGAGCGCTGAGTAACGCCGTGGAGGAGCCCACAGTCCCCCAGGAGACCGTCGTCGTCACCACAGTGGACGAATTTCTGGCAGCCATCGGCCCCAACAAGGACATCGTCATCGATGCGAAGGAGCTGAACCTGAGCACCGCCTCCGATTATGGCCAAATGGACACAAGCAAGTATTACAGCTGGCACAACCCCTACGACGGTCAACAGCTGGATATTACCGGTGTGGACAATCTGACCATCCGTGGCAAGGATGGAAAGGATGCAAACCTGATCTCCGCCGTCCCCAGATATTCCTATGTGCTTTCCTTTGCCGGCTGCACAAATGTGACTGTAAAGGATCTGACCCTGGGGCACACCGAAGCCCCCGGTGAATGCATCGGCGGTGTGCTGGATTTCTACCGCTGCGGCAATGCCACCGTCTCCGACACCGGCCTCTTCGGCTGCGGCACCATCGGCGTTCTGGGAGAATCCAGTCGGAATCTGCACATTCTGAACAACGAAATCTACGACTGCTCCCAGGGTGGCGTGAATCTGATCAGCTGCCGTCAGGTAGAAATGGATGGAAACGATTTCCACGACCTGGGCACCCACGGCTATGGCTACATCTACAATGTTTCCAGCGACAGCGATAATGTGACCTTTAACGGCACCGCCATCGCGCCGGGGGATACGCTCTACGTTGACGACGGCTCAACCAATTGATATCGCATCGTTATAACAAAAGCCGGGCGGCACATGGCCGCCCGGTCAAATTTTTGAAATCAGCAGCAGAAGAACTGCCCCCGGCAGCACAGCAGCTGGGCCAGATAGCACATACACAGGCTGGCGCAGGGGCTGCCGCCCATGGTAAAGCCCCGGAAATTTCCGGCGGACCGGCGATAGGCCTGATCTCCATGCTCGATCTGCTCCAGGGCGGACAGGTACTCCTGGTTGTCCGGCTCCATGGAAACCGCTCTGCGGATATGCTCCAGGGCCGTCACCTGATTGCCCACACCCTGATTGGCCAGAGCGCTGAGATAGTACCACCGGGCATCCCGGTTGGTGCTATTGTTCAGAGCATTGATGGCCTCTTGATAACGGCCATAGCGGATATACTGGCTTGCGGAGCGCTGGTAGTCGTCCCCCTCCGGCCGCGTCTGCCGGGTCTCATAGTACCAGCCTCCGCCAAAGGGATTGTAGCCGCCGAAGGGGTCATAGCCACCCTGCTGGCCGCTGCGCTGGTTCTGATAGGTGGGGCCGGAATACTTCTCCGGATTTTTGATCCGGTCGTAGGCCTCGTTGACCTCCTGCATTTTCCGGGCCGCCTCGGCATCGCCGGGATTCAGGTCCGGATGGTATTTCTTCGCAAGACGGCGGTACGCCTGCTTCACTTCCTCATCGGAAGCTCCCGGCTCCAGGCCGAGCACCTTATAGGGATCCATCTGCACTTGCGCCCTCTTTCCTGTTTTTTTGACGATACCGGACCCACACGCCGCTATAAAGAATGTTATCCAGCAGCGCCTTGTCCTGCACCAGGGGTAATTTTTCAAAATAGGCCGTGCACCGGGCCATGGTCAGGGAGAAGACCTGCTCCCAGTCCGGCTGTTCTTCCAAAAGCAATGTGGGATTGTAGCTGCCCTTTTTCCGGTCCTCCGGCGCATCCAGCACCGCATCCATGAGATAGATAAAACGGCCCAAAGCTGCGCCCATCTCCCGCAGCGTGTCCGCCCAGGTATCCTCCCGCCAGACAAAGAGCTCCCCCATGAGTTCCCCAAACAGGCCGGCGGGAATATCCGGATTTTGGCACTTCTCCGCTTCCAGCCGGTTCAACTCTGTCAGGCAGCGCTGCAATGTGCCGCACTGCCGGGGGTTCTTCTCAGCAATCCGCTCTGCATAGGGCTCCATAGCATTGGCCAGGAGCTTGGCAGAGTGCTTTTTGTCATCGTTCCAATCATCCAGACACTTGTAGTATGCCAGAGCGATGTTCATATCCGCCGTATAGGTGATGATCTCGCTGCGGGTATAGGTCCGGGCGCGGAGGGGATGGGTCAGGCAGCGGGCTGTCCTTTTTTCTTCCTCCGGCTCATACAGGCTCAGCAGCGTCAGGGCCAGAAAGGCCATGTCGTAGCGCAGCCCTAAGCGGCTGAGCTGGGAGGCTTCCTCCCCCATAGCCCGGCAGATGCCGCAATAAATCTCGCCATAGCGGTCCTTCTCCGGCTGAGAAAGCTCTGTTAAATTGGCGGTAATATAGCCAAACACGGCTTGCCACCCCTTTCCCGCGATGCCTCTTCCCTGCCCGCCGTGCGGGCGGACACGGAACAGAGACCGCGTATTTTTTATCTTTTTTTACCAAAATATCAGCAAACTGTGAACAGCCCGTAAAGAAAGCCAAAAATTTTTGGAAATACGGCACCAATCCGGGTACTCCCCTCGCTTATGCCGCCTTTTTCTCCCGATACTGCGACAGAAGCTTATTCAGCGCAGCCCCGTAGAACAGGATGCTGACGCAGCAATACAGCCACAGCATGCTCACGGCTATGGAATACACACTGCCGTAGATATTGGAGATTTTGGAAAAGTGGGTCACATACAGGGAAAATGCCCAGGAATATACCGCCCAGCCCACGGCGGAGAAGATTGCCCCGGGCAGGCTCTCCCAGAAGCCATTGCGCTTATTGGGCAGCACCATATAGATGGCGGTGAATAACAAAATCTGAATGGCCAGAAGCAAAATTCCCCGCAGATCAATCAAATCCACCAGGGTCATCACCACCGGGTTCTGAATCCCGCGCAGCAGCTCCATCAGGGTATTCCCGAACACATGGAGCACCAATGTGAGCACCACCACAACCAGAAACAGCAGCGCATACACAACGCTGATGCCCCGGGTATAGACATAGCCCCGGTCCTCCTCCACGCCATAAACCGCATTAAGGCCCTTCAGCAGACCATAGACGCCCTTGCTGGAGGACCACAGCAGCGTCAGCACCGATACTCCCGCCACGGCAGAGGAGGCATTGCGATAGGTGCTGAGAATCAGCTCCTGCACGCTGTCCATCAGGGCTTCCGGCAGAATATTCTCCAGGGCCCCCGTCAGGTCCGCCACGGAAAGCTGGGTAAAGCGCAGGGAGTTCAGAATCAGCAGCAGCGCCGGGAACGCAGACAGAATCAAAAAGTAAGCCCCGTAGGCCGCCCGGAAGGGAATATTCAGTGCGGCTATGGTTTTTGCCGCCGCTGCGGTTTTTCCGATAATACCGCCCTGGGGCAGCTGCTTCATGGGGGATGCTCCTTTCTCGGCTTGCTCCCTAGGAGGGGCTGTGAATGGGAATTGCGAACCGGCGGAATGCGCCGGTTCGCAATTCAGCTGCTTATTCCGCAGAGATCATATAGTAGTAAACGGGCTGGCCGCCGTTGATGAGGTTCACTTCCGCCTTGGGACAGATGTCCGCGAACAGATCCGCAGCCTTCTGGGCGTGCTTTTCCTTGGTGTCTGCACCATAGTAGATGGTGACAAACTCCCGCTCCTCATCCCGGACCCGCTCAGCCAGGCCCTTCAGCAGCACGGTGATATCCTTGCTGGTGCCGAAGAGAGAGCCGCCGGCCATGGCCAGATAGTCACCCTCGTGGATGTCGTAGCCGTCGAAATCGGAGTTCCGGGCTGCATAGGTGATCTGCATGGTCTCCACTGTGGGCAGCACCTCGGTCATAGTCTGGGTATTCTCCTCCACAGTGCCTTCGGGGTTGAAGTTCAGCATGGCGGTGACGCCTTGGGGCACGGTCTTGCTGGGGATGACCACAACCGTTTTGGGGGTCAGGCCGTTCACCTGCTCCGCCGCCATGATGATATTCTTGTTGTTGGGCAGCACAAAAACAGTCTCGGCAGGGACCTTGTTTACAGCCTCCAGGATATCCTGGGTGCTGGGGTTCATGGTCTGGCCGCCGGAGATGATCTGATCGACGCCCAGATTCTGGAACACATCCGCAAGGCCCGCGCCGGCGCAGACGGAGACGACGCCCAGAGGCTTCTCCGGCTTTGCGATCTTCGGGGCGACTTCCTGCTCGGAGAGCACCTTTTCCGTGTGCTGCAGGCGCATGTTCTCGATCTTCACCGTGACGAAGGAACCGTAATTCAGCGCTTCGGTCAGCGCCTTGCCGGGATCGTTGGTATGGACATGCACCTTGATGATCTCGTCGTCGTCCACCAGCACAAGGCTGTCGCCCAGCTCGGACAGGAACGCCCGGAGATTTTCAGGGTCATGGTCATTTTCCCGGGAAATAATGAACTCGGTGCAGTAGGAGAAGGTGATGTCCTCGGTATTGAAGTCGGAGAAGTCCGCGCTCTGCTTGGTCTGCGTCACCGCGCCGTTCTCGGGCAGCACCACGTCCTCGCCCTGCAGGGCGCTGAGCATGGCTTCCAGCGCCACGACCCAGCCCTTGCCGCCGGCATCCACAACACCGGCCTTTTTCAGCACGGGGTTCTGGTTGACGGTATCGGCCAGCGCCTTCACGGCTTCCTCAATGGCTGCTTCGTGGACGAATTCGATGAAGTTGTTCTCCCGGGCGGCGTCGGCAGCCTTGGCCGCGGACAGGCGGGCGACGGTGAGAATGGTGCCTTCGGCGGGCTTCATGACGGCCTTGTAAGCAGCGTCAACGCCCTCCTGCAGCGCCTGCGCCCACAGAACGCCGTCGCACTCCTCGCTGCCCTTCAGGCGCTTGGAAATGCCCCGGAACAGCAGCGACAGAATGACGCCGGAATTGCCCCGTGCGCCCCGCAGCATGGCGGAGGCCGCCACCTTGGACGCTTTTTCCAGATCGGGGTCCTCGGTCTTGCGCAGGTCGGAGGCCGCGGAGTTGATGGTCATGGACATATTGGTGCCGGTGTCTCCATCCGGCACGGGGAACACATTCAGCTCGTTGAGAGCCTGCTTGTTGATCTCGATGGCGGCAGCCGCGCTGATGATCATTCTGCGAAGATCGGCTCCGTTGATGGTTTCTCTCAATTTATTTCCCTCCGAACTTTAACCGATCACCATGGAATCGATATAAACATTTACGGCCCGAACCTCGGTACCGGTGCAGTTGGTCACCACATAGCGAACCTCGGAAATAATGGAAGCGCCCACGGCGTTCAGGTTTACGTTGTTGTCCACGATAATATGCAGGTCAATGGAAATGGTGTCGTCCTCGTTGAACTGGACATTCACGCCCTTGCCCACGGATTCCCGGCGGAGCAGATGGTACAAGCCGTCGGACAGGCTCCGGGCGGCCATGCCCTTGACGCCAAAGCAGTTGATGACAGCGGTGCCGACAATGTCCGTGTAGACGCTGGTGCTGACATTGACGCTTCCGTTTTCATTTTCGTGACGGATCATAGATGCAACCTCCAATTTTCAGTACGTATTTTGACAAAGGGGAGCTACAAGCGCCTTAAACCATGCTGTCTTCCCAGCAGTCGGGGGCGGTCAGACCCATCATCCTGACGATGGTGGGCGCCACATTGGCAAGGCCGTAGTGGCCGTCCTTGATGACCCAGGTGTGGTCGGGGTCGTAGATGATGAAGGGAACGGGGTTCAGGGAATGCGCCGTGCGGACGGAGGTCTTTCCCTTCTTGGTCTCGGTCATCTGGTCGGCGTTGCCGTGGTCGGCGGTGATCAGGACGGTGTAGCCGTACTTGTCGGCAGCCTCCACAATGGCGGCCACGCTCTTGTCCACGCACTCCATGGCGTAAACCACCGCGTCAAACACGCCGGTGTGGCCAACCATGTCGCCGTTGGGGAAGTTGCAGCGCAGGAACTGGAACTTCTTGGATGCCATGTTCTCCACCATCTTTTCGGTGATCTCCTTGGACTTCATGGCAGGCGCCTTCTCGAAGGGGATCACGTCGGAGGGGACTTCCTCGTAGACTTCCAGATTCTCGTCCACCTTGCCGGAACGGTTGCCGTTCCAGAAATAGGTCACATGGCCGTACTTCTGGGTCTCGGACAGGGCGTACTCATGGATTCCGGCGGCGCACAGCACCTCGGTCAGGGTGTGCTTGATGACGGGGGGCTGCACCAGATAATGCTGGGGGATCTTCAGGTCGCCGTCGTACTGGAGCATACCGGCAAACTTCACGCCGGTGTAGTCGCCCCGGTCGAAGTGGTCAAAGTCCTTGCGGTCAAAGGCCAGAGAGATCTCCTGCGCCCGGTCGCCCCGGAAGTTGAAGAGGATGACGCTGTCGCCGTTGGCGATCTTCGCCACAGGCTCGCCGCTCCGCTCGATCACGAAAGCGGGCAGATCCTGATCGATGCAGCCCGTCTCTGCGCGGTAGGTCTCGATAGCCGCCTTGGCAGAGGGGAATCTTCTGCCGATTGCCTGAACGTGGGTGCGCCAGCCCTGCTCTACCATCGGCCAGTTGGCCTCGTAGCGGTCCATGGTGATCTGCATACGGCCGCCGCCGGAGGCGATGGCGTAATCGCAGCCCTCGGTGTTCAGCTCGGCAAGCACCTTCTCCAGCATGTCCACATACTCCAGCGCGGAGGTGGCAGGAACGTCACGGCCGTCCAGAAGGATGTGGCAGTAGGCTTTCTTCACGCCCTCGGCATGGGCTTCCCGCAGCATGGCAATGAGGTGATGGATGTTGGAATGGACGTTGCCGTCGGACAGCAGGCCCAGAAAATGCAGCGCCTTGCCGGAAACGGCGTTGGCGATCAGGTCTTTCCACGTCTCGGACGCATAGAGCGTGCCGTTCTCAATGGACTCGCCGACCAGCTTCGCGCCCTGAGAGTATATCTGGCCGCAGCCCAGCGCGTTGTGGCCGACCTCGGAGTTGCCCATATCATCGT
>OIYS01001781.1_pt1 | contig 10144 bp, 7 predicted proteins | sample 1588271 | NCBI WGS metagenome assembly OIYS01 (sample SAMN03283286) | human gut metagenome | biome: human-associated habitat; material: feces | host: Homo sapiens | place: Peru | collected 2012
GGTTTCCGGCAAGAAGGGCATCCGGATGATCACCGGCATTGACCAGAATGTGAAGAAGAGCCTGGTGAGCAAGGCGGGCCTTGCGGGCTACACCCTGGAGGAATACGGCACCGTAGTCCAGTGGGCGGACACCCTGGGCAGCAACACTCTGAATCTCAACAGCAGCAACAAGCAGAATTACGCCTACAAGAAGGGCAAGGCCGATCCCATCTTCGCCAAGGCGGACGGCAGGATTCAGTACACCAATGTGCTGGTGGGCTTCACGGATGCCCAGTGCCAGCCGGATCTGGTCATGCGGCCCTACATCAAGCTGAAGGACACCGCCACCGGCAAAACCGTGACCCTTTACGGCGGCAGCGTCACCCGTTCCATCGGCTACGTTGCCTGGCAGAACCGGGACACCTACAAGCCCGGCACCGCAAGCTACAAGTACGTCAAGAAAATCATCGACAGCGTGGATACCAGCAAGTACCCCAACTAAGGAGGCGGACGGATGAAAAAATTCTTTGTGATTTTTCTGGCACTGACCCTTGCCCTGGGCGCGGGCTGCTCCAATCAAGGGGAGCAGCCCACCGCCCCGGTGGCTGTGGCGACGGCACCTACAACGGCACCCGCTCCGGCGGCTGACCAGACCGAGCCTACCGAGACGACTGCTCCCGCCCCCCGGACGGTGGAGGGCACCATTCAGGGCGTCCACATTCCGGCGATCCTCAGCTTCCCCCAGCGGGGGGACATCGTCCAGGTGACGGGCTACCCCGATGAGGCCACGGCTACCGTGACGGTGGGGGATGCCCAGGGCAGCTTCGCCAAGGTGCTCCTGCGCTTCGACAGCGACGAAAGCTATGAGGCCTGGCAGGCCTACGCCAAGTACAACACCCGGGTTTTCGAAGGCTATACCCTGGTGGGGGAGCCTCTGGCAACTCTGAAAACCAACACACAGATAACGGTGCTGGACGATCTGGGAGAATGCTACCTGGTGCAGACCGAGGATCTGACGGGCTATATCGCCAAGACCCAGGCCAGCAAGTGGCGGATTAAGGGAAGTAGTTCCAGCTCCGGCTCCGGTTCCGGCGGCTCCGGTACCGGCAAGGACGGGGGAGACATTTCCCTGACCGGCTTTGCAGGCGACATCCGCCCGGTGCTCCTGGCGGACACCGTGAAAACCGGCGCGGCTCAGGTTCGGGCGGACGGCGGCCGGGTGGTGCTCAAGTATTTTGACCGGGGGGACAAGGTTCAGCTGGTGCTGGACGCGGAAGTGGCCCCGGAAATTCCGGGCTATGCCCTGATTCTGGAGGACGGCGTGTTGGCTTATATTCCGGTGGACTGGGTGGAAAAGCCCGGCGACGAGGTTTTCCAGCCCTGGGAGGGCTACGCGGGCTATCAGTGCAAGCGCTACGACAATTTTGAGCTGGCGGGCAAGAGCCTGGGTCAGCTGAGCGGCAACAAGAAAATCACCGTTCTGTGGCAGAGCGGCGATGTGCTGCTGGTTCAGTCCGGTGACAGCGTTTCCTATATTGCCGCCTCCACCGCCCGAACCACCCCCATTCCCAGAAGCAGCGGCGGCTCTTCCGGATCCGGCGGTTCCGGCGGAGGCGGCGGCGACGCCTGGACCCCGCCCAAGCTGTAATACAAATCGAAAAATCCCCTATGCCATCGGAAAATGGCATAGGGGATTTCTTTATATCGCGTATTGAAATAGAAGGTGTCATTGCGAACCAGTGTCGCAACACTGGTGTGGCAATCCGTTTCTCCTTGGCTCCCACTCTGGGGGAGCTGTCACGGAGTGACTGAGAGGGTAAACACGCCCTCTCCGCCTTCGGCACCTCTCCCATAGGGAGAGGCAAGACCCTCATCCGTCTCGCGCTTGCGTGAGACGCGCGAGCCACCTTCCCCGTGGGGGAAGGCTTGGGGCTACGGATTGCCACACCAGCGTTGCGACGCTGGTTCGCAATGACATGCAGGGTACAGGGCTGCCCAAGAATTTGGCAGCAACCTCATCCGCCCTCCGGGCACCTTCCCCGGAGGGGAAGGCTTAACAAACAAAACCCCGCCGGGAGGAAATTCCTCCCGGCGGGGTGCCTATTATTTGCGTTATCTCAATCTCCGTAGCCCATGGGGTTCTGGGTCTGCCAGCGCCAGGAATCCCGGCACATATCCTCCAGATTCTTCTCGGCCTTCCATCCAAGCACCTGGGCGCTCTTGGTGGGGTCGGCATAGCAGGTGGGCAGATCGCCGGGACGGCGATCCACGATCTTGTAGGGCAGGGTCAGGTTGTTGGCCTTCTCGAAGGCATGAACCATGTCCAGCACGCTGTAGCCAATGCCGGTGCCCAGGTTGAACACCTCGCAGCCCGGATGGCCTACCACATACTTCACCGCCGCCACATGGCCCTTGGCCAGATCCACCACATGGATGTAGTCCCGGACGCCGGTGCCATCGGGGGTGGGATAGTCGTTGCCGTAGACGCTCAGGCACTCCCGGCGGCCGATGGCCACCTGGGTGATGTAGGGCATCAGATTGTTGGGAATGCCTCTGGGATCCTCGCCGATGAGGCCGCTTTCGTGGGCGCCGATGGGATTGAAGTAGCGCAGGAGCACCACGTTCCACTGGGGATCCGCGTGGCTCATGCCGGACAGGATCTGCTCGGTCATGTATTTCGTCCAGCCGTAGGGATTGGTGCAGCCGCCGGTGCGGGAGGTCTCCCGCAGGGGCATCTCATTGTCCCCGGAATAGACGGTAGCGGAGGAGGAGAAGATGATCTTCTTGCAGCCCACCTCGCCCATGACCTTGGTCAGCACCAGGGTGGTGTTCAGGTTGTTGTCATAATACCGCCAGGGCTGGGCAACGGACTCGCCCACGGCCTTCAGGCCGGCAAAGTGAATGACGGCGGCGATTTCGTTCTCGGCGAAGATTTTGCGGAGCAGCGCCTCGTCCCGGACATCGCCCTGGTAGAACTTAGGCTTCTTGCCGGTGAGCATTTCCACCCGCTCCAGGCTCTTGGGGTTGGAATTGCACAGATTGTCTACCACGACCACGCCGTAGCCGCTGTTGAGCAGCTCCACGCAGGTGTGAGAGCCGATGTATCCGGCACCGCCGGTTACCAGAATGTTCATAGGGATACCTCCTTGGAAAAATCAGGATGTTTCTATATCTTATATAAAGGATACGCTTAACTATACGGAATCCGCAGCCGGAAACATGCCCCTCCGCCTGTGGTACCTCCCCAAAGGGATGCGGCAATGCCCTCATCCGTCTCGCGCTTGCGGGGGACGCGCGAGCCACCTTCCCCGGAGGGGAAGGCCTGGAGCCGACCCTACATTATAAATAAATGTAAGTTCGCCTGTATTATACTTCTCCGAAGGTTGGATGTCAATCAAAATCAGGCGTACTTGGCAACCACCGCGGCCATCCGGTCGAACTGGGCCTCCATGTCGGTCACCAGCTTGAACTGGGTGCGGGCTCTGTCCAGATTCTGCTCCGGGTAGTGGATGCGGAAATAGTGATCCCCCTCCAGGTAGTCCGTCAGGAACCGGATGCCGCACTCCAGGGTCATGAGTCTCGCGCCCCAGGGCAGGTATTCCAGCTCTCCCTCCGTCAGGCTGCCCTGGGCTCCTTCCAGGAAGCCCCGGGTGTAGGCCTCAAACAGGTCGATATCGAAATTGACCTTGCCCAGATCCTTCTCGTCCTCCTTGCTGTGGTTGGCGCCGAAGCGGATGGAGTCGCCGAAGTCGTTGATGCTCAGACCCGGCATAGTGGTGTCCAGGTCGATGACACAGATGCCCTCGTGGGTAGCCCGGTCGATGAGGATGTTATTGAGCTTGGTGTCGTTGTGGGTAACCCGCAAAGGAAGCTTTCCCTCCCGCAGAGCGGCAAGCGCCACGGAGCAGTCCGCCTTCCGGTGGAGGACGAACTGGATCTCCTGTTCCACATCCTTGGCACGGTTCCTTTTGTCGACAGCCAGGGCGGCCTCAAACTTGGCGAACCTGTCCTCGGTATTGTGGAAGTTCACGATGGTCTCGTGGAGGGTTTCCGCGGGATAGTCCTGGAGCAGGTACTGGAACCGGCCGAAGGCCCGGGCGGAGGCCTCGAAGAGCTCCGGGGTCGCGGACTGGAAGCAGTCGGTATTTTCAATGAAGGGGGTCAGCCGCCAGACCTTGCCGTTCTCATCCGTATAGAAATCCCTGCCGTCTCTGGTTTTCACCAGGCTCAGGGTCTCCCGGGCGGGATCCCCGCCGGCGGCGATGATCTTCTTCCTTAAATAAGAGGTAATGCCGATGAAGTTCTCCATCAGCTCCTCCGGATGGGGAAAGGCCGCCCGGCTCATGCCCTGGAGAATGAACCGGATCGGATCCCCCTCCTGGGGCTGGCAGACCACGCAGTAGGTGTCATTGATGTGTCCCTGGCCGTAGCGCACGGCGCCCAGCAGGGTTTCCGGGAAATCGTAGGCGCTCAGAACTTTCTGAAGAATCGGATCCTGATAACCTTGGGTAACGTTTTCCATTGCTGCTTCCTCCTTATGTTTTTCACATTCTTTGAATTTCGCACGGAAATAGTTGATTTATGCAAACGCCGTCTTCGTTTTGCTCAATTTTCTTCAGTATACCACAGAAAATACCGATTGGCAACCATTTTTCGGGACTGTTTTTGTGATTTTATATTTTGTAAAATTATACAATTTGAAGCATTCAGAATTGTTGAAACATCCAATTTTGTCTATTTCGTCGAATTCCGCCACATTTTCCGGTGATTTTTCATTGACTTCTCGTTTTTTTCCTGTATACTAGGGGTAAGGATAGAAAAAGACAAATCCGGTTCGGCATTATCAGTGCACAGCACTGTTGATTGCATATTTAACTACATTGGAGGAAACAAGATGAAGAAGATTATCTCCCTGCTGCTGGTTCTGGCCATGGCTCTGACCCTGGCTGCCTGCGGCGGCAATGCTGCCCCCGCTGCCACCGAGGCTCCTAAGGCCGACGCTCCCGCAGCCACCCAGGCTCCCGCCGCTGACGGCGAGAAGACCACCGTCACCATGATCGCCGCACAGTACGGCCCCAAGACCGCCGACTGGTGGGCTGACTTCGAGAAGAAGTTCGAGGCTGCCAACGAGAATATCGACCTGGTTGTGGACTGCGTTTCCTGGAACGACATCTACACCGTGGTCAACACCCGGATCGCCAACGGCCAGGCTCCTGACCTGCTGAACATCGACGTGTTCGCCGACTTCCAGGCTGACGGCCTGCTGCTGCCCGCCTCCGACTGGGTTTCCGAGGAGACCTACGCCAAGTTCTACCCCTCCTTCCTGGAGCAGTCCGTTGTTGACGGCACCGTTTGGGCTGTGCCCGATCTGGCTTCCGCCCGCGCTCTGTACTACAACAAGGACATCCTGGACGCTGCCAACGTAGACGTTCCCACCACCTGGGAAGAGCTGAAGGCTGCCTGCGAGGCCATCAAGGCTTCCAACCCCGATGTCTACCCCTGGGGCGTTGACATGACCACCGACGAAGGCCAGGCCTGCTTCGCTTACTATGCCTGGAACAACGGCGGCGGCTTCGTGGATGCCGACAACAACTGGGCTCTGAATTCCGCTGAGAACGTGGAAGCTGTCAACTTCGTTGTCGACCTGATCAAGTCCGGCCTGACCAACACCGATCCCACCAACGAGACCCGCTATGACCTGCAGGAGATGTTCGCCTCCGGCAAGCTGGCTATGATGATCGGACCCAACCAGATCTCCAAGTACTGCGAAGAGAACGGCGGCATCAACTTCGGTGTTGCTTCTCTGCCCACCAACGGCGATAAGGCCGGTGCTTCCGTCGGCGTTATGGACCGCTTCATGTGCTTCGACAACGGCTACACCGATGCCGAGCTGGCCGCGATCTCCACTGTGATCGATGCCTTCTATGATGACGAGCCCTATGCTGACTGGGTTCTGATGGAAGACTTCCTGCCCGCTACCTCCACCGGTGCTGAGCTGTGTGCCAAGGCCAACCCCGGCATGACCGCCTGGATCGACGTTGTCGGTTCCTCCAAGTTCTACCCCACCGCCAAGGCTGAGTGGGCAGACGTGAAGCAGGGCGTCATCGATGTGGAGCAGCAGGTGCTCCTGGGCGGCGACGCACAGCAGCTGCTGGACGAGCTGCAGTCTGAAGTTGCAGGCTAAGCACTCTATTTCTACGTAAACCCAAAGCGGGCCGAGCTGCAAGGCTCGGCCTGCTTTTCACGTCCGCTGTTTCCGGGACGTGCATCCCCGGAAAGCATCGGCAGACCCTTGTTTTTTGAAATGCTTTCAGGCAGGGCATTTGAGGGGACAAGGAACCAAACAGAAGGAGGTTGCTTCGTGAAGAAGAACACACCCCGTCGCCTGGGCAGCACGGTTGAGCCCTATATCTGGATTTTGCCCAGCGTGATCCTCATGGCGATTTTCATCATTGTCCCCATCGGATTCGTATTCCGCATGGCCTTCAGCCAGGTGACCAAGGCGGGCCTCATTAAGGGCTTTGCGGGCTTTGACAATTTCAGCAAGGTCCTTGGCAGCAGCAAATTTACCATGGTGCTGAAAAATACCGTTGTCTGGACGGTTCTGGTGGTCGTCCTGTCCACGGTGCTTGGCTTTATTCTGGCCCTGATCCTGAACAACCAGTTCAAGGGCCGCAAGGTTGCCCGGGCCATTGTGGTGTTCCCCTGGGCCACCACCCTGGTCATTCAGGCCAGCGCCTGGAAGTTCATCATCAATACGGACTACGGCGCACTGAATACCCTGCTGAAAACCCTGGGCATCATCCAGACCAATGTCAACTGGACGCCCACTCCCGATGCGTTTTTCGCCTGGGAAATTGCCTGCGGTATTTTCGTAACCATTCCCTTCGTGTGCTTCACGGCGCTGTCCGGCTTGCAGAGCATCGACAGCAGCCTCTATGAGGCCGCCATTGTAGACGGCGCCAGCTACTGGCAGAAGCTGTTCCACATCACCCTGCCCCTGGTAAAGCCCAGCCTGACCGTGGCCACGGTGCTGAACATCATCTACGTGTTCAATTCCTTCCCCATCGTCTGGACCATCACCAAGGGCGACCCCGCCAGCCGTACCGATACCCTGGTTACCTACCTCTACAAGCTGGCCTTCTACAATGGCAAGCAGGGCGAGGCTGCGGCGGTTTCCGTCATCGGCTTCCTGATTCTGCTGGTCTGCGCCAGCTGCTACATGGTCTCCACCCTGAAGAAAGGAGAGGATTAAGCTATGAAGGACGATGTTCGTGTTAACTGGAAGAAGCTCCTGAGCCGGATCCTCCTCTACTTTGTGGTGGTGCTCATCTGCCTGTTTATTCTCTACCCCTATTTTGTTATGTTCTGCACGGCTCTGAAAAGCCGTGAGGAGATTTTCAGCATCAACGGTACCGTGTTCCCCATTAAATATATGTGGTCGAACTTTGTGGACATCTGGTCCAGAGCGCCCATGGCCAAGTACATGCTGAACTCCATCCTCATTGCAGGCGGCTCCACCGTCATCGCCATGCTCTGCGGTATTCCGGCGGCCTACGCCCTGGCCCGCATGAAGTTCAAGGGCCAGACGGCTTTCCTGGGCTTCATCATCGTGTCCCAGATGTTCGCCCCGGTGGTCTTGCTGATCGGTATCTACAAGGTCATGCAGATCCTGAACCTGACGAACTCCATTCTTGGCCTGATTTTCATCAATGCGGCCTTTAACCAGGCCTTTACCATCTGGCTCCTGCGGGGTACCTTTATGAGCATCTCCGCGGAGATGGAGCAGGCGGCCACCATTGACGGCTGCAACCGTGTCCAGGCCATGCTCCGGATCCTGCTGCCCGTGGCAGCCCCCGGCATTGTCACCACCCTGATCTTCATTTTCATCAACGCCTGGAATGAATACACCGTGGCTCTGTGCCTGATCTCCACCGATACCTTCAAGCCGCTGACCGTTGGCATCAACATTTTCAACGGCTACAATATGATCGAGTGGCAGTATCTCTTCGCAGCCTCCATCTTTGCAATCATCCCCGTGGTGATATTGTTCATGTCCATCGAAAAGAACCTGACCAGCGGCCTCACCGCAGGCGGCGTAAAGGGCTAAGTGAAAGCCACCTGTTCGCGCAGGTGGCTTTTTTAAATTAGAAGATTGGCACGTGCAGAGTTCAAAATGGTAAAGCACGTGCAGGCGGAGGCTTTTTTGATAAACGGAACATTCCGGACATTCGGCAGAGCGAACGCAAGAATGAAATGATTAATGTACAAAATACACGCCAAGAAATTGTATCTTTTTAACAAATTTGCGCAATAGCAGGCAAAATTACCCAGAAACAGCAAAATTTAATTTGACATTGAAAGTATGCTTGATATAATTGATTTATGCAAAGCAAGCCTGCCGTAACCGTTTGCCGCCTCATTGCAGGCAGCGCAAAAGGCAAACCAAAAGCCACCTGCTTGCACAGGTGGTTTCTTCAAAAAGAAAATGGAGCTTTACACACTACGCACTTGCTGATATACTGTTCAGCGGAAAAGGAGAAAAGAAATGGAACCAAGTTTGAAAGAAGTGCTCTCCCATTTTCAGACGCAGGGAGAGGTCGTTTCCTGTGAACGCTATGGCTGCGGGCACATCAACGAGACATACCTGGCCGTGACGGATACCGGGCGGCGGTATATTCTGCAGAAGCTCAGCAACCGGGCTTTCCCGGATATTGCCGGTCTGCAGGAGAATGTTGAGGCCGTCACAAAGCATCTGCACAGCAAGTCCTCCGATCCCCGGGCAGCTCTGACTCTGATCCCCACGGACGAAGACAAGAGCTGGGTGCATATGGGCGAAAACAGCGACTGGCGGATGTACGACTTTGTGGAGGACAGCCTGTGCCTCCAGGCCCCGGAGTGCCCCGAGGACTTCTACCAGAGCGCCATTGCCTTCGGCACCTTCCAGCAGCAGCTTACGGATTTTCCTGCTGAAACCCTGCACGAGACCATCCACAACTTCCACAATACCCCGGACCGCTACCGCCTGTTCCGGGAGGCCCTGGACAAGGATGTCATGGGCCGGGCCGCTTCCGTGCAGCCGGAGGTCGACTTTGTATTGGCCCACGAGGCTGTGGGCGGCAAGCTGACGGCCATGCTTCGTGCCGGAGAGCTGCCTCTGCGGGTCACCCACAACGATACCAAGCTGAACAATGTCATGCTGGACGCAGCGACCCGGGCACCCCTGTGCGTCATCGACCTGGACACCACCATGCCCGGCCTCAGCGCCTATGACTTCGGTGACTCCATCCGCTTCGGCGCAGCTACCGCTGCCGAGGACGAAAAGGACCTGAGCAAGATGACCATCGATCTGGAGCTGTACCGGATCTTTACCCGGGGCTTCCTGACTGCCTGCCCGGGTCTCACCGAGAACGAGCGGAAGACCCTGCCTCTGGGCGCGCTGACCATGACCCTGGAATGCGGCGTCCGCTTCCTGACGGACTACTTAGACGGCGACCACTATTTCGGTATCCATTATCCCGACCACAATCTGGACCGCGCCCGCACCCAGTTCAAGCTGGTCTCCGAAATGGAGAAGCACTGGGATGAGATGGCGAAGATCGTAGAAGAAGAGACAAAGTAAAAGGAGAAACAGAAAATGAAGAAACCCATTCTGGTTGTGATGGCTGCGGGTATGGGCAGCCGCTATGGCGGACTGAAGCAGATCGATCCCGTAGGCTGCGAGGGTGAGGCCATCCTGGACTACTCTCTGTTCGATGCCCACGAGGCCGGCTTTGACACCGCTGTGATCATTATCAAGGAAGCCATTAAAAAGGACTTCATGGAGACCGTAGGGGCCAGACTGGAGAAGGCTCCCCTGGAGATCCGCTATGCCTATCAGGAGCTGGACAAGCTCCCCGCTGGCTACACCGTCCCCGAAGGACGCACCAAGCCCTGGGGCACCTGCCACGCGGTGGTCTGCGCCCGGGAGGCCATCGGCGATGCCCCCTTCGCCGTCATCAACGCCGACGACTACTACGGCAAGGCCGCTTTCAAGGAAATCTACAATTACCTCTCCGCCCATGCCGATGACGCCAAGTACCGCTATTGTATGGTGGGCTATGAGCTGGGCAAGACCGTGACGGACAATGGCTCCGTGGCCCGGGGCGTGTGCCAGGTGAATGAG
>OIYS01001782.1_pt1 | contig 10141 bp, 7 predicted proteins | sample 1588271 | NCBI WGS metagenome assembly OIYS01 (sample SAMN03283286) | human gut metagenome | biome: human-associated habitat; material: feces | host: Homo sapiens | place: Peru | collected 2012
AGGGCAGCCACCTTCAGGCGGAGTTTGATATATCCGATTTTGTTCATTCGGGAAAAAACACCGTAAGAATAAAGGTGAGAAAATGGTGCTCGGGCAGCTACCTTGAGGACCAGGACCAGTTCAGAATGAACGGTATTTTCCGTGATGTTTATATTCTTTCCCGCCCTGAGGGGCATATAAGGGATATTGAAATTAAAACGGAGAAAAACGTAATAACCGTTAAAACCGACAGCCCTGCCGATATAGCGCTTTATGACGGGGATAAGCTTTTAGCGGAGCACAGAGCGTGCGAAAGCGCGGAATTTACGGTTGAAAACCCGATATACTGGAACGCGGAAAAGCCATACCTTTATACCATTATATTTACGGCGCACGGCGAGAAAATAACCTGCCGCTCGGGGCTGCGCGATATTTCGTTTTCAAAGCTCGGCGAGCTGCTTATAAACGGCGCGCCCGTAAAGCTTAAGGGGGTTAATCACCATGATACCACCCCTAACGGCGGCTGGTGTATGACAGAGGCGGAAATACTAGAAGACCTGTGCCTTATGAAAAAGCTGCATATAAACGCTATACGCACCTCGCACTACCCGCCAACGCCGAAATTCCTTGATTTTTGCGATGAAATGGGCTTTTATGTTATTCTGGAAACCGATATTGAGGAGCACGGAATGATACGCCGCATTGCGTCAAAGCCGGATTACGATATAGAAAACCCCGATTGGCTTACGGCAAAGCCGGAGTGGGAAAACGCGTTTATCGACCGAATGAAAAGAACGGTTGAACGGGATAAAAACCACCCGTCGGTAATAATCTGGTCAATGGGTAACGAATCGGGCTTCGGGCGCAACCATATGGCTATGTATGAGTGGATAAAGCGGCGCGACCCCTCGCGACCGGTTCACAGTGAGGACGCAACGCGCCTTATGCTGCCGGAGGTCTCTACTAACCCCGAAAGGCTTAAATTTAAGAATTATATTGATATAAATTCGAGAATGTACCCCTCGCCCGCGTGGGTGGAAAATACGCGCTTGATGAAAGCGAAAAAAAGCCGCTTTTTCTTTGCGAATATTCAATGGGCTTTTGCAACGGCCCGGGTGATGTTTTTGAATATGCCGAGCTTTTTTACAAATACCCCAAGCTTATGGGCGGCTGTGTTTGGGAGTGGGCGGATCACTGCGTTATGGAAAACGGAGTGCCGAAATACGGCGGCGATTTTCCCGGTGAGCTTACCGACGACGGCTTTTTCTGCTGTGACGGATATGTATTTCCCGACCGCACCTTCAAGGCGGGCACCTATGAGCTGTGGGCGGCGTATGTGCCGTACCGCTTTAAGGTCTCTGGGGATAAATTGACCGTTACAAACAGGTTTGATTTTACCGATTTATCGGAATATAAATTCAGGTATGTAATAAAGCTTGACGGTGAAACGCTGGAGGAGGATACTGTGAATATATCTGCCGCACCGCACTGCACGGCGGATATAAAGCTTAAGCACCGCCTGCCCGATAAATGCCGCTACGGCTGCTTTGCCGTGCTTTATATGCTGGATAACGGCGGCGGGGTGATGTCCTGGCTTGAAACGGAAATACCCTGCCTGCAAATTACGGAAAAGAGGGAATACGGCGGCGCGCGGCTTTCAGAGGATGAATTTTTCATTTACGCGGCGGGAGAAAATTTCAACTACACGCTGGATAAACAGACAGGAAATTTCACAAGCCTTGTGTTTTGCGGCAGGGAGCTTATATGCGAGCCGGTTGCTTTCAGCCTTTACCGCGCGCCTATGGGGCACGACCTGCCTATGATACCCAAATGGCTTAAAAAGAATGAATGGCAGGGCGAAAACCTTGACGTAATGTTTACCCACATTTACAGTACCAATATATCGGGCGGGTGCATTACCGTAAAGGGCAGCCTTGCAGGTGTATCGCGCGTGCCGATTTTCAGGTTTACGCTAAAAATTTCGGTTTCAAATACGGGTGCAATAGAATACTGCCTGGACGGAAATGTGCGCGAGGGTGCGGTGTGGCTGCCGCGGCTGGGGCTGCTTTTCGTTATGCCGAAAAACGCCGAAAGCTTTAGCTATTTCGGCGCGGGACCAATGGAGAGCTACTGCGATATGAAAAACCACGCGCTGACCGACCTGCACACAAGCGACGCGGACCGTGAGTATGTTCCTTATATTTACCCGCAGGATTACGGCAATCATACCAATGTGCGTATGCTGAGCCTCAGTAACGGCGTTACGTTTGAGAGCAACACAAGGTTTGATATGAGCGTGCGCCACCATTCAGATGAGGCGCTGTTAAAAGCCACGCATATAAACGAGCTTGAACGCTCGGAAAAGACCTATGTGCATATAGATTACAAAATGTCGGGTATAGGCTCGCACGGCTGCGGCCCGGAGCTTAAGGAGTGCTACAGACTGAACGAAAAGGATATACACTTTGTTTTCAGCCTGACGCCGCAGAAAAACGGCTGATAAAGGAGAGGAAAAAATGCAGATAAAGGCATACGGGGCAGACAGCTGGCTGTTTCCGAACAGCTGCGGCGGCGCCGACAAGGCAGAGCTGCACACGGCAAGAAATTCTTATGCAAATGTGCAGCTTAAGGTTGTAAATTTGAAAAAAAGCGCTGCTTGGTCGCTCGAATTTGAGGGAAACGCTTTTAAGGATATAAGGCTTTACCGCCTTTTAAGGGTCACGGTAAACCGCAATTCCGACTTTTTTGAGCCGCTGGATACTAAAAGCAGAACACGCGCCGAGCTGGAAAAATATTTTACCAAAAAAGCTCCGTTTGAGGTTTACGATCCATTAGAGCCGATTGAGGGCAAAACGGTTGAGCTGCCGGGGGATGCGCTGTATTTGAGCGTTAAAATACCCGCTGATACCGCTCCCGGCTGCTATAAGGGCGTTTTCAGGCTTTTTGACGGCACCGAAACGGCGGAGCTGCCTGTTGAAATAAAGGTTTACGGCGCTGCCGTGCCGACTGAGCGGCGGCTTAATATGGCTAACTGGACAGAGCCCTCCCCCGCGGCATACGGTGCGGCGGATAACCCCGATAAAATGCGGGAAACAAGGGAAAAAATTGCGCTTTTGGGGCGGCACGCGGGGCAAAACTGCATTTTTGTTTCAACTTCGTTTTTCAAATGCAAAAAAACAGGCGACGAGTATATTTACGATTTTTCCGAGGTGGAAAATTATGTTGAAAAGCTTTTGAAAATGGGTTACAGCCGCATTGAGGCGGCACACGTTGACAGCATATACCGCCGCTTAGCAGAGCCGACGGAGCAAATGCCGGCTGAAACCGATACGGGAATTTTCCGCATAAAGGAATTTCTTACACAGTGGTATGAATTTTTAAGCAGCCGCGGCTGGAAAAATATAACGCTGCAGCACATAGGCGATGAGCCGAAGGACGTCACAGTAGAGCGCTATGCAAGGCTTTCCGCCGCCGTAAAGGAAATAATGCCGGATATTACAACGGTGGACGCGGTTTTAACCCCCGCCGCCTGCAAATATGTTGATATTCCGGTGCTTTTAACAAGGCATTACCAGCTGCACAAAAAGGAATACGACAGGGAAATTTCGGGCAAGGAGGTATGGTTTTACACCTGCTGCTGGCCTACGGCGCCCTATCTTAACCGATTTTTGGATATGCCGCTTATTTCGGCAAGGCTGATACACTGGCTTAATTATAAGCTCGGTATGAACGGCTATCTGCACTGGGGCTTCTGCTCGCAGGCGAAAAACCAGGACGTTTATAAGGAACCCTCTGTTCCGTTTAAAATAATGGGCGTTCCCGAAAGCCGCGAGTATCTTCCCGCGGGGGATACAAATATAGTTTACCCCACGCAAAACGGGCCGCTTGGCAGTGCAAGGCTTGAAATGATGCGCGCGGGCGCTGAGGATTACGAGCTGCTTTGCGGGCTTGATAAGGCTGCCGCTGCCGCGCTTACCGATAAGCTTATAAACGCCGACTGGTGCGCAAAAACCGACACGGCGGGATTTGAAAAGGTGCATATAAAATTACTGGAGGCATGCGGGAATAATGAATGAGCTTAAATTTACCGATATAGAGCTTAACGCGGCGGCGCTGGGGGAGGAAACCGATTACCCCGATTTATCGCTTAAAAAGGACGTTCACTCCGGCTTAAAGGGTGAAAGCCTGCCCGAAAAAATATATTTCGGGTATGGGGCGGTAAATAATATACTGCCGTATAAGCTAAGGGAATCATATGACCGAGATAAAAAGCCGCGCAGGGTAAAAGCGGCAATTCTTGAAAACGACAGATTAAAGGCTGTGTTTTTAACCGAATACGGCTGCCGCCTTTGGTCGCTTTATGATAAAGTCGAAAAAAAGGAGCTGCTCTACCATAACCCGGTATTGCAGTTTGGAAATCTGGCGGTGCGCGACGCGTGGTTTTCGGGCGGCGTTGAGTGGAATATAGGCTTTATAGGCCACACGCCCTTTACAACCGAAAAAATGTTCTGCGAAAGGGTGACCGACCGCGATACCGGAAACCCCGTTTTGCGTTTTTATGAATTTGAGCGCATAAGGGGCGTGGTGTACGAGGTTGACGCCTATTTATCCGATGAATACGGTCAGCTTATGATACGCGTAAGAATAAATAACTGCCACAGCAGGGAAATACCTATGTATTGGTGGTCGAACATAGCGGTGCCCGAAACGGTGGATACAAGAATAATAGTAGACGCCGACTCAGCCTACACGCACGATTATGTAAACGGGCTTAAGGTAGTGGGTATGCCCTATTACGAAAATACCGATATAAGCTATACCTGTATGCAGCAAAACGCCGCGGATTTCTTTTTCAGGGTGCCTGATGACCGCCGCAAATTTATTGCCGCGCTGAACGGCGAGGGCGTGGGGCTTGCCCAAACCTCTACCGCACGGCTTCGCGGCAGAAAGCTTTTCCGCTGGGGAATGGGCAGAGGCGGCAGAAAATGGCAGAGCTTTCTTTCAAAGCCGGCGCTGCCCTACCTTGAAATTCAGGCGGGGCTTGCAAGAACCCAGTGCGAGTGCATACCTATGCCCGCAAACTCCGTGTGGGAATGGATAGAGGCATACGGAATTATGAAAGCCGACCCGCAGGCGGTGCACGGGGACGATTGGGCGGCTGCCGTAAATGATGTCAGGGAGCGGCTTATACCGCAGGAGTACTTAGATGCAGAGCTTAAAAGAACTGCCGCAAGCATTGTGGGTGTGCCCGGTGAGCGGCTGCAAAACGGCAGCGGCTGGGGGTATGTTGAGGCGATAAGGCGTGCCGAATGTGGAAAATCGCCGCTTTGCAGCGAGATAACGTTTGGCAGGGAAAGCATTACCGAGGAAGAAAAGCCGTGGCTGGAGCTTGTTGAAAACGGCGCCTTCTGCGAGCCGCAGGACCCGAAGAAATGCGGATTTATGATACAAAAGGATTATATACCGCTGCTTGAAAAAGCAATTGCGCAAAATGACAGCTGGTTTGCGCGTATGCATTTAGGGCTGTGCCTTTTCGGAAACGGCGAGAGGGAAAAAGCGCGCGAGCAGCTTATAAAATCAATTGATTTGAAGAAGAACGCGTTTGCGCTCAGCGCGGTTTCTTATATTGATGAAGCCGCAGGGGAGGTTGCCTCTGCAATAAAATATGCGGGCGAGGCTTTTGCGCTTGACAGCGGCTCATACGGGCTTTTAAAGCACTATATGGCGCTGCTTAACGCAAATGACCGCTTTGAAGAAATACTCAGAGTATACGCCGCGCTTTCTGAGGAGCTGCGGGAAAACGGGAGAATAAAATATTACCGCATTTCCGCCTTGGTGGGGCTTGGCAGAATCGACGAGGCAGGGGAGCTTATAGCCCGCCCGTTTGAAATTGCCGATTTGCGCGAGGGCGAGGTATCGCTTTACAAGCTGTGGAACAGTTATTGCATAAAGCGCTTAAAGCCGGGCGAGGTTCCCGAGGGGGAAAGCGCCGAGGAATACATAAAGAAAAATTACATTGCGCCGGCGTGGATGTATTTTAATATGTCCGATAAGTGAATTTTAAAACGGGGTGTTACTGATGTATAAGGATATAAAAAAGCCGTTTATTGCGGGGAATTACTCTGCCGACAGCCGATACCGCGATTACCGCTATTTATCTGATGATGTTACGGTGCTAAAAAACCCGCATAAGGGCTGGTATTGGCACTATATAGATAACGGCTGCCGCCGCGCGGAGTACCGCGACGGAACTAAGGGCGATACTATGACCGATTTCCCCGGACTTAACCACCTTTACCTGCGTATAGATTGGTCTGATATAGAAAAAACCGAGGGTGTGTATGACTGGGCGTATATTGACCGAATTATGGAGGAATACGGCAATATAGGCTACACCTTTTCTTTCAGGCTTTGCACCTTTGAGTGCTCTGAGGTAATAAAATTCGCAACGCCCGAATGGGTAAGGGAAAGTGGTGCTGACGGTTGGTTTTGCAGCAACGGCAGCTGGCAGCCGGATTACGGCAACCCTGTTTTTCTTGAAAAGTTAGAGCGCTTTATGGCAGAATACGGCAGAAAATTCAACGGCGACAGCCGTGTGGAATTTATAGATGTGGGCACCTACGGCACATGGGGCGAGGGGCATACCGAGTGGTGCACCGATAATCATTTTTCGCTTGAAACGGTAAGGCGCCACATTGACTTGCACTTAAAGTATTTTCCCGATACATATATACTTGTAAACGATGATATGATAAACGCGCTTGATACTACCGACGGCAGCGAGCGGAAATATCTTATGGATTACTGTGCCGGAAAAGGGTTAGGTCTTAGGGACGATTCGGTTTTGTACTCGGGCTATGCCGATTGCGGGCTGTACGGCTATGATACTATGCGCACGCCGTTTATGTATGACGCGTTTTATAAGAACGCTCCGGTTGATTTGGAGCTTGAGCATTTCAGGCACTATTCCGCCGCCCCCGCGCGCTTTAAGGACGGCTACCCGGTTTACGAGGCGCTGCGGTTATCACACGCAACGTTTTGCGGCTTTCACGGCTATCCGCGGCAGTTTCTTGAAAAATACCCCTATTTTGCCGACCGCATTGCAAACAAGCTGGGGTACTGGTATTTTATTAACGGCGCGGTAATACCCGAGTGTGTATCCGGGTTGCCGACCGTAATGCGCGTATGGATAGAAAACAAGGGCTTTTGCAAGGCATATTACCCTTATACCGTAAAGCTTAAGCTTGTGGGCGCGGGCGGTGCGGAGTACACCGTGTTTGAGGAAACGGGTACAAATCTTCGCTGGCAGGCGGAAACGGTTACCGAGGAAAGCTTTAAGCTGAATTTAAAAAATGTACCTGCTGGTGAATACACGCTTTGTATAGGAATGTTTGAAAAGGAAAAGCCCATAAGGTTAGGCTTTAAAAGGGCTTGCGCCGAACCTGACGGCTTTTACGGCTTTGATACCGTAAGGGTTACCGGAGCAGAATGAAATATCGGCTGTTTATCCGCCCTATTTTCGTTCTGTCGGGCAGCATAAACAGATTATAGAGTGCACAACAGCGTGTTCGCGATTATTATGCAGCACACAATAACCGAACATTATACAAAGTATTATCCCGAAATGTTGGCTTTTTCAGTGCCGTTACATATGATGAGCTGAAAGAAAACGGACTGTACCCGAGCGGGGCTAATTATATGGGATCCAACGACGGCATTCATTTTGTGCAGGGTAAGACCGCAGAAAAACGGCAAAGTAGGCTTGGCGGTTTCGGGCAGCGGAAAGCCCTTTGTGTTTGAATTAAACACAGAGCGGAAAAGACGAGTCATCCGCTCCGTAACCGAGCAAAGCTGCGCCGTAATAAAATCCGAATTTGCGGAAAACCGCTAAGGAAAGGCTTGCAAAAGAATTTGCCCCAATAGACGTGATAGGTGTAACGGGACAAAATGCACGGAATCTTTATATTGATAAAGAGGTAAATGCCGTGAGGAAAAATAAGATATTACAGCACTATTTGGAAGAAACCTTTAAAATGCTGCTTGAAATTCCCGCAAATACCGAGGAGGCGGCATTATTGTAGCAGCTGTTGCAAGAATATTAAAGATATGTTATACTGTCATTAGCTTTTAATGCTGAAATATAAAACGGAGGTTTTGTAAGGTGAACAAAACAGAATTCGCAGCCGCAGTTGCCGAAGCTGCCGGTGCAAGCAAGAAGGACGCAGAAAACATTATTAACGCTGCTTTAGTTCAGATTGAAAAATCGCTTGTTGAGGGCGATAAAATTCAGTTTGTAGGCTTCGGAACATTTGAAACCCGCGAGCGCGGCGAGAGAACAGCAAAGAATCCGCGCACAGGCGAGCAGATTACCGTAAAAGCCGCAAAGGTTCCGGCTTTTAAACCCGGCAAGGCTCTGAAAGACGCTGTAAACAAATAATAAGGCAAAATGTGTGCAGCTGTCGGTTTGATGGCTGCACATTTTTTATCAGTGAATTTGATTATAATTGTCCGATTATAGGTCAATATATAACCTATATTTCTAACTACAGTTGTTTGTATAAACGAATTTGCTTTAAGCAAAAACCTTACCGAGCAGGAGGCTTTTCGCTATCTTTACGCAAATAAGGGTATAGAGTTTCTTACCGAAAACTATGATATTGAGCATACCCTTTCCCTGCAGGACGTCGTTAACGATTTAAGCATTGTATGCCGCAATAACGGGGGTATGGTACGGTGATTTTATATCATGGAACTAATTGCTCTATTGATAAAATAGATGCCGTCCTTATAAGGACTTCGTTAAAGGCTCAGTAAAAATCAAGATAGTAAAATAATCTTGTTTCTTTCAGTTCGGGAGAAACAACTTTTTTGTGCAGGGACTGTAAAAAAAGGTTCAATATAATTAGGAGCTGAAAAAATGAAAACGTACACACCGGAAGAGAAGCAAGAGGCTATTGATCGTTTTATATCCGGTGAATCAGCAGCAGCCATACTCGCCGATATCGGCATACCGAAAAGCACATTTTATAATTGGTGCGCATTTATCGGGAAGAACAGGCAGAGCTTAACAGGAAAACGGTAGATATCCGTAATTTTCATTTGCTTGAAAACAAGGTTGCACGTTTGGAAACAATCATCGAAATTCTCAAATCCTCAAGCTGCACACCTAAGTCACCGTTAAAACAACGGCTGTATGCTGCAGAACAGCTTTATGGAAAATACAACATACATGTAATATGCGATGCATTTGATATACCCGGAGGAACATTTTATAACCATGTTCTTCGCAACAAAAAGGACAATACTTGGTATGCAAAACGCCGGGAAGAACTGCGGCTTCAAATACAGGAAATATATGACGAAAGCAATCAGATATTCGGCGCTGCGAAAATTGCGGCTGTTATGAAAAGCAATGGAATTAAAGTCAGTGATGAAATGGTACGTACACTTATGCGCGATATGGGATTGGTAAGTATACGGCAAAGTGCTAAAAAATTATACGAGGATGAATGTCGCAAATACAAAAATCATCTTAATCAGGAATTTGATGTAAGCAGACCGAATGAGGTGTGGGTCAGTGATGTCACTTATTTTAAGTACGGCAAAAGTGCGTATTATATTTGTGTGATTATTGATTTATTTTCCCGTATGGTTATAGCATATAAAATCGGAAAGAACAACAGCACTCAGCTTGTAAAGGGAACGTTTCAAATTGCGTATAAAACGCGTCAGCCTGACTCGAATTTGACCTTTCATACCGACCGTGGCAGCAGCTATCGATCCAAGATTATGAATGATTATATTCGTTCATTAAACATAACACAGTCCTTTTCAAGGGCACATGTGCCATATGACAACTCGGTTATGGAATCTTTCTTTTCTTCCATGAAACGTGAGGAACTGTATCGGACGAAATATCGTTCGGAAACCGACTTTCGTAAATCCGTCGATGAGTACATAATTTTCTACAACACTAAACGTCCGCACAGAAAACTCCAATACAAGACTCCGAAACAGAAGGAAGAAGAATATGCCTTAAAATCAGCGGATTAAAAGGATAAGTGCGGATAGACTGATGGGTTCATAAATGGGGGTGCGGACATATTCTTGGACTCCAAAAGGAGTAGACAAATATGTACACGAAAGAGCAAATTAAAACTGC
>OIYS01001783.1_pt1 | contig 10119 bp, 9 predicted proteins | sample 1588271 | NCBI WGS metagenome assembly OIYS01 (sample SAMN03283286) | human gut metagenome | biome: human-associated habitat; material: feces | host: Homo sapiens | place: Peru | collected 2012
CGCCGCCGGCCACGTTGTCCAGCTCGTCGTCGGACAGCTCGCCGGTCTGGGGGTGCAGCTGGTCAAAATACGCCTTGGCACTCTCTTCGGTCAACTCAACATGGTTCTCCTTTGCCAGTGCCAGCAGTTCCTCGGGGGACTTTGCTGCCTTTGCCTTCGCCAGCAGTTCATTGCTAAGTTCCATTCTCTGTATCCTCCCTCATTCTCTTTTTCCGCTCCCAAGGGCTTTATTCGCCCCGGTCTCTCTTCGCCTGACACTTGTCGCAGTACCCCTCGTCATTGATAAAGGTATACGCACCGCATCTCTTGCACGAGCCACGCTTGCCGTCGCCGATGATCACCATCTTACTGGGGGTCACACTGCTGCCGAGGTTCAGCTTCTTGCCGGGGTCCAGCTTCTTGCTGCCGCCGCCCACTTTTTCAAGCTCCTCTTCGTTCAGTTCAGCCGCGTTCATGATGTTCTTTTCCTCTTTCATTTCGTTTCTCCTTTCGTTATTTACATCGGTCTATATGACCGGCTCGCCCATGTGTTTCCGCAGCAGCCGCAGAGCCTCCTTATGCAGCACCTTGACATAGGCATAGGAGACTCCCAGCCGCGCCGCCGTGTCCTTCAGGGACATCCTCTTGTAATACCGCAGGACGATCAGCGCCCGTGAGCGGTCGTCCAGCTTGCCCAGCGCCTCTCCCAGCGTCCGGAGAGATTCCTGCCGCAGCAGGCCATCGTCCACACAGCCCTCATCGGGCAGGTCCTCCGGCAGCTCCGCACAAATGCGGTGGGCGCGGAAATAGTCGATGACCGTGTTCCGGGTGATGGTGTAGACCCAGGTGGCGGCCGACGCCCGATCAGCATCAAAGGTCTGGTACTTTTCGCAGACCTTCAGGAACACTTCACTGACAACATCCTCAACGTCGGCCTTGTTGGAGAGCTTCCCGAACACATACCCACGGACCTTTCCGGCATATTCCGCATACAGCGCTTCTCTTTCTGCCGTCATGCTCATGTCGCGCCGCCTCCGCCGCCGTCGGTCCGCTTTTTGCGGTACAGCTCTCCCGCGGCGCTCACCTGGATGAGCTCGTCGTCCGAAAGCTCCGCGCCGTATGCACTCTCCACCCCGTCGATCACCGACTGGAGCTGCGGGTCGTTTTCAAACCGCTGATAGTCGAAGAGCTGGAAAAGCGTTCCCTCGCTCAGGCGGGGCGCTTCGGCCCGGTCTAACTTTTTCCTTTCCATATCTTCCTCCTTCACCTATTGATACGAGCCAAAAAGGAAAATGGCTAATACTTTTGGAAAGATTTTCAAAAATATTTTCCCCTGCCATTACACAGCGCCGCCGGAGGCCGTGTCCAGTCTCTGCCGTGCCACCAGCTCGGCAAAGAACCCGTCGGCGGCGATCAGCTCATCGTATGTGCCGTCCTCTATGATCCTGCCCCTGTCCAGCACGATGATCCGATCACACTGCCGTATGGTGGACAGCCGGTGGGCGATGACGATGCGGGTGCATTTCAGCTGCTCCAGCGAGTCGGACACCTTTTTTTGGGTGATGTTGTCCAGCGCGCTGGTGGCCTCGTCAAACATCAGGATCTTGGGCTTGGGCGCGATGGCGCGGGCGATCATCAGCCGCTGCTTCTGGCCGCCGGATATGCCGCCCGAGCCCTCGGAGATCATCGTACTCATGCCCATGGGCATGTTCCGTATATCGTCGGCGATACCGGACAGCTCCGCCGCCTCCCAGGCGTCCTGCTGGGTCAGCCACGGGGCGGAGATCACGATGTTGGAGTAGATGTCCCCCTGGAACAGCCTGCCGTTCTGCATCACCACGCCGATGCGCCGCCGCAGCGACCGCAGATCGATCTTCTCCAGGTCCTTGCCGTCATAATAGACCGCGCCCTTTTGGGGCTTTTCAAAGCCCAGCAGCAGCCGCAGCAGCGTGGACTTCCCGCAGCCCGTTTTCCCCACGATGGCCACGTACTGGCCGGGGCGGATCTTCAAAGACAGGTCGTCGATAACAAGGGGCATGGTGTCATTATATCGGAAGGACACATGGCTCAGCTCGATCCCGCCCGACAGCCGTGTCAGCACCTGCTTGCCGTCGGAGATCTCGGGGAGTGCCTCGAAAAAGGGCTTTACTATGGCGAGGATAGGCTTGATCTGCGCCGCCGAAAGGGCCATCCCGGCCAGGGACATGAACGCGCCGGACACCATGCCGTAGGCCGTGTCGAAGGCGTAGTAGTCCGCCACCGAAATGCCCGACTGCACCGCCATATAGTACATGACGATCGTCCCCGTAAGGCTGATGGCCAGACTGATGACAGCATTGAGCTTCAGGAACGCCGGCGGGTCATAGGTCAGCCGGGCGCTCTCGGTATAGAGGTTGCCCCACCGGGCAAAGGCGCGCTTCTCCGCCCCGGCCAGCTTGATCTTCTGTATGCCGGAGATGAGGGCATAGGTCATGCCGCTCTCCTTGCCGGAAAGCTCCATCTGCCGGGAGCTTACCTTCATCTGAACGAAGGTGGACAGCAGGGAGAACACAACGGTCACCAGGATAATGACCAGCGCAGGCACTACCAGCGCCGGGGCATAGGCGAATATCTGCGATATGTATATAAGGGAAAACAGGGATGTGAACCCCGTGGACAGCACGGTGGACGCCAGCATCTTGCAGAGCACGCCGATCTGTGAGGCACGCTCTGCCAGTTCGCCGGCGCTGTACGGCTTGAAAAAGTCCGCCGGAAGGGACATGATGCGCATCATCGACGCCGCGTCAACGGATATGCTCAGCTTTGTTTCGATCCGCGCCTGGATCATATCCTTCACCGCTGTGACCAGCAGCACGCTCACCGAAACGCACACCGAAAACACGGCCATAGCTGCCAACAGCCGGACGCTGCCGGAGGGCAGCACCCGGGCGAAAAGCAGCTGGCTGATCATCGGGGAGAGCATCCCCAGCAGTGACAGCGCCAGCGTAGCCAGCGCGATCATCACATAGTCCGACGCGGAGAGCGTCCTCACGATATACCCCGCCAACGCGGAAAGGCTGAGCTTCTTCAGAGGAAACGGCTTATAAAAGACGATGGCCTCCTCCCCGAACAGATGCTGGTTTTTCCGGTCGATCCGCTTCCTTCTGCCGGTCTCCGGGTCGAAATAGGTGTAACCGGAAAGCCCCCCGGGAATAAGCGCCACAGCCTTCCCGCTCTCCCGGAAGAAACCCAGCATCGCGCCGATGGCGTCACGATGCCACCCGTCCTCCAGGCGCACCGTGCGCCGCATGATGCCGTAGGGCCGCAGGAGATATTCCAGCTGCTCGTTCACATCCGAAATGCTGTCCGGGATCTCCCGGCTCTTTATGTGATAGTGCTTCAGGATGTCGTCAATGGCATCCTTGGCCGCTCTGCGGTCGTCGCTGACGGCGGCGCTGATCCGCTTTCCCATCACGGCGGACGCCATATTGGCAAACGCCTCGGAGAACGCCTCGTCGTCGTACTGCTTGCGTTCTCTTATCTGCTCATCGAACCAACCCATATCACGTCCACCTCCTTCACTCGTTTGATACCAGCTGCGTATACGCGCCGCCCTGCCGCATCAGCTCCTCATGGGTGCCGCGCTCCACGACCCGGCCCTGCTCCATGACGATGATCTCGTCGCAGTCCCGTATGGTGGAGAGCCGGTGGGCCACCACAATGCAGGTGATGCCCCTGTCCTTGATGGACTTGACCACGTCATACTCGGTCTTCGCGTCCAGCGCGCTGGTGGCCTCGTCCAGGATGATGATGGTGGGGTCCTGGGTGAGCACCCGGGCGATCTCCAGCCGCTGCCGCTGGCCGCCGGACAGGTCCTTGCCGCCCTCCGTCAGCTTGTACTGATACCCGCCGTCACGCTGCATGATGTCCTCGTGGAGCTGGGCGTCCCGGGCGGCCATGATCATCTCAAAGTCCTCGATGGAGTTATCCCACATCTTTATGTTGTTGGCGATGGTGTCCTCAAACAGGATGATGTCCTGGTCCACCACAGCGAGAGAGCCTGTGAACACACTCCTGTCTATTTGAGAGATGGGCCTGCCGTCGAACAGTATCTCCCCGCTCCACGGCTTGTAGAGCCCGGAGATCAGCTTGGAGATGGTGGATTTGCCGCAGCCGGAGGGCCCGACAAACGCCACGCGGCTTCCCGGCTTCAGCGTCATGCTGAAATTGGAGATCAGCGGCTCGGCAAGCCGCGAATATCCGAACGTAACGTGCCGCAGCTCCACCGCGCCGGAGAGCTTGCTGTATTCGGCGCTGTCATCCGCCGCCTCCAGCGCCGGATCAGTGGGGTACTTCATCACGTCCTCGATCCGCTCCATATCGGTGCGCATTTCCTGGAGCGTCTGCCCCGCCGAGATCAGCGTCATCGCCGGGGATACAAAGGAGGAGAGGAAGCCCTGGAACGCCAGGATCATACCCACGGTGAAGCTGCCGTCCATCGTCAGATAGACGCCCATCATCAGCACCGCCGTGCCGCAGAGGGAGCTGACCAGCGCAGGCAGCAGCCCCAGCAGCTGATTGGTGCGCTGGAACTTGACCTGGCTGGCGTTGACGCTGGCCTGGTAGCCCGCCCACTTTTCAAAAAAGCCGTTCTCCGCGCCGCTGGCCTTGATGGTCTCGATCATCTCAATGCCGGCGACGGTCGTGCCGGCCAGCTTGCCGGCGTCCCGCATCTGCACCCGGGTGATGTTGATGCGCTTTTTGGAGATGACGCGGGAAAGCGCCAGGTTCGCCAGCACGGACGCCAGCCCGATCAGCGTCAGCACCACGCTGTACCGCAGCATGACCACAAGATAGAACACCATCATGGCGGCGTCCAGCGCCAGCGGTGCAAAGGTGTTCACCAGCTGGCCCGCGATCTCGGCGTTGGCCGACTGCCTGCCCTGAATATCACCCGCCATGCGCTGGGAGAAAAACTCCATGGGCATACGGAGCACCTTCCACATAAAGGTTGTATTCCCCACCACCGCCAGCTTTCCGTTGATCCGCAGGGAATAGACCGCCTGTATCCACGCCACCACCAGCTGTATCACGCTGATGCCCGCCAGGGCCAGCGTAAAGGGCATGAGCCAGTCTGGATTTTCTCCCGTCAGCAGCCGGTCCAGGAACACCCGCGAAAAGGCGGGGGTGATGACACCCAGCAGGGCGGAGATAACGGCGGTCAGCGTGACAAAAACGATGGCCGTGCCCGCGCCTGTCAGCCGCTGCTTCGCGTAGCTGATCATGGACTGGGGCTTTCCCTCCGGCTTGAAATCCTCCCCCGGCTCGAAGAACAGGCATATCCCCGTGAACGCTTCATCGAAAGCCTTCATGGAAACGGTGTACGTCCCCTTGGCCGGGTCGTTCAGCACGGCCTTGTCTCCCCGAAATCCATTCAGAACTACAAAATGATTAAAATTCCAATGAATAATACAAGGAAATTTTCCACTTTTTTTCAAGTCCTCCGGCTCATACCGATACCCTTTTGCCGCAAGTCCGTAGCTGCGCGCGGCACGGAGCACGTTGCGGGCGTTCGAGCCGTCCCGGGACACGCCGCAGTCCAGGCGCACCTGCTCCAGCGGAATCCACTTCCCATAGTAGGCCAAGATCATGGCAAGGCTTGCCGCGCCGCATTCCAGCGCCTCCATCTGCATCACAACAGGGACTTTGGCAACGCCCTTTGTGATGGGGGCCTTTCTCTTTTCTGCCTTCATTTTTATCCCTCAGTTCAACACAAAATCGAGTGGTCTGACCCGCTCCGTGATCACAGACGCGGCGTACACGCCGTCCGCAAGCCCCGGCACATCGGCGTACAGTCTGTATACCCAGTCGCCCGCGGTGAAGCCTGCAAGATGGACAACATACGGGTCGATCTGGTCATCGACCCGTATGGGAGCATTCGTGATCTCAGCCACGGCATACTCGACCCCGTCGACCGAAATAACGGCATTTTCTTTTATTTTGTCATGATCCCCCTCGCCTACAAAAACGGTCAGGCGGCCATCTGCGCAAACGCCGCCCGTCTGCACAGCGGTGTCAAGATGTCCAAACATACCCCACACACAAACGCCGGCCAGCAGCACGATGACCGCCGCGAGCACCATCCACACGCTGGGACTGGAGACCCGGATGTAATCGTTCATCTGCTCAGGAGATGATATCTTTTCCAAACTTTTTTCGCGAAAAATCGTACTGCTCATGTCCACTACCCCTTAAAATTTTCTAATATGACTTGTTTTTCCCTAATGCTCCAATGTTTCGGCAGAGCATCAGGCCCGCTTTCTGCATTCGACTTTCTATCGCAATATAGTTAAATTGTACCGCATGGACACCCATTCGGCAAGAACAATTTCATTTCTCCGACCATATCGGGAAAGTAAAACAGCAGCGTGCTGCTCGTTTTTCAAGCGTTTTGCAAGAGAGGCTACCGAGAAGGTCGTACCCGATAAGAGGGACTCGGCCACGGGCCGAGTCCCTCTTATTCTTATGCCGCTCATCAGATGGTGCAGCTTGCCACCACACGGCAGCCCTCCGGCAGACGAATGTTCTCCGTGCCTATCGCAAACGTCCACTTTGGCTGGCCCATCCAGTGCGCCGCCACGGCGGAAAAGTGCAGCAGCACGATACCCAGATCCAGCGCACCGTCATGGGGATCGGTGGGCGCGTCCGCCGTCTGCACCAGGAACAGCCGATGCTCCCGCAGCAGGAAGCCGTAGGGCTGCCGGTTCAGATAGCTGGGGGACAGAGACGCCGCATAGAACGACCGCCACAGCATATCGCCATAGGACAGCATCAGCTCGTCCAAGCCATCCTTGCAGCCCCACTCGCCCACGGACACAAGCTCGTTGATGCTCTTTTTCGGCGCGTAGTACTGCCGCAGGATGGAGATGTCCACCTTGGACGCATTTTGGATGTTCAGCCGCAGCACCTTCCGCGCCCGTTCCCCGTAGCCGAAGGCTACAATAGCCACCACATCCAGCGGTGATGCCAGCGACAGGGCAAATTTCACCCGGTCACTGTTCGTAAACGTCAGCCAGCAGCTATCGATCTCCAGCTCCGTCAGCTTCAGAATGAGATCCTCCATGAGATAGCCCGCGTTTTCCCCGGCGTAGGCGTGTTTCTCCGACAGCAGCACCATATAGTGCGGCGAACCGATGAGAAACCGTTCATACCCTGCCGAGCCCTCCAGCGCCTTCTGCGCCTCCTGCCCAACGATCACCAGTTCTGTCCCGATCTCCGGGAAAAGGCGCAAAGCCTCCGTCTCATAGTAGGCTCGCAGTCCGGCGATTGTCTCCGCCGAGACTTCCCTGCTGCGAAAGGCTCTGACCGATCTGCGGCTTTGAATCATGGCACTGTAATTCATGTTCATACGTATACCTCCTTGTCTTGTATCCCTGTTGTCACCTTCTTCTGTCCGTTTTGTGTTCCTGTATCCATACGGTCAGGTCCCGCAGACTCTCCTCAATAGGGCGCGGCGTATAGCCGAAGTCCGCAGTGGCGGCTGCGTGGCTGAATTGACCGTTTGAACCGAGTACGTCTACGGAGTAGGGCGTGAAAAACAGCGGAAGCCGCCGCTTCAGGCAATAGCTCTCGTAAAGCGGCGCGGCCAGCCGCGCCATCCACAGGGGCAAGCACAGGGGACGCCTCCGCAGCCGCGCCGCCTGTCCCACGGTGTGCAGCATCTCCGGGATGGTCATATACTGTCCGGAGAGGATATAGCCCCTTCCGGATGTGCCGCGCTCCGCACAGTCCACAATACCCTTTGCCACGTCCCGCACATCCACGAAGTCGTAGCCGCCGCAGACAGCTATCGGAAGATGTCCTTTCAGAAATGCTTCCACCATAGATGTAAAGCTCCCTCCCAACACATCCCCCGGGCCGATTAGGCCGGACGGAAAAACAACGCTGGCACACAGACCGTTCTGTGCTGCCTCCAGGACGAGCTCTGTCGCCGTAGCCTTGGTCTTGGCATAGTCGCCTCTCACCGGAGTCGGGGAGGACATGTGCGCCTCTGTGATCGCGGTTCCCTTCGGCTGTTCCGGAATCGCGTGGACGGAGCTGACATATACCAGACGCCCTACGCCGTACTGCACAGCCATTCGGACGACTTTCCCTGTTCCGCCCACATTGACCTGATACATTTTCGTCCCCGGACAGGAGGCCACAGATATGATACCCGCACAATGCAATACGCAGGTGCGGCTGTCTGCTCCCTCGAAAAACGCCGCAAGAGAATCTTTTACGCATACATCGCCGATGACTGTATCCACCCCCCTCGGAAGTAACGCCGCGCAGGGGTCGCCCTCCAGCACCAGCGCCCGAACCGTTTCCCCGCGCCTTACCAGTTCTCTCACTACAGCCAGGCCGAGAAACCCTGTAGCGCCTGTCACTAAGTACTTATCAAACATATGCATCCCCTCCCATTATCGCGTGCGCGTGTACTCAGACTGCACCACCGCTATTCAACGCCATGAACGAGCAAGACCGGAAACAGGCACTGCCTGCTCCGGCCTTGTTTATAAAGTTATGTCAGCAAAACGGCATGGGGCGGCGAGAACACCACACCGTGTTCTTCTTCGAACGAAAGTAAACTCAAAAAGGTATCCATAAACTGACGCATATCAGATGCCCTCCTTATCGCCGAAAGCGCCCGCCGTGTACGCACAATGTCTGTATTACTTTTATCTATTTCATTATACCAAGAATCCCGAAAATGACAAGTTTTTTCTCGATTTTTTCCAAATCAGGTTGGCTATAAAGAGAAAAGGCTGGGCGGAGCTTTATTGTTGACATTTCAACATCTCTGTGTTAAAGTTCTTTTGTTGAAATTTCAACATTTGTAGAAGTGGAGGAAAGTCATGCAGGAAAGATTTGAAACCTTTACAGTTTTGATCAACAGGATCAGCCGCGACATACGGAAAATCAAAAATCAGGAGATGGCCGACTATCACCTCAGAAGCGCCCATGTGTCCTGTCTGTACTACGTTTATTCGCTGGGAAGCGTGACCTCAGCGGAGCTGTGCGAGCATTGTGAGGAGGACAAGGCGACCATTTCCCGTGCAGTGGACTATCTGGAGACCAACGGTTTTCTCCTGCGCGACACCGGCGCCAAGCGGTACAAAAGCCCCTTGCTTCTGACAGAGAAGGGGCAGGATACCGGCAAAAGAATTGCAGAGAAGATCGGCGGCATTCTTGAAACGGTCAGCCATGCTCTCACGGAGAAAGAAAGGATTGAGTTCTACCGCTGTCTATCCACCATCAGCAGAAGCCTTGAGGCTATCGTCCAAAACAGTGAAGAAAAGGAGATGTGATGCGATTGAAAACAAGGATCATTGTTGATTCCACCGCGGATCTGGCCCCCGAGATCAAAGAGCGGGTCTATACGGTGCCTCTCACCGTTCATTTCGGTCAGGAGGAATACATCGACGGCGTGACCATCGACCACAGAACATTCTATGAGAAGCTGGTCGAGAGTGATGTGCTGCCCACCACCAGTCAGGCGACCCCGAACGACTTTATCGAAGAGTTTGAAAAGGCAAAGCAGGCGGGAGAAGCCGCCGTTGTCATCACCCTCGCGTCCAAGTTTTCCGGCACGTATCAAAGCGCCGTGATCGCGGCGGCGGAGCATGAAAACATCTATGTTGTGGACGGCACAAGCGCAGCGATGGGAACGGGAATTCTGGCGGAGCTTGCGTTCCGGCTTTTGGATGCAGGGATGTCCGCGAAGGAAATTGCGGATGCGCTGGAGGAAGAGAAGAAAAAGATCGTTGCGGTGGCGCTGGTGGATACCCTCGAATACCTCAAGCGGGGTGGCCGCATTTCCAAGACAGCCGCATTCGCCGGTGGGGTGCTGAACATCAAGCCTGTGATCTCCGTCACTGACGGCGAGATCCACCTGCTGGGGAAAGCACGCGGCTCTAAGATGGGGAACAATCTGCTCGTTCAGGAGATCGACAAGGCCGGCGGCATTGATTTCAGCAAGCCGGTGCTGCTTGGCTACAGCGGACTTTCCGATGCGCTTTTATTGAAGTACATTGAGGACAGCCGTCACATTTGGGAGGGGCATTTGCGGGAGGTTCGCTACACAACGGTGGGCAGCGTGATCGGAACACACCTCGGTCC
>OIYS01001784.1_pt1 | contig 10118 bp, 6 predicted proteins | sample 1588271 | NCBI WGS metagenome assembly OIYS01 (sample SAMN03283286) | human gut metagenome | biome: human-associated habitat; material: feces | host: Homo sapiens | place: Peru | collected 2012
ATGATAACTGGAGCAAAATCAGAGGTCTGTGGATAAAACCGCGGAAACTCAAGAATAAAGATGGTTGACTTTATAATATATTCTTTTTATAATTATTTCATAAAAAGGGTGCAGCGTGGCACATAGACAGGAATGTCTGTGTGCTTTTTTTACTTTATTCTTGGGGTATGGAGGGAAAATATGGCAGCTTTTGAGAGAATCTGTTCGGGAATTCCGGATATGGATCAGGCACTGGATAATATCCGGCTGGGGGATAATGTGGTCTGGAGAGTTTCAAATCTCCAGGAATTCAGGTATTTCTGCGAACCTTATATAGAGCAGGCAATCAAGGACAATAGAAGAATTGTATATTTTCGATTTGCCAGTCATGAGCCGCTGGTAAAAGAATGTCCACAGGTAGAACGTATAGAAATTCCCTTATCACACAGGTTTGAGGATTTTACTGTGAAAATACATAAAATCATTGAAAAAGAAGGTTTTGATGTATTTTATGTATTTGACTGTCTTTCAGAACTTCAGACAGCCTGGGCAACAGACCTTATGATGGGAAACTTCTTTCGTGTTACGTGTCCGTTCCTTTTTACACTGGATACAGTTGCATTTTTTCCGATTATCAGGGGAAAACATTCTTTTCATGCAGTAAAGAAAATATTAAATACTACACAGTTGTTTCTGGATGTCTATTCTGACAGGAGAAACACATACGTCCGTCCTGCAAAAGTGTGGAACAGAGATTCGGAAACCATGTTTCGACCACATATTTATAACAGAGAAACAGGTGCATTCCGTCCGATCCTGGATGGAGTACAGTCCAGCCGTTTTTATCAGGTTCTTGACAAATTTCAGAGAACAGGTGAAGAGCAGTTTACAGATTCCTGGAATCGGTTTTTCAACACAGCAAAAATGTTATATGACAATCATATGAATACAGATGATGCCTGTAATACCATGTGTAATATTATGATGACCAGAGATGAAAAGATGCGTTTTATGGTGAAAAAGCACTTTACACCACAGGATTATTTTAATGTTCGAAATCATATGATCGGAACAGGTATGATTGGTGGAAAAGCATGTGGAATGCTGCTTTCCAGAGCAATTGTCCGAAATCTGGCACCGGACATTGATGAGGTGCTTGAACCTCATGATTCCTTTTTTATCGGATCTGATGTTTATTATACTTACATTGTAGATAATGGATTCTGGGATATCCGTGTTCGTCAGAGAGAGGAAGAGGAATACTTTGCGCTGGCAGAAGAATTTGCACAGAAACTAAAAAATGGTGTCTTTTCGGAAGAAATGCAAAATCAGTTTCTGCATATTCTGGAATACTATGGACAGGATCCTTTTATAGTACGCTCCAGCAGTATTCTCGAGGATGGTTTCGGCAATGCATTTGCAGGAAAATATGAGTCAGTTTTCTGCGCCAACAGGGGAACTCTGGAAGAGCGCCTTCTGGAGTTTGAAAACGCAATAAGGACTGTATATGCCAGTTCCATGAGTCTGTCGGCACTGGATTACAGAAAGCGGAGAGGACTTGACAAACGGGATGAACAGATGGCACTTCTTGTACAGCGCGTTTCTGGCTCTTACTATGGATCTTATTATATGCCATGTGCAGCGGGAGTTGGGTACTCTTACAGCCCTTATAAGTTTTTAGAGCAGATCGATCCAAAAGCAGGAATGCTGAGGCTGGTTATGGGTCTTGGAACAGCAGCAGTGGACCGCACGGAAGGTTCTTATCCCCGGCTTGTCAGTCTGGATATGCCACAGGCAACAAGCTGTACAACCATTGCAGAGAAACATCAGTTTTCGCAGCGAAAAGTAGAAGCAGTGGATACCTCAGGACACTGCGTGAGACAAATGTATCTGGATCAGATCGAAGGATTCCTTCCGGAATACCTTGCTAATATTCTTCTGGATCATGATTTTGACGCAGAAAGATCATTCAGGGAGAGGGGAATAAACAGATCCGTTCGTTTTATTGCGTGCAGTGGTATAGTAAAGAATCAGATTCTGATGAAGCAGATACAGGATATTATGCAGCTGCTCCAGAAAGAATATGAATATCCGGTTGATATCGAATTTACGGTGAACCTTTCAGAAACAGGAGAATATTCCATAAACCTGTTGCAGTGCCGGCCACTGAAGGTGTTTAAGGATATCGGAAAAGCACAGATTCCGGAGGATATTGCAGAAGAAAAAATAATTCTGGAGAATGTGCATTCTTCGATGGGACTGTCCAGAAATGTGAAAATCGATCACATTGTTCTGGTTGATCCGATTGCATACTATAATATGCCGTATGTCAGAAAGCCAAACGTGGCGAAACTGATCGGAACAATAAACTGGAAATACAAAGGAAAAAATAAGCATATGCTTCTTATGGTTCCGGGGCGTATAGGTACATCTTCTCCGGAACTTGGTGTTCCGACAACATTTGCAGATATCAGTGAATTTGAAGCAATCTGTGAGATAGAAGAGAAAAAGGCGGGATATAATCCGGAACTTTCGTATGGAAGCCATATTTTTCAGGATCTGGTAGAAGCAGAGATATTGTACACCGCAGTATTTGCCAATGAAAAAACGTTACGGTTTGCACCGGAAAAACTGGCAGAATATCCTGATATTGTAAGCCTGTTTACGGAGGATCCTGAGTTGAAGCAGGTTGTTCATGTGTATGATATGAGCAAAGTATCATGCGAACTGTGTAATGATCTGCAGAACGAAAGACTGGTACTTTATCAGCAGTAAAATAAAAATGTTCCATTTATATCATAAACCATACATAAACCATTTGATTCTTTATCTAGTATTATTTTATTAGCATTGTCTAATATAACATTCATACCACTTAATACTATTTTATTTTCTTCTAGGTAAGCAATCATTTTATTAATAGCTTCTTCTTTAGATAAACCATCTAGAAACTCAGAATTAATATGTACTCCATCACCCGTGTAAGCTTCTTTAGAAACATCACCACCGGCTAGAACAGGAATGATTTCTAGGTTAAACTTTTTAGCAAAAGCATAGTCTCTCTCATCATGAGCAGGAACTGCCATAATAGCTCCAGTACCATAACTAGATAATACATAGTCAGATATCCATATAGGTATCTTTTTATTATTAACCGGGTTAATAGCATAACTTCCGGTAAATACTCCAGTTTTCTCTTTATTTAATTCAGTTCTTTCTAATTCAGACTTTTTAGAACACTCTTCTTGGTATTTAGATACCGCTTCTTGACATTCTTTAGTAGTAATTTTATTAACTATTTCATGTTCAGGTGCTAAAACACAATATGTAGCGCCAAATAAAGTATCACATCTAGTGGTAAATACTGTAAAATCATATTCACTATCAGCAACTTTAAAATTAACTAATGCACCAGTAGATTTACCTATCCAATTTCTTTGAATTTCTTTAGTAGATTCTGGAAAGTCTATTAAATCTAGACCCTCTAATAGTTTTTCTGCGTATTTAGGAATATCTAATACCCATTGTTTCATATTTTTTCTAACAACAGGATAGCCACCACGTTCACTTTTACCATCGATTACTTCATCGTTAGATAGAACGGTTCCTAATTCTTCACACCAGTTAACAGGCATATCTATATATTTAGCATAACCATCTAAATAAAGATTTTTAAATATCCATTGCGTCCATTTATAGAACTTGGGATCACTAGTGGATAATTCCCTACTCCAATCATAAGCAAAACCTAGTGACTTTAATTGACCTTTAAATGTTTCAATATTCTTAGCAGTAAAGATATTAGGATGGTTGCCGGTATTAATTGCATATTGTTCAGCAGGCAAGCCAAAAGCATCCCAACCCATTGGATGTAAGACATTATAGCCTTGCATTCTTTTCATACGAGCTACAATATCAGTAGCGGTATACCCTTCGGGATGACCAGCATGAAGACCTACTCCAGATGGATAAGGAAACATATCTAAAGCATAAAACTTAGGTTTACTAAAATCCCATATATCGGTTTTAAATGTCTCATTTTCTTCCCAATATTTTTGCCATTTCTTTTCTATTTCATCAAACTTATACATCTTACTTACTCTCCTTCTTCAAATAATAATTACCTAGTATTCCATAGCATATAATAATCATAAGCCCTAACAAGATAATACCTAATACTATTTTTAATATTAAATTTTGTACTAAATATGTTAGTACCATATAGACACTACTAATTATTAAACTATTAACTAAAGAACTAATAATAATAAATTGGTGATAATTAACTTTATTAATATCAATTCCATATATAAGAACTAAATAATATAAGCTACTACTTACTTCTTTCTTACCTACTCTTTTCTTTTTTCTTTCTTTAATATTAATTACAAAATAATTAAATAAGAATAATACTACGAAAACTATTACAAACTCAACTAAATATTTTATCATTTTATCACCACCAAATACTAGGTAAATTATAATACATCTAGGCTTAAAAAGCAATATGCTAGGGAAATAATTGGATAAACTAGTAAACTTATATTGAAAAAAATTCGTTTAAAACGAACTTTAATCTGCAATTTATAACAGATAATATAAATTTATTTAACACGTTTTCTAGATAACGTATTACCACTATCTTTACTTAATACATCTTGCATATTAAATAAATCTAAGACACTTTGTAAATTCATATTGCCTAACTCCTCTGTTGTTTTAATCATTTTGGAAATTACTGTTGGATCTGTCGTAGTTTGTTTTAATACTTCATCTGCCAAAAATGTGTCTAATAAATATTGGTATCCATCTATTACTAATAATACTAATAAACCATTTTGAATAAAACTTTCGATTAAAATATCACAATCTTTGTCAACTTCTGTTGGGATATCAATATTTGGCTGCTTTAAAATGTCTGAATCTACAGTTTCACCATTTTCTTCCAACATTTTTGCTAATTTTTCTTTAGTTTCTTGAATTATTCTAAAATGGTTTTCCCAATATTTAATCTTACGTTCTCTTTTAATTGGACCGCCTTTTATAAAAGCAGTTATATCATTAAATAATGGTGATGCTTCCGTATATATATCCATATTATTTTTATTTCTAAAAGCTACTATCTTATTAACAATATCTTCTTTATAACCTTTATCTTTTAAAAATTGTGCTGATACTTTTTCAAAGAAAATACTTGGAAATTCAGAAATAGATAATGTAGAAACAACCTTTGAAACATAATGCATAAATTCATGTACAAGAGATATAAAACATTTAATTGTACCATCTGTTGAAATTGATATTCTTAAAGCCCCATTATCATCTCTATAACAATTTGATGCATCTATCCCATCGGTTTGTTTTTCGAAACTAATTCTACCACTATTCTTTAATTCATCATATAATTGCTTCCATTTAATAGGGGCATTAATATACTTTAAGAATTCATTAAATAAATTATCAAGTTCTTCTATTGTAATTGTTGGTAATTCTACTTCTCGTTCAGATTCTTGCATAACAATATTATTAACTGTCTGATTCATCATCATTGTATTTATATCACTTATATTTTCTAAAAAGTCAAAATCATATTCTTTAAGGTAATTAACCGTAATTTCTAATAAATAATTATATGTATCCCAACGAAATTCATTTTTTAGCCAGTTAAAAATCAAATCTGATTCATTTCTTGTCTTTAAATATTCAACGAATTCTGAAAACGAACCATTTTTTTCATAATATTTATAAGCTATTAGTGAGTCAAGCGTTTCATCGCTAATATTAGAATTTGATTGAATTAATACCTTTGATTTTATTTTTAATTTTCTAAGTAATATTTCAACATATAAAGCAGACATTATATTAGGAGCATTAAATTCTTGCTTAACAGTATCATTATTAAAGCATTTATCTATAATACTATAAAATGCTTCATCAAAGTTTTCAATATATAAAGTATTCTTTTCATCGGTCGGCACAAGGCTTATAATTCTTGATGTTCCAAGTACATCCAAAAACAAACCATAGTTTTTACTTATAGTATTAATTATATAATCTATTTTATTTGCTTGTTCATCATTATACTGAATTTCAATATCTCTTATAGTTGTTTTTTTCATATTTTTCCCTCTTCCTCAAGTTAACTTTCAACGTGAGCTATATTATATATCAAAACTATTGAATTTTCAACAATAACATTTTAAATAAAAAAGTACTATTATTAAAATAATACTTTCTTCTATAAATATAACATAATAATACTACCTAGATAAATAAATAACATAATAAACATAGCAGTAATTAAATAGATAAATAAAGCAATATTACCTAACGTATTATTATTAATTATTACTTTGTCATATATTTTAAATACTATTGTTAAAACTATACCAATTAGTGAGATAATGCTAAATATTTTGATATATGGATCATGGTATTTAACTACAATATTATTATTACCATTATCTAAGTCTATACACATGAAGTTATCTAGACATGTCTTACTATTAACTACTTTATTATTCTTTATTACCTGATAACCTTTTATATTATTTATTGGCAAGAATAACATTTTATTATCTTCATTATTTAAAACATTTATATTTAATTTATTATTACTATAAGATACGTTAGCATTGTTTTCATAAGCATTTACAAATTCTATATATTTACTTTGATTAATACTACCAATACTGATACTATCTATATAATTTGTTTCTTCTAAAGTTATGGTTATATTATGTTCACCACTAGTTAGATTGCCTAAATATATTAAACCAGCTTTAGATTCAGGAATACTTAAGTAATTATCATCTACATAGATACTATTTACTTTTCCTGAAATAATACTTTTATCTAAATATACATAGCCTTGATAAGCAATATTATATTTAAAAGATATTGTTATATTATTATCACTTATCTCTTTTTCAACATTATTAATAGTAATGCTGTCTATTAAATTATCATTTTTATTAAAGAGATATTTATATAAGTAATTATTGTATTCAAAGATATTATTAAATGTATAATCACTTTCTTTATTATTAATAATTAAACCATAGGGTAAAGTATTTTTATATTGATAATTTTTATAACCATTATTAGCAGTATTTATTAGGATATAGTCTTCACCTAAGTCTTTATTAGTTATAATATTGTTAATATTAAGTAAATTATCAGTAAATATTGTACCACCATTAGATCTTACTAGGGTACCACTGACATAATATCCCATATGCTTATAGACTTCTATCTGACTACTTGGAATAATATGAAGCCAGTTATCAATGGTAGGTACTCCTAGTATAAATGAATAATCTGGTGAGACATAAGGATAGTCTATTTTATATCTAGTTAAATTATTATTTTCTAATTTAATATTATCATATAATTTTTGAGTATTGGTTGCTAAGAAATAACCACTTTCGTAGTGCATGCATAAATAAGTATAAGAAGTTATTTCTATTATAGATATAATTATCATTATGATATATTTTAGTTTATTATATGATATTTGACTACATAAAAGAGTACTTGAACAAAATAATAAAGTAATTACCAATATTTTTTTAAATACTTCTATATCATCAAAATCTAAAGTAATTTGAGCACTTATTATTTCTTTATTATAAATAACTACTGCATAAATACCTATTCCTAATAAAATAATACTACTAATAGAGTATATTAAAGATGATATATCGAGCTTATTATTAGTTGTATACTTTTCTAGATAATATAGTCCCCCACTAGCCATAATAAATAAAGTTAAAAATGAATAACGATATGGAAATGACCAATAACTACCTAAGTGAAACATAATATTAATTGGTTCAAGAATAACACCAATAAATAATAATATAAACATAATTACATAGAAATAAATATTCTTATCTTTATTTTTTATTTTACTTATTAGTTTTATAAAATAAATAAGTAATACTGAGTTAAACATTAAATATAATAATTTATTAATGGTATTATTAAATAAGTAAGTATTAGATATACCGTCCAAACGTGAAGAATTAAGAGTTTGCATGATAGCAGGTCCAATAGAAAAAGAACTAATTAAGATACTAAGGAGTGTGGTTATTCCTAATGTTATAACAATTTTTTTAGATTTAGTATTAGATACATATAATTTAATATAAATAAAACTATATATTAGAATAAATAATAAGATAAAGACACTGATATAGTAAGAGAATATTAAACTTAGTGTTAAAGTAATAAGATAACCAATATATTTACCTTCTTTTAAGAGTTTATTTAAGAATAAGACTATTAGGGGAAATAATATTATATCATCTAACCACATAATATTAAAATAATTAAGTAATACCCAACCACTAAAGGTGTAGCAAATACTAAAAATAATGTGATAGATACTATTTACTTTAAAAGTGGTTTTAAAATATATATAACTAGTTAGAGAAAGTAGACTCATTTTGATTATTACTAAGATATCAAAGAATTTAATTATATTACTTCTACTGACTAAGTTAACTAAAAGGGTTATTGGGCTAAAGATACTGCCTTGAATAATTAGCGATGTATAGATATTATTACCTACTAAGAAGTCAAAAAACATATTATGATTATTATGAAAGATATCCCATATTTTATATAATGTTGGTACATATTGATAATCAGCGTCTACTTGAATAATTGTTTTACTACCAAAGGGATATAGTCCTTGAAAATAAAACATAATAAGCAATATTATACTAACTATAAGAGGTGGTAATAAATATAATAATTTATCTTTTTTAAACATATACATCCTACTTTCTATCTAAATTAATTGTAGCATTTACTTAATATTATAGTCAAGAAAAAGAAGATAGTTATCTGCCTATCCTCTTAGTTAAAACTCTTTTTTTAGTTTTTAAATAGTTCTTTTTAGCAATATAGTATGGTTCATTAACTTCTCTTGTTACAGCTTGTTCATTAATACTATATGATTCTTGATTTTTACTTCTAACTTTAACTATTTCTTCTTGTTTTAGTTCTGTTAATTCTTTTTCTTTACTATCTAATTTAATTTTTAATTCTTTAGTAATCCCATCTAATAGTTTTTTTGTATCAATACTTTTATATATTTTATAACCATAAATGCTTGATATTAATACTCCTAATAAGAAGTATAAGAAACTAATATTAGTTACGCTATATACAATAGCACTTCCTGAAATAATAAGCATCATTTTAATAAAACTACTTGCTGTTATATAATCCATATCTCTTAATCTTTTTTTAGTAAATCTAATTCTATTCTTTAATTCAGTAATAACGTTTTCATAATATATTTCTTTATCAACAATATTAGTATTATCTCTTGTGAAAACATTACCATCATCAAAATACACCCAAACTTTATCTTTATTCTTTTTATATTTTACACTTTTTGGTTTCATATTTCATCCTTTCGATAACTATATAATAATATATAAAAAGATAAATAGCAAGAAAAAAGTATTAATATACTTTGCTACTAATACTTCTTAAAACTTAATTCTTTCATTTATATAATTTATAACTTCGTCAACATTAAGAGTAATTTGTTCCATAGTATCTCTATTTCTAATAGTTACTGTATTATTATTAATTGTTTCTTCATCAATAGTTATACAGAATGGTGTTCCAATAGCATCTTGACGACGATATCTTTTCCCAATACTACCTGATTCATCATAATTAGTCATAAATTCTTTAGATAGTTTTTTATATATTTCTTTAGCTTTTTCACTATGATACTTCTTTACTAGAGGTAAGACTGCTACTTTATATGGTGCTAAATAAGGGTGAATATGTAATACTTCTCTTTCTTCACCATTATCTAGTGTTTCTTTAGTATAAGCATCACATAGAACAGTTAAGAATAATCTTTCTACTCCTAGAGATGGTTCAATAACATATGGAATATACTTTTCATTAGTCTCTGGATCTAAGTAATTTTGACTTACACCGCTAAATTTTTCGTGTTGTTTTAAATCATAATCAGTTCGGCTAGCAATACCCCATAATTCTCCCCAACCGAATGGAAACTTATATTCAATATCCGTAGTAGCATTACTATAGAAACATAATTCTTCTTTAGCATGATCCCTTAATCTTATATTTTCCTCTTTTATACC
>OIYS01001785.1_pt1 | contig 10112 bp, 12 predicted proteins | sample 1588271 | NCBI WGS metagenome assembly OIYS01 (sample SAMN03283286) | human gut metagenome | biome: human-associated habitat; material: feces | host: Homo sapiens | place: Peru | collected 2012
CTTTTTCGGCTGCCCATTCGCTGTAGGTTTTGCCCCGGCCTTTGGGATTCCGAATCACGGACAGGCCGTACTCCTTGCAGAGAGCATCGGACGCTCGCTGCATTTCCTTATAATCCTGCTTGGTGCGGTGGTATTTGATACCGTCCACAAAGGACACGGTGTTGATAACAAAGTGGGAATGCAGATGGTTGGCACGGTCCAGGTGGGTGGCCACAAGTACCTGATACCGATCTCCCCACAGCCGCTGCGCCAGCTTGACCCCGATCTCATGGGCAAGCTCCGGGGTAGCCTCTCCGGGGGCGAAGGACTGGTAGCCGTGGTAGGCAATGACACCATCCTCTTTCCCGTAAAACTTCTTGATCTTCTGCATCTCCATTTTTGCGGTACGGGGATTGCAGTTGATACCGGAAACGAAACGTTGAACAACTTCCTCACCGTCCCTCACTTGGGTCTGGCTGGTCTTGCGCTGCTGGATGGCATAGTCAATGACATCGGACAGGTCGCCGTCACCGGTGGAAACGGCGGTGGTTTTCTCCGCGTTTTCCACATAGTCCAGAACCTTCCCAACGCTGCCATGGACACGCCAGATGGATGTAACGGCCATGGGTCAGTGCTCCATAGGCATGGGGTCAAGGACTGCTGACAGGATTTTCTGAACGGCCTTATCAAACATCCGTACACCCTCATCATAGTGCTTAGCATCGATGGCATTCAGAGCGTGGGCTTTCATGGCGATTTGGTTGAGGTTGTTCCCGATGTAATGCAGCTCCCGCATCATGGAGAAGAAGTCCGGGGGCGGAGCTTCCTTGGGAACAACACCGCTGATAAGCTGCCGCAGATAGGCGGCAACAGACAGGTGGCTGCGCCTTGCTTTTTCTTGGAGATTCCGGGCTTCCGCTTTGTTCAGCCACAACTGGATTTTGATATTACGATTGCGAATAGATTTCACTCCTTCTTCTCGATTCAGATACAGGGGTATCAGGGGTTCCCCCTGACAAGCTGCCTTTGTGGGAGTACAAAGGCGATGCTTGCTCCATAAAAGACAAACCTCCTATCGATAGTTCTTTTTATGACCGGGCCGAAGAAACAGCCATGCCTCCCGCCGCTCCTGCATACATTCGTCGTAACGGGACTGGGATAGTTTTTCTTTCAGCCATCGCTTTTCCTCCGGGGAAATAGGGGTAGTCCTGGGCTTGCCACAGCCACAGGACGCTGTGGATTTTGTGTTCAAAGGGGCATCACCTCCTGTAATTTGGGTATAGAAAAGCACCACCCTTTCGGGCGGTGCGGTGGCAGCAGTCTCTGGAAACGGTATTACCAGAAATTGCTTATATGTTTTCGGATGCATTGATTCATTTTCTGTAATGGCTATTAGTTGACTTAGAATAGATTTTTGCAACCATTCACACTTTTCTATTCTTCACGACACAAATGATTAAAAGCAACCGGTTTGTCTATTGGGGTGGAAAATGAAATTACAGGGAGTATTTTGATTGTTTATATCATATTTTACGTATTTTATGAAAAACTATATTGCCTGTTATTTCAGAAAAACTTGATTTTCTGAAATAACTGTGCTATTATTAGCCGTGTAATTTCATTTTTAGAAAGGAACTGCCATGAATAACAGAGCCGGTTGCCTTGTAACTAATCTGTCAGGGGAAATGGCTTATCAGTCTTTTCGCCCCAATCCGCTTCCCCCTGAGCCGCCTATTGAGATGAGTAATGAGCTGATTGCCAAGCTGATTGACGCAAATCGAAGGCTGGCTACACTGGATGGCCTGTCTTCCCGTATTCCGAATATGGATTTGTTTGTTTCCATGTATGTGCGGAAGGAAGCACTGCTTTCTTCCCAGATCGAAGGGACGCAGTGTACGCTGGATGACATTTTGAACCCCTTTGCGGAGGAAAACACAAACCTCAATGTATCAGATGTTGTGAATTACATCCGTGCGGAGGAATACGCGATCAATCGCCTTCAAACGCTCCCGCTGTGTAACCGATTGATTAAAGAAACACACGCTGTTCTGATGGAGGGGGTGCGCGGTCAGGAAAAGAATCCCGGTGAATTCCGTTATTCGCAAAATTGGATCGGCGGTCAGGGAAGCACATTGAGAAATGCGCGGTATATTCCGCCAAATCCAGAAGATATGGTAGATGCCATGTCCGATCTGGAGAAATATATGAATGGGGAGGATTCCCTTGACCCACTGATCCAGGCAGCACTGATCCATTACCAGTTTGAAACAACCCATCCTTTTTTAGATGGAAATGGCCGGGTAGGGCGGCTTCTGATTACGCTGTTTCTCATGGAGAAGAAAATACTCTCCGCACCGTCGCTTTATATCTCCTATTTTCTGAAAATGAACCGGGTCGAATACTATGACCGGATGACGCAAGTACGAAAAACCGGGGACTACGAGCAGTGGGTTCTCTTTTTCCTGCAAGCACTATCCGATTCTGCCGAGGATGCAATTCAAACAATTGACCGTCTTACGGAAATTCACAACCGGAATGTACAAAAATTTAATAGCATGACAAAGCGGCAGCAAACCAACGCAATAAACTTTCTTATTTATTTGGAAAAGAACCCCATTATCGATATTCAAAAAACTGCGACAGCCCTAAATTTGTCCTATAATACAGCTGCAAAAAATGTTGCGTCTTTTGTGGATAATGGGATTTTACAGCAAACAGAAAAGTCGGGAAGAGCAAAAATATATTCCTACGTAGATTATCTGGCGGTGCTGAGAAAGGACACTTAACGCTCTCGATTTTGAGGCTTATATGACACGGCTTCAATGCCGTCTCTTGTGCGGAAGAACCGTTCCGGGAGACGGTATTTTTCCAGATACCGCTTCTGCTGTTCCTCGGAAAGACTGCCGAAGGATTCTTTGCGGCAATCGCAGATGAAGAACGTACCGGCAATGATGTCCACAATCTCATTGGTATCTTCGTCCCGGATGGCGCGGTTCAGGGGCAGGCCATTGATTTTCCCTTCAGAATTGCAGACAATACAGACCTGCTCATCAAAGGGGTAACAGGCTTCAATATCGCCGCCTACGGTCTGCTGCATGGCGTCCAGAGAAGTGCCGACTTCCGCGATCCGTGCCGTCTTTCCGGGTTCCACCAAAACCACTTGGATGGTAGGACCCCGGACGGCGTCGGCGGCAAGCTCCGGCTGAAAAGGAATTTCCTTGAATCCAAAGCTGTCACAGAAATAGAATCCCGGCGTAATACCGGCGGCATCCTCCACCTCCACAACATCCGAGACGGAGAGGCTGTGTCCCCGGAAGCCCTCCGGCCTGCGAGAATTAAAGAGGGTAAATACATCCTCCAGATTCCGGCATTTCACATCGCCGGAGTAGACCTTATCGTAGGCGGCACTGTCCGGCTCCGCAGAATGCAGAATCCGACGAGCGGTGTCCAGACACAGGAATTTAAGCTGCTTCGGGTCCCGGTCTGTGTTGATCTGATAAATATTGATTTTCAACGGCAAAAATCCTCCTTTCGCTTCAATCCAATCCTGATTTTGAGCTGATCATTAACATCCTTGCCGCACTTGGGCGGCTCGTCCCAAATCTCGTACCTGTTACGCAGACCACCGACAATTCCGGCCACCGCGCCCCGGCCAACGACATCGTTGTCCAGATGGAGCCGAAGTGTCCGAATCTCCGGGTGATCCGCCAGATACCGGGACAGAGCAACCGGCACTACATCTTCCCGTTTGGTGACAAATACCCCGGCAAGGGACAGCAGATGATCCTCATGCCAGTTCTTTCCCTCGAACAGCTCCATGGTGGCGTAGCTCAAAGCGTCAATGGCAGACTCGAAGACATGAACGGTCCGGCTCTTGCCGGGAATAGAGAAAGAGTAGTGCTTGTCGCTGCCGGACAGCTCCCCTTTGTAGTCCCCAACGGTTCCACGGACATTGCCATAGCGGGCAGTGCCGTCCTTGTCATAACCTAGAAACACGGCACTGTGGTATTTCTGGGATTCAAAGAGCAGATTATTCTCCAGACAGTAGCGGATAATAACGTCGTGGATGCCGCGGCCTTTCAGATAGCGGATCACGGTGTCCGCGTTGCCGTTCCGCTCAGGGAGCAGCAGCTTTTTTGATTCTGCCTTGGGAGCCGGTGCGGGGATCGTCTTAGGCAGGGGTGCGCCATGAATGATCTCCATAGCCTCCATAAAAGAACAGCCCCTGACCTTCACGAGATAGTCAAGGGCCGTCCTGCCGCCTGTTTGCCGGGAAAACCAGTGCCATTTCCCGTTGCTGATTCTGAGGGAATCGTGGTCTCTGGTGCAGTAGGTATCGCCGGACACCTTCACCAGCTGATCCGGCTCGTAAATTTGAAGATATGTCAGTAAATCCAGCTGTTTGGCTTGCTGGATGTCCTCCGGGGTGAAGTATGCCATGGGCTACCGCTCCTCTCGGTGTGCCTTTTGGGCATACAGATGGCACATATCATTCGCCTTTGCTTCGATAATGGCCTGCACTTCCTCCATATGGGGACTTTCGTGATGCTCCCAGGCCCGAAATACATCCTGCAAGGGATGCTCGGATTTGAGAAGTGCCTGACACTGCCTGGTTGTTAGGTCATTGTATTCCAGGGATAACAGAATGTCCTCCCGGATGGTGTACTCGTAGGCGCTGTCCAGAATTTTCTCCGGGGGCAGCGACAGAAGATGCTGCCGGTAGTGTTCCTGTTCGTCAAACATCTTTTGGTAGAGACGTGTGTTTAATTCTTGATTTGTGATAAATATTGCCTTCCTTTCATTTTCGGGTATAGAAAAAGCACCTGCCGGTGAAGACAGATGCTATTTTCCGGTTTGGATTATTGCAACGCACTTAAATCAATTTCGTATTTCATCTCTTTTGGCGGCTGATAGGCTTTCATGAACATGACCATATACCATGGATAATACCACACCCCATCAACGGATTCGATATTTCCTTTGCAGAGCACGGTCGCTTTTTCAAATTTCCAGCCCTCTGTTTTGCGGATTCTGTCCATGGCGGAATGTACCTTGAAATCGTTTCCGGATTTGGCTTCGATCAGTTCGATTCCCATTCCGTTTTGAATAACAAAGTCGATTTCGCCGGTTTTCTTTCCGTCATAATAATTCAGCTGAAAACCATTGCATTTTAGCTGCTGCGCAACCACATTTTCCAGAATACTGCCCATGTTGATCTGCAGCGCACCGTTGAGAATCTCAAACTGTACATTTTCCATGCAGGCAGCACACAGCAGACCGGTATCTCCCATAAACAGCTTGAAGAGATTCCGCTTTTCATTCAACATGAGCGGTGGTTGCGGCTCCCCCACATTGTAGCAGGGAAGCGCGACGCCCGCGTCGGCCAACCAGTTGAAGCTATCCGCATAGCGGAGCTGTCGACCATTGGGGTCTAATGCGGCCAACACAAACCTGCGCTTTTTATCGTTCAGCTGGCTGGGAATGCTGTCAAAAATAGCACGAACCTTGACCTTTTCGCTGCCCTGTGCATACTGCGCGATATCCAGCCGGTACAGCTCCAGTATCTCCGTTTGGCGAGCGATCACCAGAGCAATATCATGGGTATTCACATAGGTCTGGACTACATCCGGCATACCACCGACCACAATATAGCTATACAGCAGCTTGCACATGGTCTGATGAATGGCATCCGTGACCGGCGTTCCCGTCTCGTAGCAGCCTTTCAGGTACTGAATCGTCGATTTCTGTACGCCGTTGGCCCACAGATATTCCTCCAGATCCATAGGATACATCTGATAAAGCTCCTCAAAGCCGACCGGATAGGATCGCACTTCTCTGTGCCTGACGCCCAAAAGGGAGCCGGATTCGATATAGTCGAAGCGGCCGTCTTCCACCAGAAACTTGATGGCAGTCCTAGCGTTGGGACACGCCTGAATTTCATCCAGAAGCACCAGCGTATTGCCGGGGATCATTGGCTTTCTGGTATAAGCGGTCAGACCCGCAATGATAGTATTGGCATCCAGATTCCCGGAGAAGATCTTTGCCGCATCGGTATCTGTGATGAAATTGACCTCCACAAAACAGGAATACTGTTCCTTGCCAAACTGGCGGATAACGGTCGTTTTGCCGGTCTGACGTGCGCCCATGATACAAAGAGCCTTTTTATTCGGCTGCCCCTTCCATTCCAGCAGTCTGTCATATGCCTTTCGATACAGCATTTGACCACCCCCTAAGCATATTGTAACACGGCCAGTGTAACATTATTCTTCGGCTTTGTCAAATGGTATGTAACGTTTTTCTTGCTTTACAGGAGACTGCATGTTACGTTTTTCGAATGCGGCAAGAGAGCATTTGTAGCAGTCAATAAAAGCGGTGGATTTGCTTACTTATAGAGCTTCAGCAAGAGGGCGTTTACGTCCTCCGTGGGCAGCTCTTTGGCAATGAGCATATTACGGAACCGGAGAAGCGCGTATTTGGCAAGGCGCAGCTCGGAATCATTCAGGGTTACATAACGCATTTTCTCCTTGGAAAACAACATAATGGACAACTCCTTTTTCTTCCATTATATCGCATTTCCAGAAAGCAAGCAAATGTGCGAAGTGTTTACCGCTCCCAATCACGGGATTCCCGCTGGGGCTGGATTTCGCCTTCATCCTGTATGCCATCCACGATCTCATTTTCCCGCTTGTCCATATTCATAGTTAAGTTCAATACATTCTCTGAAGCCAGACGGGTCGCCTAATTTCGCTTTATCAATATTTTCACGCAAGTAATTACGAGTCGCATCATCACATCTATCCGTTCCCATATACGGCATATCAAAGGCTTTTTCCAATTCTTCCAATGCTTTTTCTGCTCTGGCAGAGTCGGTACTGTAAGAATTAAGCCATTCTTTCATCCACGAGTATTCCCACAGATTAGAAGCTCTGGTATCACCATATCCTACCTGAAAAGAAGTTCCTGTATCTTCACCTTCCAATTTGTCGGGAAGTGTAACACCATCAGGCCAATTCAATTTCTCAATGGTCGCAAGATATTCTTTCTCAATATGTTCAAAATCAGTAAACCCTCTTGCCTCAGAAGCGGGGGCAGAGGTGGAGTTGGAACAACCGACAAACATCATACATATAGTTAAAGAAAGAACAATACCTACAAAAAGTCTTGTTTTCGAAAAAAATGATTTCATATATATTCCTCCAATTCATAAGATTTTTTATCTAAGTGCCAATGCAGGCTCAAGTTTCGCTGCTTTTAATGCAGGCAACAGTCCACCCAGCAAAGCAACAGTAACAGACGCCACAACAGCAACTACCGCTGAAAAAAATGGATAGGCGGGTGATGCTACCGGCGTATCTGGGGGAAGAAATATTCCTATGCCCTCAACAATAAGTATTGAAAGCAAAATTGACACAATGCAAACAAATATCGAAATGACAAGCTGCGTTCCCAAAACCAAAGCGACTATATTGATACGGGAAGCTCCTATTGCTCGTCGGATTAACAGTTCGTATGTTCGTTGTTCCAAAGAGGACAGACCTATGTTAATTTGTCCTAATACTGAAACAAACAGTAATAAAAACGAGGTTATTAAAAGTCCTAATTGAAGCATAGACAGCACAGAGTCATAAGCATCGCCAATATCGCTTCTCCCAGAGTATTCTATATGTCCGCCTATGGTATCTTGTAAAATGTCATCTAACGAGGAATACATCTGATTTGTTGTAAGACCTTTTGTTAAATGCCAATAAACACTTGCATTTTGTACTTGCCACATATTGGGCAGAAATTCTTCCACAGCCTGAGCATCAAGATAAACAGTAGGAATATCTTTTCCGTCATTTACAGTGCCCGTTACATTAAATGGGGTTAATGAAAGGCTACTATCTGTATTTCCTACTGCATAAGGCGTATTAAAATAGCTTTCCGCCTCTTTATTCACAACCATACAAAGGGATTTTTCTGTTTCCGAATAAGAAAACCAACTTCCCGATGACATAGGCAGATTATAAATTTTGTTATATGCCGTTGTAGTAAGCACCACATCGACAGGCACGACTTTTTTATAAATATCATTTGCTGCACCCTGCAAAGAAGAAACAGATATAATCGGAGCAAATCTTATATTTTCCCGCATATCAAATGTAATGGTAACGCAATCGTCAATTTCTCGAATTTTATAAAAAAATTCTTCCATCTTAATGCTGTCTTGAAAATCTGAATCTGTTATGGAATATGAATAGGTAGGCGTCCAACCATACATCTGTGCATTAACAGAAATTAAATAATCTTTACCAAGTGTACCGACTAAAAAAGAACCAATCATTGCTATAATTCCTACAAGCATAGATATACTTGTTAAGATATTTCGGAGAGGTGAGATACGCAGGTCTTTAAAAATCATTTTTAGCACATCGAAGCCTCCCTTCGTCCATTTCAAAAATCGTATCGCAAGTATTCGCAATATCAGAGTCGTGTGTTACTAACAAGAGCATAATGTTATTTTCACGCACAATCTGGAGTAAGAGTTCCATAATCTGCTGCCCTGTTTTCTTATCTAAAGCACCTGTCGGCTCATCACAAAGTATCGCTTCTGGCGATACCGTAAGAGCACGGGCAATCGCAACTCTTTGTTGTTCACCGCCAGACAAATTAGCAGGATAATCATTTTCTTTATCTTCTAAACCAACACTTTTCAAAAGATTTCGTATTACTTCTTGGCGTTGCTTTCTATCCATATTCTTTTTTGCATAAAGCAACGGAAGTTCGATATTTTCCCAAACTCTTAAATGCTTGATTAAGGAATAGTTTTGAAAAACAAATCCGATATTATTAGCTCGCAGCATAGACAATTCTCTGTCTGTCAAAGCAGATACCGAAACTCCATCGTAAAGATATTCTCCCTTGTAGGAACGGTTCAGCAAACCGATAATAGATATAAGACTTGTCTTTCCAGAACCCGATTTGCCGACAATAGCGTAACTGTTTCCTCTTTTCAATTCTATACTTGCGTTATTTACAGTTACCAAAGTATCGCCGTTGTTTAATTTAACGGCTGCCGTTAAGTTTTTTATTTGGATTAAACTTTCTCCACTACTATCATTCATATTATGAATTACTCCTTGGGTCAAGGTTTGGGGGAACAGAAGAAACAACATCTCCTTCCTCCACGCCCGACAATATCTCTATATACGCTCCGTCCGTCGCTCCTAATGTAACCTCAGTTTGTATTTGCTCTCCGTCTTTTATAACAGTTACCATTCCTTTCCCTTGTCTGCCAGCAATGACCGAAAGCGGTAATAATAATATATTTTCTTTTGTTCCTGCCGTTATAACAACCGTAGCATTTTGTCCTATCTTTACATCAGTATCTTTGTCAATCAAGCATTGTAAAACATTACTTTGTGGAAAAAGGGTGTTTGTCGAACTGCCCTCAGCATATTCTGTCGCTGGTGTTACAACGGCAAGTATATCCGTCGGTCCAACGCCATTGATTACTTGAAATTTTGCTTTTAATGTTGTATTCTCTGGCAGAGTCTTTAAAAAATTTTCTGCTTCAACATTTAGAGCAAAGCCCGTATATCTTACGGTTGCTACGGGATAATTGTTCGGAATAATTTCAGACGAGTTAGTGGCTGAAATAACCGTCCCGTCGACAGGAGATTTTATTTCATTTTCGGATACTTTTCCTATCACACCGCCGGCAGTAATTTTATCTCCGCTTGTAACACAAGTTTCAAAAACTCCTTTTTCAGTAGAAGATAAAACAAAATCCGATGCCTGAATAATCGTTGTTTGAGCTGATACTGTTGGCGTGAGAGTACCACGAGTAACGGTCACTGTTTCACTTGTCTGTATCGTTGAATTTGCTTCGTTATTTTCTCCTGATTGTTTTTCGACAGAGCAGGCAGACAAAATAACTATCATACCCAACACGAATAAAAATGCAAATCTCTTTCGGTATCTTTTCACCGATATACCCCCTTGCTATTTAATTTTTCAAGAGAAAAACAAAAGGCTTTTATCCTGATACAAATAATTGTATCAAAATAAAAGCCTTGTTTTTTATGATTGCCCGTATAAAAAGCCTTTCTTTTACTACGGAATTTCTTACGATTTTCCTACGAAAGCGGAAG
>OIYS01001786.1_pt1 | contig 10112 bp, 7 predicted proteins | sample 1588271 | NCBI WGS metagenome assembly OIYS01 (sample SAMN03283286) | human gut metagenome | biome: human-associated habitat; material: feces | host: Homo sapiens | place: Peru | collected 2012
ATACTGTATGTATTTCCCATTTTTCAAACCGCAGACTGGGGGCAAAAGATCCGCTGCCCAGCCGCAGACGATTTATTCAGAGTTTCCTTTGTTTTGAGAAACTCTGATCAAGAAACTCCGGGCACTGCCCCTCACAGGGGGACGCTGACAGAGTATTTCTTACGACAAATCAGACGAAGGGGTTTTCGGTGGAATAGGGCAGGCTCTTGGGCTGGTTGTAGGCAATATCGGAAACGCCGAAATACTTGAGCACCTCAAACAGGGCCTTGCCGCAGTGGGCGAAAGCCACCGCTCCGTGGTGGGGGTACCGCTTCTGGATCAGCACATGGCGGTAGAACCGGCCCATTTCGGGGATGGCGAAAATGCCGATGCCGCCGAAGGAGCGGGTAGCCACGGGCAGTACCTCGCCCTGGGCAACGTAGGCCCGGAGGGTGCCCTCGCTGTCGCATTGCAGCCGGTAGAAGGTGATGTCGGAGGGGGCAATGTCGCCCTCCAGGGTGCCCCGGGTAAAGTCGGGCTCGGAACCGGCGGGCTCCAGCAGCCGGTGCTGAATCAGCTGATACTTGACGCCATGGTTTTCACACAGCTTGCAGCTGGGGGTGTTGCCGCAGTGGAAGCCCATGAAGGTGTCGGTGAGCTTGTAGTGGAACTTCCCGGCGATGTCCTCATCGTAGATGTACTGAGGCACGGAGTTGTTGATGTCCAGCAGGGTAACGGCATCTCCGGTGATGCAGGCGCCGATGTACTCGGACAGTGCGCCGTAAATATCTACCTCGCAGGAAACGGGAATGCCCCGGGCGGCCAGACGGGAGTTGACGAAGCAGGGCTCGAAGCCGAACTGCTCCGGGAAGGCGGGCCAGCACTTATCCGCGAAGGCGACGTACTTCCGGTCTCCCTTGTGCGCTTCCGCCCAGTCAAGAAGGGTCAGCTCAAACTGAGCCATCCGCTCCAGCATGTCCGGGTAGATGGTGCCGTTCATTTCCTTCTGCATGTCGGCGACCACCTCGGGGGTCCGCTTGTCCCCGGCGTGAGCCTTGTAGGATACCAGCAGATCCAGTTCGGAGTTCTCCTCAATCTCCACGCCCAGCTCATAGAGCCCCTTGATGGGGGCGTTGCAGGCGAAGAAGTCCTGGGGCCGGGGGCCGAAGGTGATGAGCTTCAGATTCTGAACGCCGATGATGGCCCGGGCAATGGGCACGAACTCCCGGATCATCTGGGCGCAGCCTTCGGCGGTGCCCACGGGGTACTCGGGGATGTAGGCCTTCAGATGCCGCATTCCCAAGTTGTAAGAGCAGTTGAGCATGCCGCAGTAGGCGTCGCCCCGGCCATTGATCATGTCGCCGTCTCCCTCCGCGGCGGCCACGCACATGGCAGGGCCATGGAACTTTTTGACCAGCAGCGTCTCCGGGGTTTCAGGGCCAAAATTGCCCAGGAAGACCACCAGTGCGTTGACCCCGTGGGCCTGCACGTCGGCCAGCGCCTTCGTCACGTCCAGCTCGTTTTCCACGGTGATGGGGCACTCATAGAGCCCCTCGCCGTAGGCGGCCGCGATGTTCTTCCGCCGCTGGGTGGACAGGGCAATGGGGAAGCAGTCCCGGGAAACGGCGATGATACCCAGCTTGACTTCAGGAATGTTCATATGTTTTTTCTCCTTTTCTGCGTTTTATAGCGATATTAAGGGAAAAGGCATGTAAAATTCACATACCAACCGGAAAATCCGGTAAAACGCCTTTATTATATCACATATTTGCGATTTCTGCAAACAATTGCTTGCAGGCGGGGTAAATTTTTTGGAACTGCCGGTAGCGTTTTTCGTACCGGGCGGCCAGCTCCGGCTCCGGGGTCACCCGGGAGGCAACCCGGACGATGGCATCGCAGGCGGCCTGGACCGTTTCGTATGCGCCGCAGGCCACCATGGCCAGCATCGCGCCGCCCATGCCGGGCCCCTGCTCACATTCCAGGCACTCCAGCTCCACATTCAGAATATTGGCAATCATTTTCTTCCACAGGGGGCTCCTGGCACCGCCGCCGCAGATTTTGGAAGAGCGAATGTCGATGCCCAGAGAGCGGGCAACCTCGACGCTGTCCCGGATGGCAAAGGCCACCCCCTCCAGCACCGCCTGGGTCAGGTCTGCCCGGGTGGTGTCCATGGTCATGCCGAGGAAGGTTCCCCGGGCATTGGTGTCGTTGATGGGGCTTCGCTCGCCCATGAGATAAGGCAGGAAGAAGACATGGTTTTCTCCCAGCCTGTCCTCGGTGATGGGGGCCTGCTCGGCGCTGTAATCGCTGGTTTTGTAGATCTCCTCCATCAGCCACTTGTTGCAGGAGGCGGCGCAGAGCATACAGCCCATGAGATGGTAGCCCCCGTCCGCGTGGGCGAAGGCGTGCAGGGCGTTGTGCCTGTCCACGCCGAAGGCTTTCGAGGAAATAAACACGGTGCCGGAGGTGCCCAGGCTGATGTTGCAGCCTCCGTCGCCTACCACGCCGGTGCCCACGGCAGCGGCGGCATTGTCTCCGGCTCCGGCGGCAACCTTGACATTGTCCCCCAGGCCTAAGGCCCGGGCGATATCCGGCTTCACCGTGCCGATGCACTGGTAGCTTTCAAAAAGCCGGGGCATCTGCGTTTCCCGCACACCGCAGATATCCAGCATTTCCCGCGACCAGCGCTTGTTTTTCACGTCCAGCAGCAGGGTGCCGGAGGCGTCGGAATCGTCGCAGGCGTGAACACCGGTGAGAATGTAGTTAACATAATCCTTCGGCAGCATGATTTTGGCGATTCTGGCGAAGTTTTCCGGCTCATTTTCCCGCATCCAGAGGATTTTCGGGGCGGTGAACCCGGCGAAGGCAATATTGGCCGTCCAGGCGGAAAGCCGCTCCCTGCCGATGACGTTGTTCAGATAATCTACCTGTCTGGCGGTGCGCCCGTCGTTCCAGAGAATGGCCGGGCGGATTACCTGATCGTCCCTGTCCAGCACCACCAATCCGTGCATCTGACCGCCGCAGCCGATACCGGCTACGGTCTTGGGGTCGAAGCCCGTGAGCAAGTCGGGGATCCCCTCCAGGACTGCCTTGCGCCAGTCCTCCGGGTTCTGCTGGCTCCAGCCGGGCTGAGGAAATTCCAGGGGATATTCCCGGGAGACCACGTTTTTCACCTGACCAGCCTCGTCCATCAGCAGCAGCTTCACCGCCGAGGTGCCCAGGTCGATTCCGATGTATAGGCGCATAAAGGTTCCTCCGTTATGTGTATTGGTGGCAGAAGGTATGATTTCCGATGGTGCCCCAGACATTCTTGTTCACGGCCCCGGTGGAGAAGAATACTACATCCTCGTCGAGAACGTAGGGCCCCTTCCAGGCCCGGCGCACGGCCTCGTACTGAACGTGGGTGGGCTTGGCCCGGTAAAGCTGGCTGGCCGCCCGGAACTGATCCGGGGCTTTGATGACCCCGGTGACGGTGCCGGGGAAATTGGAGGCTGCCACCCGGTTGAGGATCACCTCCGCCACGGCCTGCTGGCCCTCGAAGGGCTCTCCGTCGGCCTCGGCGCAGACGAGCTTGGCCAGCATTTCCACGTCCGCGTCACTGAGGCTCAGGTCGGGGTACCGGCACTCCACCTCCTCGGCGCTGGGGTCGATGTAGAGGAAGGGGTCGTCGGAAATTTGACTGGGATCATAGATCCAGGAGCCGCTGTAGCCGCCGATAAGGATGCCCTCCCGGAAGCCGTCCGCGAAGCCTGCCTTCAGGTTCCATTTTTCGTAGTTGTTTTTATTGGGGTCGTTCACTGTCACCAGCCCCGCGTCATTGATTCCGGTGAGGACAAGGAAGTGCTGGCCGGTGGTGAAGCCGGACTTGGAATTGACCATGGCAATGACGACCTTGCCCTCCTTCAGGGCTTCCAGGGCCACCCGGACGTTCAGTGCCCGCTTCCAGGGCAGCTGCAAGGTGTCGGACATATATTCCAGCAGCTGGATCTGGTTGCCGGTGTAGCTGGAAAACCAATGTGCCAGAGTGTCCGGGCGGTAGTCGTAGCCCGTTAAGTAGGTTGCCACCATGGCCATGCTGGTGACGCCGCTGCCATAGTCGGCGAAGCTCCCCTGCCCGAAGCGGATATCCGGATAGTCCGTCTCATAATAATTGGGAACCTTGTCGTACTGTTTCCGATCCTTGGTGGGAATGACCAGCTCCGGCTCCGTGGTCTGGGGAACAGTCTCCGCCTGTGGCTTTGCCGTTTCTTCCGGCTTGGTTTCCGGAACAGTGGCCGCCGTGGCAGCCGGAACGGTTTCCGCAGTTGCGGCGGGAACCGTTTCTTCGGTTGATTCCGTGGGGGCCTCCCTGGTTTCGGGGGCGGCGGTGGTTTCCGGAGGCAGGGTGGCGGGAGGCACCGTCGGGGCTTCCGTTTCCGGCTGGGTGTCCAGCGCGGCATAGTACACCGTTTCTCCGGTATCGTACATCCGCTGCTCCCGGGGAAGCATCCCGAGAAACATTTTCAAAAAGCCGCCGGTGACCAGGCAGAGCAAAACGCCTGCTTCCAGCAAAACCAGAATTTTTGTCCTTCTTTTCACGGTGGGTCTCCTTTATCTGTCCAGGTCCTTCGGGAAAGGGCACGCAATTTTTCATATAACACAAAAATTATACCAGTCCCCGGAGGGAACGTCAACGGGTTCCCTCTGCTATTTTTTTCACGACAGACGAAAGCCTTTCCAAGTAAAATAGCACATAGGCCGAGCTTTCGGCAAATCAATTTCTTTCAGGAGGTATTTTATGGAGGTACAAACCCAGATTCAGGCGGATTTGAAAGCATCCACGGGGGCGGTGGTGCCGGTGATGCAGCACGACGGAGGAACCCGGAAGCTGAGTATCACCCTGCTGTCCGACGGGAAGGCCTGGCAGCCCCCGGAAGGGGCCAGCGTGGCGGTGGGCTACGAGCGGTCTGACCACACCCGGGGCCTTTACGACCGGATGCCCGATGGCGGCGATGCCGTTTCCCTGGAGGGAAACGTTGCCTCGGTGCTGCTGCCGCCCCAGATGCTCAGCGCTCCGGGTACCGTGCTGGCCTGCCTGGTCTTCCGGGACGAAAGCCAGAATCAGCTGACCACCTTCCCCTTCCGGCTCCAGGTGCAGGTGAACCCGGCGGCCCAGGCTCCGGACGAGGAAGCAAAGGATCGGCTGAAATGGCTGGAAGACCGGCTGGCGGACTATCTGACGGAGGCCGTGGAAAGCGGCCGATTCACCGGGGAAACCGGCCCGGGGCCCAAGCTTCTGGGCCAGGAGGTTTCCTTCCGGGTCAGTCCGGATTACCGGACGATCCCCACAGGGGTTTGGCAGGCCCAGCCGCCCTACCCCGCGCCGAAAACCTATGTCTGGAGCCGCACGGTATCCCACTATGATTCCGGGGATGTGGTGACCTACAGCGTCAGCCGGAACGGCGCCGACGGTCAGGGCAGCGTTTCCAGCGTCTGCGGCGTAGCGGCGGACGATGGGGGGAACGTGCCTCTGACGGCGGCGGACGTAGGGGCCCTGCCCTGCGTAGGCGGCGCTGTGGAAGGGGACATTCAGATGAACGGCGGGAAGATCACGGGCCTGGCCGCACCGTCGGCGGACAGGGACGCGGTGAACCGGGCCTTTGCCCAGGCGTTGGCCGACAAGGCGGTGGAAACCGCCGATGCCAACGCTCAGAACTGGGCCAAAACGAGGATCGTTTCCTTCCTTCTTGCTGCGGATGGGTGGGTTGGGGCCGCCGCGCCCTACACGCAGACGGTGGCTCTGTCCGGCCTGAGTGCGGAGCAGCATTTGATTGCCTATCCCATTTACGGCACCGATCAGAGGGTGAATCTGGCCATCCGGGAGGCAGTGGGGAAGGTAAGCTTTGCCAGGCGCACGGACGCCGGGCTGGTCTTTACCTGTCTGGAGGAAAAACCCACAGCGCCCATCTCCGTCACCGCGGAGATTTATCGGTAAATCTCGCAAATCCCCCTTGGCTCCCCCTGTGGGGGAGCTGGCGGCGAAGCCGACTGAGAGGGCAAAACGGCCCTCTCCGCCTGCGGCACCTCTCCCAGAGGGAGAGGCAAGGGGCCGGTTTACAAGGAGACCTTATCAGCAAAATCGGGTGCGGTTCCTGTAAACCGCACCCGATTTCTTGTTTATTCTTATTCATCCTTTTTTACTTTCAGTGCCTTCCGGGACTGTCTGTCCTTCACGTGCCGCTCCAAATTGGGAACCAGGATAATGCACACCAGCGCTGCGGTGAAGCCGCCGTTATACAGGCAGTAGCCGCCGTGGAGGGTGGGCACAGAAGTTACCAGCAGATAGTGCATAGCCCCCGCCACAATGCCCCACTGCCAGCCGTATTTGTCGGAGACAGGGCTCAGGCCGTTGGCATAGCACAGGCCTACGCAGATGGCCTGTGCGTTGATCACATAGCTGAAGCTGCCGCCCAGCAGTGCCGACAGCAGACCGCAGACCCAGGAGGCCACGGCGTAGCCCAGCATAATGGGCAGCACGTTCCCCGGATGGGAGCCGGAATTGCAGGTGGAGAGCATGCAGAAGATAATGCCGAAGGTCACGCCGTTGAAGGCAGCGCCGATGAGATTATAGTAGCCCAGAATGAACAGGCCGAACACGCCCACGTTCATCAGGAACACGGCATTGCCGTAGGTGCCGGTGAAGTTGTTCACATACTCCGGATTCGTCATCAGACGCCAGTAGTCCTTGGGGCGGCAGCCCATGGCGAAGGCGCAGAGCACGCAGGCGCCGAAGAGAATCAGGCAGAAGGTATTCACCGTAGCCCGGGAGGCGATCTTCAGCAGCGCCGCGTCCGCGCCGGCGGGGAGCTGAACGCCCAGGGTATTGTGCAGGGTAGCGTTCAGGAAGAAGGCCATCATGCCCACCGGCAGAGCGGCGGAGTACAGGTCAAAGCCCTTGTGCACCTTAGGCGAATGGGCAAGACCCGCAGGCAGGAAGAAGCCGATGCAGAAGCCCACCACCAGAGCGATCAGAATTCCCTCCAGGTTGAAGCCCACCGCATCCGCGTTGGGATAGCGGATCATCAGGTCGGTGATCAGGGGGGCAATGCCGGTGGAGAAGAGCATGGCGTTGACGTTGGGGCCGAACTTTTCCCGGCGCACCAGGCAGTAGATCATCACGCCGAAGAAGGTGGGCCAGACGTTCAGGATGTTGATGCCCCAGGAGCCAAAGCCCAGGGTCAGGATGAAGGCCAGGGTGGACACGTTATTGGGCGTGCCGCCGAAAACCAGGAAAAGCGCCAGGCACAGATAGCCCACCAGAGCCATATTCAGGAAGGTGGCACTGTAGCCGCCTACGGCGAAGTAGTTGGTAGACAGCTTGCTGGGCTGGCTGAGAATCTGCCACAGGCCGGAAAACATGGCTCCCCTATCCGGCATAAAAAATGCCGCAATCAGGAAAAACGTGGCGAAACAGCCGAAAAACAGCTTCAGAAAGTCGCCCTCTCGCATAGAATTGATTTTTTTCATTCCAGACACCTCCGTAAGAAATAGGGCAATCCAGCCCCTAAACTGAATTGCCCAGACGGTCGGCATATGCGCCCCCGCACTCCACCGTGGTCAGCCACGAAATCCGTCAGTCATGCGGGGTTGTCTTTATTGTACGAAAGCTTTTTGGCTTTGTCAACCGCAACTTACGAAATTCGCCGTTTTTATTTTGTCATAATCCACATGAACATAGCGCAAACTTCGTCATAAATTGTCTTGGATGATACCTTGACGCAAATTTTGCCCCGTGTTATAATTTGTTTGTCACAAACGCAAACCCTTATGACTGACGGATTCGTGGAGCACCACATGGAGTAAGGGCATATGTTTTCTGCCGACCGTCTGGGCTCACTGATTCCTTTCCCGGGATGAAGTGTGCCCATTTTTTGTTGCGATTTTGGAGGTTACACATGAAAAAAGTTGGAATCATCATGGGCAGCGACAGCGATCTTCCCATCCTGCGAAAGGCAATGGACACTCTGGAATCCTTAGGCATTCCCTACGAGTGTCACATCTATTCCGCCCACCGGACGCCGGAGGAAGCCCGGCAGTTTGCGCTGAACGCCCGGGCAAATGGCTTCGGTGCCATCATCGCCGCCGCCGGTATGGCCGCCCATCTGGCCGGTGCCATCGCCGCGAACACCACCCTTCCCGTCATCGGCATTCCCTGCAAATCCACCTGTCTCGACGGCATTGATGCCCTCCTTTCTACCGTAATGATGCCCTCCGGTATCCCCGTGGCCACGGTAGCCATCAACGGAGGCGTGAATGCCGCTTTGTTATGCGCTCAGATTCTGGCCGTATCCGACGCCGAGCTTGCCGCCCGGCTGGATGCCAAGCGGGCGGCCGACAGCGCCAAGGTTCTGGAAAAGGACGCCGCCCTTCAGGCCGAGCTGAACCGATAACCCCGCTCCGGGATTTGGTCACCCGGAACGATTCTTTCTTCCGCTGATTTGGCAGCGACACGGAAGGCGGTGCGCCGCCTTCCCTCCCACGCATATTCCATTTACTATTATATAAGGAGGATTCCAACATGGGTGGATTCTTCGGGGCAGCCTCCCGTAAAAGCTGCAAATACGATGTTTTCTTCGGCACGGACTACCACTCCCACCTGGGCACCAAGCGGGGAGGCCTGGCCTTCTTCGACCCGGACAAGGGGTTCCAGCGCCAGATCCACAACATCGAAAATACCCCCTTCCGGACAAAATTCGAGTCCGATCTGGAAAAGTTCTCCGGCTGCTACGGCCTGGGCTGCATTTCCGACACCGACCCTCAGCCCCTTCTCGTGCGCAGCCACTTAGGCCTCTTCGCCATCTCCACCGTGGGCATCATCACCAACGCCGAGGAGCTGGTGGAAAAGACCTTCTCCGGCCCGGGCTATCAGTTCATGGCCATGTCCTCCGGCAATGTCAATGCCACGGAGCTCACCGCCGCCCTCATCAACCGCTGCGACAATCTCATCGACGGCATCCGCTATGCCCAGGCGGCCATTGAAGGCTCCTGCACCATCCTGATTCTGAACCGGGACGGCCTCATCGCCGCCAGAGACTCCATGGGTCGGCTTCCCATCGTCGTCGGTCAGAGCGAAAAGGGCTGCTGCGCCGCCATGGAATCCTTCGCCTGCCAGAAGCTGGGCTACAAGCCCAGCTACAACCTGGGGCCGGGAGAAATCGTCCGCATCACCCCCGACGGCTGGCAGCAGCTGTCCGCCCCCGGGGAGAAAATGCGGATCTGCGCCTTCCTGTGGAGCTATTACGGCTATCCCAACTCCAATTACGAGGGAGTCAACGTGGAGGTCATGCGAAACCGGAACGGTGAGATCATGGCCCGAAACGAACAGGAAGCCGGCACCATGCCGGATGTGGACTATGTGGCCGGCGTTCCGGACTCCGGTCTGCCCCACGGCATCGGCTACGCCAACTTCTCCCACAAGCCCTTTGCCCGGCCCTTCGTCAAGTACACCCCCACCTGGGCCCGGTCCTTCATGCCCTCCAATCAGGAAATGCGGAATCTGGTGGCGGAAATGAAGCAGATTCCCGTGCCGGAGCTTATCGAGGGCAAGAAGCTGCTGCTGGTGGACGACTCCATCGTCCGGGGCACCCAGCTTCGGGAAACCGTGGATTTCCTGTACAAAAGCGGTGCCAAGGAAGTGCACATGCGCTCTGCCTGCCCGCCCATCATGTACAGCTGCAAATATCTGAATTTCTCCAGCAGCAACTCGGAAATGGAGCTGCTCACCCGGAAAACCATCCAGAATCTGGAGGGCAACGTAGGTCAGCATCACCTGGACGAGTACGCCGACCCCACCACCGAGCGGGGCAAGTCCATGCTGGATTCCATCTGCAAGGAAATGGGCTTTGATTCCCTGGGCTACCAGACCCTGGACGGACTGCTGGAGGCCATCGGTCTGGATCGGGACAAGGTCTGCACCTACTGCTGGACAGGGAAAGAGTAACCGATCGACAGGATTTATGCTTTGAAGGTGCATGTATATTGAGAACGGATTGCCACACCAGTGTGCGCACTGGTTCGCAATGACATGCGTTGTTCGGAGTTCTCGGAAGTACCGGGGGGATTGTGACCGGAGGGAACCCCTGGAAGGGGTCACG
>OIYS01001787.1_pt1 | contig 10110 bp, 9 predicted proteins | sample 1588271 | NCBI WGS metagenome assembly OIYS01 (sample SAMN03283286) | human gut metagenome | biome: human-associated habitat; material: feces | host: Homo sapiens | place: Peru | collected 2012
GCGGCCCGCACCCCGCGTAGAGGACGTCGCCCTCCAGCGCGAGCGCCATCGCGCGGTCGCCCGCCCCCTCCACCTTCAGGGGCGCGCCGAACACCGCCCCCGTCACGTACGGCACGGCGGCAGGTCCGGCCACCTCGGCCGCGAAGCATCCCACGCCGACCAGTCCGCAGACCAATCCTGCGGCCAGCCGACGCCCTCTCCGAGACAGGTTCCTCATCGCATTCCTCCGTTTACGGTTCACCGGCTAGATCAGGTGCCCCATCTTCTCGCGCTTCGTGTCGAGGTAGCGCTTGTCGAAGGCCGTCGCGTCGACGACGATCGGCACGCGCTCGACAATCTCGATGCCGTAGCCGGCGAGGCCCTTGATCTTGCAGGGGTTGTTCGTGAGGAGGCGGATCTTGGAGAGGCCGAGGTCGACGAGGATCTGCGCCCCCACGCCGTAGTCGCGCAGGTCCGGCGCGAAGCCGAGCTTGACGTTCGCCTCCACCGTGTCGAGTCCCTTTTCCTGCCACTTGTAGGCATGGAGCTTGTTCGCAAGGCCGATGCCGCGCCCCTCCTGGCGCATGTAGAGGACGGCGCCGCGCCCCTCCTTCTCGATCATGCGCATGGCGTTGTGGAGCTGGTGGCCGCAGTCGCAGCGCTCGGAGGCGAGGACGTCGCCCGTGAAGCACTCGGAGTGGACGCGCACGAGCGGCGGCGGCTCGCCGGAGAGGTCGCCCTTGATGAGCGCGAGGTGTTCGAGGCCGTCCGGCATGCTGCGGTACATGCGGAGGCGGAAGTGGCCGTAGTCCGTCGGCAGGTCGACCTCCTCCACGCGCGCGACGAGCTTCTCGGTGCGGCGGCGGTAGGCGATCAGATCGGCGATCGTCATGAACTTGAGCCCGTGCCGCCGCGCGAACGCCGCGATGTCGGGGAGGCGCGCCATGCGCCCGTCGTCCTTCATGATCTCGCAGCAGAGGCCCACCTCCTTGAGCCCCGCGAGGCGGCAGAGGTCGACCACGGCCTCCGTGTGGCCGGCGCGCTGCAGCACGCCGCCCGGACGCGCCTGGAGCGGGAACATGTGCCCCGGACGGCGGAAGTCCTGCGGACGCGCCCCCTCCCGCACGCACGCGCGCGCCGTCATCGACCGCTCTTCTGCGGAGATGCCCGTCGTCGTCTCCACGCCGTCGATGGAGACGGTGAAGGCGGTCTGGTGGTTGTCCGTATTCTGCTGCACCATCTGCGGCAGGTCGAGCCGTTCGCACCAGGCGCGCGACATCGGCATGCAGATGAGGCCCCGCGCGTAGGTCGCCATGAAGTTGACGTTCTCGGTCGTCGCGAACTCGGCGGCGCAGATGCAGTCGCCCTCGTTCTCGCGGTCCTCGTCGTCCGTGACCACGACGATCTCGCCGCGCCTCAGCGCGGCGAGGCATTCTTCGACGGAATCAAATGGCATCTTCGCCTTCCCTTCAGCGGTGCTTCTTCGGCGGCGCGAGAAGCGCCTTCGCGGCCTTGACGGCCTCGGGGTCGGCCAGCAACCGCTTGTAGTCGGCCTCGTACTTCCCCCTCTCGGACGGCCATGTCTTGCAGAACCACATCAGGTCCCGCAGGGCGGCCCCCTTGTCGTTGGCGGCAAGGTCGTCCGCAATCCACATCTCCAGGTTCTTCTTGGCCGCCGCGATGGAGTCGAGAATCGCCTGGGCCTCCTCCACCTCGGTGGGCTTCCGGCTCTTGAGGGCGGCCTTGAACGGGGCGAGCCCCGATCCCTCGGCCTTGACCTTCCCCATCACGAAGGTCTTCTGGTAGCTCTTGAACTTCTTCAAGACGACGCCGTTGATGAGCTGGCCGGGGGCGGGCATGTCCGTCAGGGCGTTGACGACGGCGGCCTCGGCCTCGCGGTCGTCCTCGCCCTCGTACACGACCGCGCCCGCGGCGTCCAGCACGCGGAAGCGGTCCGCCCCGGGCCGCGTCTTCGTCGCGAAGACGAACGACGCGCCGTGGCTGTCCGTATACGCCGCCGCGAACCGCCGCACCGACGCGGCCTTCTCGGACCCCTCGCCGAATCCGGCGATGAGGGCCACCTTGTGGCGGAACGCGCTCGGCACCCCCTCGGCGCACACCGCGCACGCGGCCAGCAGCCCCCCCATTAGAAATCTCATTTTCATATCGTTTTTCTTTCTCTCGGTTACCGGTGTCTACCGCATTTCCCGCTCGTAGGGAATCTGGATCTGGTAGGCGTCCGCAAACGCGCGCAGATCCTTGAGGAGGCGTGCGTCGGGGCGGGCCGTGTAGGCGGCAATGAGCGCATAGAGGCGACGCTGCGCCCAGGCGGTCTTGACCTCCGGCCCCATCTTCTCGGCCTTCGCGAACGGAAGGCGGAACATGTTCTCGAACACCATCGCGCCGTTGAGCCCGCGCAGGGAGAAGACGAGATCCTTCTGGTCGGCCGGGCAGCTCCCATAGATCTCGATCGGCTCGTCCTCGCAGAGGTTCGAGACGAGCTGCGGGTAGGTCTCGGCCCGCGACGAGGCCGAGAAGAGGACGGAGATGTCGGCGAGGACGGGGCGCTGGAACTTCATCGCGAGTGCCGGAATCCCGGCGGCCGCCGACCAGCGCAGCCCCTCGTGCCGCGCCCAGGTCCCCCGGTTGCAGCGCGTGAGCATGTCCATCAGGTAGGCGTTCGCGTTCCCCTTCACGCCGTACATGAAGATCGAGATGAGCCCGCCGTTGAGCTCCGAGAACTTCGAGATGATCTCGGCGCTGCGCGTCATGCCGCTCGTCGCCTCGCCGTCCGTGATGACGAGCGCGACGACGGGGCGCGACGGGTCGCGGGGCATCGCCAGCACGCCGCGCAGCGTGCGGAAGACGTCCGTCTGCCCGTGCGCCGTGAGCCGCGCCATCCAGGCGTCGGCCTTCTCGAACGCCTCCTGCGACACATCCATCCACGCCGTCTCGGGGAAGGCGTAGGAGAACTTGTCGCGGAAGGCGATCACGTTGAAGCGGTCGCCCGTGTTGAGGAGGCGGAGCGCGGTGGAGACGGCCTTGCGGCAGGCCTTCAGGCGGTCGTTGGCAATCGACCCGGAGGCGTCCATCAGGAAGACCATGTCCTTTGAGACGACCGGCAGCGGCTTTTCGGCGCGGCTGGAGACGACGATGCGGAAATACTTGCGCCCCGGATTGGCGGGATCGATCCAGGCGCCCAGCCCGAGCGAGACGTTCTCGTGGAATGCGCGGCCCTGCGCCGTCGTGTCGTCGCGGAGCGCGCGCACGGCCTCGCGCTTCGCCTCCACCACCTTCTCGTCGACGAGCATCGAGGTCGGCGCGGGCGGCGTCGGCTTCTTCTCGGCCGCCAGACGGTCCGCCGCCTTCGCGGCGCGGTCCTCGGCGCGCGCCTGCTCGGCGGCGGAAAGCTCGCGCGCGGCGGTGGGCTTCTTCACCTCGCCGAAGGGGTCGGAAAAGGCCGAGACACTGCGCGCGTCGGGCAGGGCAACCGGGAGCGGCACCGGCGCCGCCTCGGCGGCGGCCTCGGCGGCGGCGGAGAGGGAGGCGGAGCGCACCACGCCGTTCCCGCCGCCGGCGTCGGCGGCGAGCTTCGGCGCGGACATGAGGTCGTAGGCCGGCGTGATGTCCGCCGCCCCTCTCACGCGCGCGACCTTCGGCACCACGAGGCGCGGCAGGGCCGCCAGGTCGTCGGGCACGGTCGGCGCCTCGATCGCGGCGATCTCCTGGCGCGGCATCCACTCGGTCGGCGCCACCTTCGCGGGATCCGGCGCGGGCTCGGCGAGCGTCGCGGCGACGGCGGCGGCGGGCATCTCGGGCGCAATGGAGCTCTTCTCGGCGGAGGAAAGGCGCTCAACCCGCTCCTCCTGCTTCTCGGCGTCCGGGGCGGCGGCGGGACGCGGCAGCTCGGCCTTCTCAAGCAGGAAGGGATCGCCGTCCATCTTCCGCACCTGCATCACGGGCAGCTCCTTCGTCCACTTGCGCGCGTCCCGGATCTCGCCGCGCAGCGGGGCGAACGCGCAGTCCGAGCAGGCGTACATCAGGAGGACGTGCGTGGCGCAGGAGACCACGAGCGCCGTGATCAGCAGGAACAGGCTCGCCTCACGGGAGATTCCGCTCGTCTCCTTCTCGTCCTCGAATTCAAAGTTCGCGTCCATGCTCTCTCCGTTTAGCGGGTTCCGTTCGTCTTGGGATAGCGCTTCGCGCGCTCGGCGTCGAGGTCATCCGCCTCCTTGCCCCGTCCCTGCCGGCGCAGGATCGCGGCGGCCTGCTCCAGCGCGCGCGGCACGATCTCCGGATCGTCGAAGAGCGTCCCCACGAGCATGTGGTAGCCGAGGGCGGCGGCGCTGTCGCCCCGCGCCTCCTCGTTCGCGGCGAGCGCGGCGTAGGCCCGCACGCGCACGGCGATGAGCTCGGGCGAGTTGGCGCGCTCCACGGCGTCGGTCAGGTGCGCCTTCGCCTCGTCGAAGAGGGCCTGGGACGTCTCGATCCGGCCCAACGCGAGCGCGGCCTTCGCGCCGCTCGCCGTCTTCGCGCCTGTCGCAAGGGCGCGCGTGTAGGCGGCAACGGCGGCGTCCGTCTCGTTCAGGCCCTCATGCGCCTCGCCCGCGAGCGTCGCGCCGATCTGGTTCCAGTCCGAACCGATCTTGCGTCTCTCGATGACCTGGGCGGCCTTGAGGGACGCCGCGTAGTTCGTGACGCCCGCCGTGAATTCGGCCAGCCATGCCAGTTCACTCGGCGGCATGCGGTCGACGGCCTTCGTGTCCAGCAAGCCCGCGAAGATCTGCGCCGCCTCGCGCTCGCCCCCCCGCTTCTGGAGGATGAACGCGAGCTCCAGCCGCGTCTCGCGCTCGAACTCCGCCGGCGGTTTCGCCTCCAGCGCGGCGCGAAAGTGGCGCTCGGCCTCCGGCGCGTCGCCGATGCCGTTCGCCGCCACGCCCCACCAGTACAGCGCCTCCGCGCGCTTCGCGAACGCCGGGAAGCGGCGCGAAAGCTCGTCCAGCGACCGCTCCGCCGCACGGTACTCCTTCTTGCGCAGCTCCTCCATCGCGCGCGCATAGAGCGCCTCGCTCGCGAACGGCGAGTCAGGATACTTCGCGAGAAGGTTCGTCCAGTCCGCCCGCGCCTGCTCGGGGCGTCCCGCGCGCACCTCGGCGCCGCCCGCCTGGTAGAGCGCCTGCGCGGCGACGGCGGCGTCCGGCCAGTTCTTCGCGAGGACGCGGTAGGCGAGCGCCGCCTTCGGCCAGTTTTCGGTCTTCTCGTGGAGCCAGGCGAGGCGATGCACCGCGTTGAGGGCCATCTCGCCCTTCGCCTGGCGCGCAACGAGCGTCGCGAACTCGATGGCGCGCGGATAGTTCGTGACGGCGATCGCGGCCTCGCAGCCGTAGCTCCAGGCCCGGTCGGACGTCTTCGCCGGCGGGTCGGGGCGCTTCGCGAGCTCGTCCAGCACGGCGGCGTTGTCGCCGGAGGCGGCGAGGACGGTCAGGCGCTCGAACCACTCCGTGTCGGCATGCCGCCCGCGCGGGAACTTCGCGAGGGCGAGCGAATAGGCGTCGACGGCGTCCTGCCGCCGCTCCAGCTTCCGCAGCGACGCCGCCACGAGGTAGGCGGCGTCCTCGTTCCCCTCGTCCCGGAGGCGGGCCGCAATCTCCAGCGCCTCGCCGTAGCGTCCGTCAAGGTAGTTCGACCAGGCGGCGTAGATGGCGCATTCCTTCGCGCGGTCCGAGGCGGGGAAACGGGCCGCGAGGCGGCGGAAGAGCTGCGACGCCTCCCTGTGCCGCCCCTCGCGGTAGCTCATCATGCCCGCGAAGAACAGGGCCTCCTCCGCGAGGTGGGGATCGTCGCCCAGGGCGAGGTCGAGGTAGATGGCCTGCGCCTGGCGGCGGTCGCGCATGTCCTGGGAGACGGAGAGGAGCGAGGCGGCGCGGAGGCGCGAGAGGCGCGCCACATCGTTCGTCGGCGCCACTTCCGTGGCCTTCAGGTACCAGCCGATGGCGCCCTTCGCGTTCTTCTGCGCCTCCAGCGTCTCGCCGAGCCAGTAGAGCGCCGTCGCGCGGATCGTGTCGGACGCGCCGACGTGGTCGAGGGCGGTCAGCTCCTTCACGCGCGTCTCGCCCGTGAGCAGGAGCGCGCGGTTGAGGCGCGCGTAGTCGACGTAGCGCGACTGCGGATGGTCCTTGATGAGGTCCGCGTACTCCTTCAGGGCCTCCGCCGTGCGCCCGACGTGGCGGTACGCCTCGCCGAGGCGGAAGCGGATCTCGTCGCGCGGCAGCGTCTTGACCTCCCGGATCGCCTCATACTCCTTCAGGGCCTCGGCATGGAGTCCCCGCTTCGCCAGCTGGTTGGCAAAAGCCAGCCGGTCCGCGGGAAGCGCGGAGGAAAGCTGCGCCGCAAGCGGCAGAACGACCGCCCAGGCGAACAGAAAACAGGCTCTCTTGAACATAGGCGGACATTTTAGCACAAATCCCCCCTGACGGGCAATGCGCGAGATGCGCGATTAAGTCGCCGCTTCGCGGCCGTAAGGAGAGATTAAGTCGCCGCTTCACGGATTTAAGTGGTTAAATCGCCGCTTCGCGGATTTAAAATCATGCTTTGAACCCCTTGCAGTCCTGTGATGCCCGAAAGGAACTAAAGAAGTCGCTGACGGGCTCGTCGCGCAGTGTCTCGTCCCAGAACGGGTTGGACATGGCTCGGCAATCGAACACACAACCACGCAGGCTCTTGCGACCGCTTCGCGGCTCATTCGCTTCGCTCATTCGGCCGACCTGATCGCCTTTGGCGACAGGCGCATTTCCATTCCCGGTCGGATTGTCCGGGCTTCCTCTTTTGAACGAGAATGACTGACGGTGACGGTCATGCGGGATAGCCTCCGGCAAGTTGCTTATCCATGGAGTCGGAAACATCTTCCGGCAGCCGCCACATCCCGACATTGCCGCGACAAGGGATGGGAGCAGGCACCTTGCGAATGTTCGAGAGTAGCCACCAGTAGCGGTAGCCTTCATTCCAAAACTGCGCCTGAACCCGCCAAGGTTCTTCTTCGGGTTCTGCGTCTATCGCCTGGTAGTCCATCACCGCGACGATGTGGCCCGGCCAACAGCTCGCCTCTTCCCATGTCGGGATGATGGCATCCACCCTGTCGCCGTTTAATCGCCGCAACCACGCTTTGATGCCGTCGTACTCGGCGCGGCAGAACTTCTTGGAAACGCTCATCGCGCAACGCCCCCTCGCCGGAACGGGCATGCAGCTGCGGTTCTCCACGCGCTTCAGTCCCGACATGATCAGGACGGCGTATGCCCCGGTGCAGGTAAAGGCAGAAGTGATCATTTGACGTAGCCTTTGCGCTTGTCATCTTTACAAAACTGGGTTGCCGAGGCAGACGACCTGATCGGTGGCGGCTTTAGACCCGCCTTTGTCCGTTGCTGCTTTTGCATCGCAGTCAATCTCCGTGTCTCACAAGTCCCATTAGTTCTATTTCGCTTTCTGCGCTGCGATGTCAGACTGAACAAGCTTGATTATTTGTTCCGTAGAAATGCCTTTTTGTATGGCAAATTCAAGAACAGGTCTGATTGCGGTTGGTGAGAACTGATTACTTAACAAATACTTCTCACCATTGAACACAAGACCCGTGCGCTTAAACTCATAATATCGGGTGTACTTCTTGCCGCTTCTAGCGACTATATATCTGTCACTGTCGTTGCCGATGTATTTCTTCAGTACGGGATTCCCGCCCACCCTGAACTCTCTTGAAGAATCAATCGACAAAAGGAACTCCATATCCTGTGTTGACAGCAGGTCGTTCTTCATAAGTTCTGGAAACAACGCTACTGCAACCTGCCCTACCTTATATGGGAATTTCAAGGCTGTAATGGCCGGAGGTGGCTTCGGTTTGGATGATGCCTCCTGCTTTATTGATGTTTTGCTCTTCCCGGCAAGCTCATGAGGAACAACATTGATTTCGATTTTCTGTCCGACAACGGAAGCGCACTGCTTGATGATAGACACTTTCATGGCCGTGCTACAATACGTGTTGATGAACCAGCCGCCTTTTACCGGTGCCACGGCAGCAGGATACTTCTTGAACGTTTTTTTGCCTTTTGAAAGCAATGGCTCACCGTTAAGTTGAATGCCTAGAGCGGCGCACTTCTCGAGATCGAAATGCGAAAATACTTTAGCAAAGCCTTCTTTTGCGGTCGGTTCGGAGATGAACTCGCCATCCTCCATCGTTGCTGTAAAGTTGGTCCATGGCGCAACTTTGTCGACCTTCCTTGTGTACCCGGTCTTTTTCGATATCGATTCCTTGGGTACCTTTATTTGAGACACAGTCTCTTTGACACCTGGTGCTTCTCCGTCGATGATAGACTTTATCTTGTCCCACTGTTCACCGACATTCTCGATGCTCATCATGAAGCCATCGATCTTGTCGCAATAGTCAAGAACCTTCCGCGCGAGAATAAGATTGCCCTGCGCCATTTCCCTGCCGCCAGCTTTTTGCAACACAGTCGTGGCATCGCCAACTGATTCGCGCAGAAGATCAAGCGCCGCAGTAACGTTCTGCCACCAATTCTTTTCTATTGCCACTGCCGTGTCCTTTTATGGGGTTTATGAATCACGTGTTTGTCACATACGGAGACCATCTACGATGTCTTCCGACAACTTATAGGGAAGACTGGAAATTCGGCCCCAACATTCCTCGCGAGCGAAGGCCAGGCGTCCCGCATCTTTCAGCGACGCGCCCGTCCAGAAGATCTCCTTCTGATCGACGATGATGAAGCGGTCGTGGCAGATTCCGCAGACGGTCTTCGTGAACTTGCCGCATTGCGCCCCGAACGCCTCGAAATCCGACTCCTCCAGTTCGCCGTTGGAATGCGTCACCAGCTCGATCTTCACGCCGCGCCCGCGCTTCGCCAGCATGTCCAAGGTCGCCACGCCGGGATAGGCGTCAATCACGATCAGCTCCTTCTTCGCCCGGCGAATGAACTTGATCAGAAGCGACTTCGCGTCCCAGAACCTGTTCTGGTAGAAGATGCTCTGCAGCGGCGGTTCCTTCGTCTGCACGAAGAAATCGACCTTGCCTCTCAACTCCGCAATCTCGCCGTCATGCTTCGCCAGCCGCCGTTCGACCTTGTCTTCAAGCAACGCAAGACGCTGGTTTATCACTTGACCGCGCAGAAGGTATTCCTTCAACACACGTGTCGCCCATTGTCGGAATTGAATGCCAAGTTTTGAATTGATGCGGTATCCAAGCGAAATGATGACATCAAGGTTGAAATACTCGATGTCGCGAGATACGCTACGCCCTGCCTCCAATTGAACTGTTCGAATTTTTTGAACAGTTGCCCCGTAGTCGAGTTCATTCGTCCCGAAAATTTTCTTGATATGGTATGAGACATTCGATTTCACGACACCAAACAAAGCGCACAACTGCGCCTGCGTCAGCCATACGGTCTCGTTCTCAAGCCGCACGTCCAGCCGCATCGTCTCGTTCGGCTGGTACACGACAATCTGATTCTCCGCGTTCGTCATTTCACCCCCGCTTCATTTGTGCGCCTCCATTCTCATCCTGCGCACGACGCCTATTGACCTCACATGGCTTATCGGGGGTAATCTCCATGACGTTTTCGATTCTGCAGTCAAGGCTATTGCATATCCGGTCCAGAACCGAAGCGGTGACACTTTCGCCACGAGACATTTTTGCAAGCGTGGCATGGGACACGCCAGAGACGCGATGCAGGTCTTTCCGCGTCATGTCTCGGTCTATCAGCAATTTCCAGAGGTTTTTATAGCACAAAGCCATTTCAGAACCTTTCATCATCGAACGAACTGGCAGATATTTTATCATGTCTTCTTCGGAAAGTCAATGAGGTGCAGAGCGGAATTTCACATCCGCGTAATTTCGCACACCTTGAGCGGTGGTTTGCTTGCAGCCGCCCGCTCCTCGAAGCGAAGAGATACGGCACCTGGGTCGAGAACAAGACTGTTCACACCATGGCGAAGCACATCCTCAAACGAGAACAAGGAGCGAGTCCCTCTAGCGTCGGGGTGGTATGGCAAAAAGCCTCAAACACGTTTTTTTCGATGCTGGAAACCGCGCCGTTTTGGGCGGAACAAGAGTCCTATTTTGATGATGGAGGC
>OIYS01001789.1_pt1 | contig 10104 bp, 9 predicted proteins | sample 1588271 | NCBI WGS metagenome assembly OIYS01 (sample SAMN03283286) | human gut metagenome | biome: human-associated habitat; material: feces | host: Homo sapiens | place: Peru | collected 2012
ATATTGCGCAGTTTCAGCTGAGCAACCACCCGCCCGGTCTGGTTGTCCTTGAGCAGTGCCCCCGCTGCGATCACCACCGGCGCACCCTCCGCGTAGAGATTTTCCGGCAGGGAAAAGACCTTGCTGTATCGTTCGCTCATATTCCAGTCTCCTTACAGCTCCGGAAGCTCGTCACTGACTTCCCGCCCTCCGTTGGTGTTCTCTTTCAGGTTTTGCAGCAAATCAATGATTTCGCCCAGAGCGAAAATGAAAAAGCTTGCGACCAAAGTTAGCGCAAACATAATCCATGCCAGCAACGCGCCCAGTTCATGTTTCAATGCCGTAGCAAGAATCATGCCAAAAAAGGCATTCACATAGGCATACACCTGCAAAATTTTTGCGACAATATTATTGGACTTTAACGGGTTCATACATTTATCTCTCCTTTTGGGTTTTTAGTGTTATACATTGACAGATATTCGGTGATGGCCGTTTGTTAGTGTTAAGTACTCCGCCTTTCAATGTGAACGGTTCTTTCAACTGTGGGTTCTTCAACATCCACGATAGACCATCCTCTATCTTGCAGCCATTTAGAAAAAGCGGATTGGTTGATGAGATACTTCTTGTTCCTTGGAAGTGAGGCTCCAGTTAGCTTCTCGTATTCTTTTTCTGGCAAAGTGAATTCTACATTGCCATCGAAAAGATGCTCTAGCTCGTCAAATTTTGGATGTTTCTTCATTTCCGAAATCTCCTTTCTTTCATTCCACCCTCAAGCGGATAAATCCATTATAATTCCAAAGTATTCTGTTGTCAAGTTGAATATTCCGCTTATAAATTGTTCTTCTGTTCTTGGATAACTTGTACAATGACAGGCAGGAGGCGATTGTATGGAACTGGATTATTCGCAGATCGGAAAGCGCATTGCCGCTCGGCGGAAGGAGCTGGGCTTGAAGCAGACGGAGGTCTGCGAAAAGGCGGGAATCAACGACAAGTATCTTTCCTGCATTGAGCGGGCCACTTCCATTCCTTCCCTGGAGGTGGTCATGCGTCTGGCTCTGGCCCTGGACACCACGCCGGATGCCTTCCTGGCGGGGAGTATCCGCTGCAAAAACGAGGCCTGGCAGGACGTTGCCCAGCTGCTTCGGGGCATGAACGGGAAGAAATTAGACCTTGCCAGAAGCTTCCTTTTATGGTTGACAGACCAAAATCTGTAAAATCAAAACTCAGTTGAAATATGCAAAAAAATCACAGCCACTTTTTGCTTGTGGCTGTGATTTTTTGGGCATTTCGGGTCAATACTGGGCGGCCTCGGCGCTTTTCAGCTGCAATTGGAGCTTGTCGGCAATCAGGGCGATGAACTCGGAGTTGGTGGGCTTGCCCTTGGTGTTCGACACGGTGTAGCCGAAGAAACGCTGCAAGGTGTCAAGATCCCCTCTGTCCCAGGCAACCTCGATGGCGTGGCGAATGGCTCGCTCCACCCGGCTTGGCGTGGTGCCGAAGGCCTTGGCAACCTGGGGATAGAGCACCTTGGTGATGGCATTGATCACATCCATGTCGTTCACCGCAATGATGATGGCTTCCCGCAGATACTGATAGCCCTTGATGTGGGCGGGGACGCCGATCTCGTGGATGATGTCCGTGACCACGGCCTCAAGCTCGGCCTCCTTCCTCGCGGCCGCGGCAGAGGCCTTGAAGTCGTACCCCGTGCCGGCGTCAACGGCGGTCGGCTCGCCGCAGAGCTGACGGACGCGCGAGAGTATCGCGGAGGTGTCGCAGGGCTTGGGTATGAAGTAGTCCGCGCCCAGCATGGAGCAGTCGGACACCACCTTGGGCGTTATGAAGCCGGATACCACGATGACCCGGCAATTCGGGGCCAGCTCCGGCAGACGGCGCATCACCTCAAGCCCGTCCACCCTCGGCAGCACCAGCTCGAGAAGAAGTATGTCCGGCTTGAGTTCCGTTATAAGAGACAGGGCTTCGGCTCCGTCCGCGGCGACTCCCGCCACCTCGAGATTTTTCTCGGCAGCGATACGGTCCGCCAGCAGCGAAGAAAAGTCCATGTTGGAATCTACGATCAAAACGCGCGACTTGGTTTCCATAATTTATCATCCTCCCAAAACGATATGGAACAAAAATATGCTCGTAAAGCATGTTTTACCCTTGTGTCGCATTAAATGTAGCATATACCGCCCTTTTATAACAACAGAAAGCTGTCGAAAACAAAAGACTTCTTGTTGACATAATAATCCACCATTCGACATATTGCAACATTGAATGCGAAAAAATGACGAGAAAAATTTCAATAGCGTGTCGAAATTTGTCGAATAGTGGTGTAAAAAAACGGCGGTCCGTCAAAAACCGCCGTAAATTAATTTGTTTTTGTCAGGTCATGGCTTACCGTAGAGAAGCTCAAACGTCTCGTAATGGTCGCCGGTGTAGTAGATAAGCCCGTCGTTTGAGAAAACTATCCGTTCCGCCCCGCGCGACGACCTGCCCAGCGTGCCGATGTCGCACTCGGTCCACCGGCGTCCGTCCCTGTCGGGCAGGAGACCCTCATAGTTGCCGAAGCGGCTGCCGCCGATGCATTTGCCGGGGAGGTATTTTTCAAGCGAGCCGCCGCTCCAGCCGGCCTCCTCTGCCTCCTTTTTCGTGACATAGTTCGAGGGGAGCCTGCCGTAGGTGTGTATGTAGAGCGCCACGTCCTCCTTGGAGTCGTAGACGCCGTCCTCGTCGATGGGCGCCTCTGAGGGAGTCTCCACGGCCGCGCCGCCGGTTTCTTCGGGCGCATCCTTTATTTCCGTAAGCTCCGCGCCGCCGTCGGACAGCTCAAAAATCCCGTCCGCCGCGCCGGACAGAGCGTCCTGCCGCTCCTCGCCCAGCATGCCGAACAGCGCCAGCGCCGCGAGGAGCAGCACGGCAAGGGTCAGTATCCCCGATCTCTTCATTTTCTTCATATTCAATAATTACCTCCTGCGGGAGTCAGGTAGATGATACCACGCTTCCGGGAGAAGTTCAATCAAAAAAGCCGCGCGGTATTGACTTGACCGGCCGGAATGAAATATACTTGACGGCGCGGGCGGCCGGCGAAGCACGCGGCCCCGGCAGAAAGGACACGCGATGGAAAGAGACGGCAGCTCATATTTTGAAAAGGCGGTCTACGGCCTGCGCGGCGCGCTGGAGCGCTGGCGTGTGCCGTACTTCACGGCGATGGCGGCGGGGCTTTTGTCATATATGTTCGCCTTCACCAACAAGCTCGTGAACCATGACGAGATAACCTGCCTCTTCGGCAAGGGGATGGACGTCTCCTCCGGACGCTGGGGACTTGTGCTGATACGGGCGATATTCCCGGACTATTCCATGCCGTGGCTGTACGGCGCGGTGAGTCTGGTGCTTCTCTCGGCGGCGATATGCCTCATGCTCAGTACGCTGAAAATAAGAAACAGGGTCGTTCAGGCGGTGCTTGCCGCGGTGATTGTCACATTCCCGGCGCAGCTGGACACCTTCTGCTACATGTTCGTCAGCAGTGCATACGCCGCGGCGCTGCTGCTCGCGGTGCTGTCGGCGTGGCTCTTCGCGCGGGAGACGAAGGGACGCTGGATCGTCTGCCCGGCGCTGCTGGCGCTCTCCATGGGCATTTATCAGGCGTATCTTGCCCTGCCGGCGAGCCTCCTCGTGCTGCTGCTCATCAGACGCTGCATGGACGGGGACGACTGCGCGGAGATATTCCGCGACGGCCTGCGGTATGTGGGCACGCTCGCGGCGTCGGCGGCAGCGTACTATGCCGTCATGCTGCTGTTCCTTGCCGTCTCCGGGGAGACGCTCAACAGCTACGCCGCCGGCGGACTCGGCGAGGGCGGGCTTATCCGCGGTCTCGTTCAGGCCTATGCCATCTTCCCGAGACTCCTTTTCCGGGGCTGGTTCGGCTATGTCACGGAGGGGCTGTCGCGGGCCATGCACTGCGTGTGCGTGTTCCTCGCGGCGATAGAGCTTCTGGCCGCGTTCATCAAGATGAGGGAGCCGAAGCGCCGTGGACTGTTCGTGCTGCTGCTCGTGCTGTTCCCGCTGAGCATAAGCTTTATCTATCTTATCTCCTCCACGGTCCATACGCTCGTGCTGTACGGCTTTGTTTGCGTGTACCTTCTCTTCGGCGTGCTTGCCGACGGACGGATAGACCCGCGCCGGAGCATCGAAAAGGATATACTCCTCACGGCCATGACGCTCATCACGCTCAGCAACGTGACGTTCGCAAATTCGATATATCTCAAGCAGTATCTCCAGTATGAAAACGCCATGGCGTTCTATACGGAGGTAGTGACGCAGATAAAGATGAATGAGGACTACGACCCGGGCTGCGCCGTCGCCGTGATCGGCGACGCCGGACTCACGCTCTATGACGAGGAGAGGATACCCGGAGGCTATCTCGCCGGGATGTCTCCGACGCTCGTGAACGTGTACAGCCGGGACGACTTCATGCGCTATTATGTCGGCTTTGACGTGGGCTACGCCACATATCAGGAAAAGGCCGCCATCATGGAGACGGAGGAGTTTGCCTCCATGCCGTCGTATCCCTACAGCGGCTCGATACAGCGTATCGGGGACTATATGGTCGTAAAGCTGGGGGAGTAAAAGGATACCCGCGTCGCAAGACTTTGGAACGTGTCCCTATATAATATGCCTCCCTCGTCAGAGGGAGGCTTTTTATTCTCCAACATGGCAATGCCCACAGCACGGGAGGAGCAAGCCCCTCCCCTACGGTGGGACAGAGAGAGTAAAAAAGGCTTCTCCCTCGGGAGAAGCTGTCTGCGGAGCAGACTGATGAGGGGTAAATACATCCACCTCATCCACCGCAAGCGGTCCCCCTTCCCCTCAAGGGGAAGGCACCCCCTATCGGCTCGCTGCGCTCGCCGCTTTCCCCGGTGGGGGAGCCTGTGGGAGGAGCAAGCCCCTCCCCTACTGCGGGGCAGCTGACTGAGGGGGGGCAGCGGCCTGCCCCTTAGTGATAGAGACATGAAGTGAAGAAACTCTCACGAAAATGCCGGGCGGCCTGCCGCTCAGCCCAGCAGCTCCGTGCCGGGGTAATAATGCGCAAGTATCTCGGTGTAGTCCGCGCCGTCGCGGGCCATGACCTTCGCGCCGTACTGGCTCATCCCCACGCCGTGGCCGAAGCCCGTGACGGTAAATACGAACTGCCCGTCCTCGTACTCGAGGGTGAACGCCGTGGAGCGCAGGGAGAAAAGGCTGCGCAGCTCCGTGCCGCGTATGTACACGCCGCCAAGTCTCGCCCCGGCCACACGGCCGCTGGCATCGCGCTCGACGCCGCCTATCCACTCGCCCTCGCCGACGGAGAAATCCGCCGACGGATAGCGGCTGAGGATCGTGTCGCGGAAGTCTATAGCCGCGCAGCGCAGCTCCGTCACATAGTCCGGCACGTCCGAGGCGGTCTCCGGACTGGACACGCTCGTGAGATAAGGAACGCCGCTCCACACCTGCGCGCAGTCCTCCGTCGCGCCCGCGGACGAGGAGTGGAAGGCCGCGAACACCGCCTTGCCGCCGTAGCTGAGGTACTGCCCCGCCGTCGCATCCGCCGCCTCGCGGAGAGCGCGCATGTTTTCCTCATACCGCTCGCCCCAGTTTGAGCGCAGGAACTCGTCGCTGCTCCACGCCTGACAGCAGCCGGAGTCGGTGCAGACCTGCGCTTCGCCGTGCTTGTGCATGTCCGCGCAGTACATGGCGTAGGTGCGCGCCGCCACGGTCTGGGCCTTCAGCGCCTCCGCGCCGAAGCTCACAGGCATTTCCGCCGCCGTCACGCCCACTATGTAATCCTGCATGTCCATCGTTACCGGCTCGCCGCCGATGAGAACGCATATCTCCCTCGGCTCATATTCCCGCGCGGGCGTGTCCGTCGGCTCGGGAGCGGGGACCCCGGCGGCTGCCGGGACTGTCTCGGGCAAGGCAGTCTCCTCCGCCGGAGGGGGAGTGCCGTCCCCGGCGGTCGAGGGCATGTCCGTCCCGTATTCTCCGGAAAGAGCCTCCGACACCGCCGCCGCGGGTGCGGCCGCGGGCATGTCCGCCGCCCCGTCCATGGGCAGCAGCCACGGCAGAGCCGCCGCGATCGCCAGCATCGCATACGCCGTCAGGATCGTTTTCTTCATTGGTGCGCCTCCGAATAATGCTTGACTGAATAAGCAAATGAGTATAAAATCAGCCTGTATCCTATAATTACTGAAACGGACGTTCAATTATGCAGAAAAGATCACTGGAAATTTGCTGTTACGTCGCGGGCGCAGGCGCCTTCGGCGTGTTTTTCCGCTGGCTGCAGACTCAGATCGCGTTCAACGACGAGGGGCTGGCGGACAAGAGCGTGCTGAACCTGATCGTCGCGGCGTATATCATCGCCATGGCCGTGGTGTTCATCCGCATGGTGGACCGGCTGCGCAACGGCCGCTACTTCGTGCCGGATGAGTTCAGCGCTGCCCTCGCGAACCCCGGGAAGCTCTTCACGGGCTTTCGCATTTTTGCGGGAGTGCTGATGGCGGTGGGCGGAGTGCTGCTTTTTGCCACCTGCGAGACCGCGCGCGAGGCGTCCTTTCTGCGGGCCGTGGCGCTGCTGGCAATGCTCACGGGCATTACGTTCCCGTTCGTGCTGGGCGCGGCAAACAGCGACTTTTTCAGTATCCACATGGTCTGCCTCTGCTCGGTATTTCCCGTGATACTGTGCGCCGTGTGGCTCATCACCAGCTATAAGACCAACGACATCAACAGCGTCCTCTGGGCGTATTCGATCGAGATCATCGCCATCAGCGTCAATATGATCGCCTTTTTCCGCATGATGGGCTTCGCGTTCAGCGCCCCGAACTGGCCGCGCGCGATGTTTTTCGCCATGATGAGCTGCGGCATGAGCATACTCGCCCTCGCCGACGAGCGCAATATGGGCCTGCAGATCATCTTTGCCGCGACGGCGCTGATGATGCTCATATATGTGTGGATAATGATAATGAATCTGCAGCGCTTCGAGGCGCCGCCCAAGGAATACCCCAACGACGGCTTCGAGCGGCTGTGAGTCCGTTGGGGGCGAAAACAACATAAACAGGCAGCGGTCCAATAGGACCGCTGCCTGTTATCATATTACCATCACATGAGAGGAGCTTATCGTTCCTCCGGCTCGGAGCTGCTGCGCTCGGCGAAGGCGTGCATATCCAGCACATAGCCCGCGGGGAGACGGCTGGGGGGATAGCCCGTGACCTCCTTGAACACGCGGTTGAAATTCCGCAGTGTGTTGAAGCCGCACTCGCTCATCAGCGCCGCCATGGTGACATCCGGCCGCTGCTTCATCTTTTCGATGGCCTTGCTCACGCGGACGATGTTGATAAATCTCGAGAAGGTCATGTGAGAGAGCTTTTTGAAGAAGCGGGAGAAATATGCCTCGGACATATTCATGAACGCCGCCGCATCGGAGAAGCTCATCTTGTCGTAATCCTTGTATATCTGCACGAGGAGATCCTTATAGCGGCTCACGGAACGGCTCTCGCCCAGACGGACGGAGGCGAGCGGCTCGCCGCGGAAGATCTCGATGATCAGCTGAGACATGCTCGCGCATATATAATCGTTGAAAAAAGGACGGCCCGCACCCGCTTCCTCGGAGATGGCCTCCAGTCTGCGCGCGGCGTTGTACTTATCCTCGAAAACCGGCTCGGCCAGGCAAAGACCCGTCGTACTCTCGCAGACGGACCCGTCGTAGAGCGCGACCAGCATTTCCCCGTCGGGGCTGACTTCCGCCTGGTGCGCGCGGCCGCTGAGCAGGAACATGCACCACCCGGCGGGAACAGAATAGGTGCGCTCCTCGGCCATTACCGTAACCGTGCCCGCAGTGCAGACCAACAGTTCGTTCTCGTGATGCCAGTGAGAGGTACTGAACGATCCCTCGAATTTACTTACATGAACACGCGAACGTTCGGCGCCTGCAGCGCCCTCAAAATAATCTGCCATACGATCACCTCCATGGTTTATCAGATAAGATAATACCAGTAAATTTTTTTACGTCAATATGGAAAGCATGGATTGTCCAATATTCGTCAACCTCGTTCAGCGTATCCCGCATGGTAATTTCCTTTTTTCGGAGCGAATTGGTTCGGTAAAATTTGAACAAATGGCACGTTATAGAATTAATATACAGAAACAGCGAGGAAAAATAAAATAATATTCTTTTTCTTGCGCGCTGCCGCGCGGCTTGCAGCAGGGAAATTATGACTAAAATGTAAATAATTGTCTTGCGCTTGATGATTGAAAAATACACACCCAATAAAAAGCGCGCCGCAGAAAACTGCGGCGCAAAACAGGGTTGTGGTGGGATAAAGATATGAGCCCGGTCTTTTGTCAAAAGACCGATTGGATAAGCTGTGATCATATAGTAGCACAACTTTATGCATGTGTAAATAGGAGATTTTGTCGAAAAAGCACCAGTTTTGGGAACTGCTTAGTAGGAATACTTCACCGTGCCGTCCCGCCCCTCGCGGTCGGCCTCGTCCTTGTAGACGATGTTGTCCCAGCTTATAAACTCCTTCACGTCCTCAAAATGATGGAAAAGGTGGCGGATGGCGATGTTGCGGTCCGTGGCGCGCCAGCCGTGATAGACGGAGGAATAGTCCTCGGACGCGGTCTCGTAGCTGCACCCTTCGATACGGTACGGCGCGATCTCGCGCAGACCCAGCCCGGTGTTGGCGCAGTAGAGCATTCGGAGGTTCGGCATGTTGGCGAGAAAGCTCGGGTCGTCGAGATAGCGGCAGTAGCGGCAGTTCATATCTTCCATGGATACCATGCCGTCGAGGCCGCTGAAATCTGTAATGTTTATGCAAAGGAACATTTCAAGGTAGTAGAGCTTATCGAGATTCTTGAGCGGCGAGAGATCGGTAAGATATTCATTGTCGGCGATGATGAGTACCTGCAGGTCGGTCATGTTGCCGATGTCGGTGAGATCGGTGAGCGCGTTGTGACCGAGGTCGAGAGCGCGCATTTTCTTGCAGTAATGGAGCAGGGGGTAAAGCTCCTCATTAGTATAGTAGTGGTTGTCGGTGGTGCGCATGGAGGAGAATATCTGAATGTCGCTGCGGACGACCCAGCGGCCGAACTTCACCCACCAGAGATAGTCCGCGTCGGGGTTTATCTCCATGTAGCGGTCGATGTCGTCGGTCGTGACCTCGCAGGCGAGCATGTCAACGAAGCGGATGTCGGGCAGGTACCTGAGCGCGTCCTCCAGCCCGTCGAGCGTCTCCACGGTCAGCTCCTCGGTGTCGCCGGGGTACTCGACGCCGTTGAGCTCATATACCCAGTCCATCTCACATTCGGGCAGCGCCGCCCTGAGCTTCGCGAGAGCCTCATACTCCCGGCTGGCCGTGGCGTCGATGTGCCTGAGAGTGGATATTTCGCCCAGCGCGGCGATCTCCTCCGCCGATTCGCCGGTGATGGTGTATTCCGTGGGCGCGGGGGTCGGCTCGGGCGTGGGCGAGGGTGCGGGCGCGGAGAGAGGTATCGTCCCCGCCGCGAAAAGGACGACGAGCGCGAGGACTATCACGGCCGCGGCCGCCGGAAGAAAATACTTTTTATTCATTTGCGCACTTCCCGTCAGAAAATCTCCGGGAAATTGTACCATTTTCTGCCGTGCAAGTCAATCATGCGCGCCGGGTCTGCGGGTGCGGAAGGGAAGGTACATCGCCGTCCACGCAGCCGCGAGTATGGGGAGATAGCCCAGCGCGTGTCCCGGACTGCCGAGGAAGGCAAACCACTCCAGTGGCGAGCCGGGAGAGGGATAGCTGAGAAACAGATAGTTCGTCCCCGTGAGCCGGTCAAAGACGTACACCGGCACGGCGATGAGCAGCATTATGCCGAGACAGGCAGGCGCGCTGCGCACATCGGGGACGATGTCGCCGCCCGTGATCTGCATGAGGACGTAGGCGGTGATGAGGATGTGCAGCAGAAACGAGCAGAGCGTCATGAAATGCCATGCCGGATAGTACACCCAGTCCGGGAAGAGGAGCGCCGCCCCCGCCCCCGGCATGCAGAAGGCGTACAGGAACTGCCCCGTGAGCCGCCCGCCGCGAAGGGCGTGGAGCGCGCAGAGATACACCGCCA
>OIYS01001790.1_pt1 | contig 10101 bp, 8 predicted proteins | sample 1588271 | NCBI WGS metagenome assembly OIYS01 (sample SAMN03283286) | human gut metagenome | biome: human-associated habitat; material: feces | host: Homo sapiens | place: Peru | collected 2012
CAGCGCTCCGGCTCATAATGCCGGAGCGCTGCTGGGAAATACTGGGAAAATTGCAGAAGTAGGCTTTTACAGATGCAGCTCCTTCAGCCGCCGGAAGCTGCGGCTGGCCAGCAGCAGACCGAGAATCGCCAGCACCAGCGCCGCCGCGCCCAGCAGATATGTGGCGGTGTCCACGGCTCCCCTGTCGCACAGGTAGGAGAAAATGCGGTAGCCGCCCATCACCAGCAGGATGCCCGCCAGCAGAAGCCCCACCAGCAACGTGGAATTTTCGCAGTTGTCTATCTTTTTCATAAGTGCCCTCCCTGCCCGTTTTCCGTGGTATTGTATCACGGTTTCCCGCAAAAAACAAGCCTCCGGTCGTTGACCGGAGGCTTGCTGTTATGCGGAAAGCGGACGCTTACTTGGCTTGTTTGATAGTGGCCTGTGCTGCCATCGGTACATAGCGCCAATCATTTCATATCCACACGCTCACATTCAAGTCCGCCCACTTGTAGACTCTCCTGCGGGTCGAAAAGCTGTAGATAGGGGCGGATTTATTATTCCTGTCGCGCAGGCCGAATCATGCTTCAGCCCAGGTCCACGTCGATGGCGAACAGCCCTCCAGCACCGCCGGAATATAGGTACAACACGTTATCATCAGACTTGAACTTCCCTTCCCGGGCGAGTTTGATTAAGCCGGCAAAGGCCTTACCGGTATATACGGGATCCAGGAAAAGACCCTCATTGGCCGCCATCATGCGGATGGCTGCGTTGCCCTCCGGGGAGGGAATGGCATAGCCGGGGCCACACATATTCACCAGGTGCACATCCGACTCGGTGGGCACAAAGTCCAGCTCCAGCAGCTTGGCTGTTTCCTGCATAATACGTGTAGTGATTATCTCAAAGGGATCGCTGTCCACCATCAGGCCCACTACCTGGGTCTTCGGCATAAAAAGCTTAGCTCCCAGTGCCACGCCGGCGTGGGTACCGCCGCTGCCCTCGGCACAGCAGACGTAATCGAAATGCATACTTGTGTCGGCAATTTCCTTCATGCAGTTCACATAGCCCAGGGCGCCGATGGCGTTGGAGCCGCCGCAGGGGATTTTATAATACTTCTTGCCACTGGCTTGGCCCACGCGATCCATCTCGGCGTAAATGTCGTCATAGCTGTCCGTGTCCATGAACCTGACGTCGGTATCCATGAGGTACTCCAGCAGCTGGTTGCCCTTGCGCTCGGTAACGCCGCGCTTTTTCAGAATTAGGATGGGCGTCATGCCCAGCTTTTTGGCGCAGGCTGCCGTCAGCATTGCGTGGTTGGATTGTGCGCCGCCGGTGGTGAACACGATCTCTGCGCCCTGTCGCTTGGCGTCTGCCAGCAGGAACTCCAGCTTGCGCACCTTATTGCCGCCCAAGCCGATACCGGTCAGATCATCGCGTTTGATCCACACATTGGTTCCCAGCAGACGACTAATATTCTCCAGCTTCTGAATGGGGGTGGGCAGCACCGCAAGGGGAATCCGGGGAAACTCCTGTAAACTCTTCATATTTATTCTCCTTTCATGGTATCAAAATATGTATGGATTCAGTCTGTCAGCGCAGGCCGTACTCCTTCAGTCTTTCGTAAAACACGGACCGAGACAGATCCAGCTGCTTCATAGCTTTCTGCCGATCTCCTCCGCACTGAGCCAGTACCTGCTGGATAAAGCGCTTTTCCTCCTGTCGCAGGTGCTGCCGCAGAGTCAGTGGCGCAGACTCCGTTGGCAGGCGGATATGCTCCGGATAGATGATGTCCGAATCTGACAGCGCCGCCGCTCCCTCCAGCACGTTTTCCAGCTCTCGCAGATTGCCGGGCCAATCGTAGTTGATCAGCTTGCTGAAAGCCTCTCCGGACAGTGTTTTTTCAGATATATGATAGCGCTGGCAAATCTGCTCTGTCAGCTGGTTGGCCAGCAGATAGATGTCCTCTTTATGGTCACGCAGGGACGGCATCTCCACCGAAAAGGCTGAGAGCCGGTAATACAGGTCCTGGCGGAACCGACCGGAATCCACCTCGTCCCGCAGTTCCGGCCCGGCAATAAAGAGCAGCCGCACATCCACAGGCACCGGAGTAGAGGCGCCCACCGGCATAATCTCCCGCCGACGAATGGCATACAGCAGCTTGGCCTGTACATTCATAGGCAAGCCGCCCACTTCGTCCAACAGCAGCGTACCGCCGTCGGCCTCCAGGAAGGAACCGGGTACGCCGCCTTCTCTGCCGAACAGCTGCTCCTCCAGCAGACCCGGCGCCACGGCAGAGCAATCCGTTCGAAGAAAAGGGCCGCCCCTGGGCTGCACTTGCTGAATGCTCTTGGCCAACTTCGTCCGCCCTGTGCCCGTCTCGCCGATGATGAAAATATTACAATCCATCTGACTGAGCTTATAGGCCCGCCGCCGGACGGCGCGCATGGCGGCGGAGCTGCCGTAGGTCTGCAGAGAGCCTTCTTCCTCCGGCAGGCTGCGCTCGGAGGACTCCCGGTATTTCCGCTCCGCCGCGGCAATGGCTGTGTTGCGCTCCATAATCGTGGTGCGTATGTCCTCAATGTTGCGGAACTTGACGATGATCCCCGCGATCTCCTCCCCATCCCGAATGGGCAGGATGGAGGCCAGCAGGGCAAATCCGTTGATTTCATAGGCAACATCCGAGAAGCCGGGAGCCTGCCCGTCCAGCACCTGCCGCAGGTGCTCCTCGAAAAGCTCGCCCTCAAAAAAATCCTTGAAGTGGTAACCCACCACGCAGATCTCCTGATCCGGGCCCTTTGCAATATAGGTGCTGCCCCGCAGCAGACTACCAAGGCCTTCTTTTCGGGCGGAGTAGCCTTTTTCTTCCCAAAACTTCACCTGCCGGGTCCGGTGGTCCAAAATGACCGCCTGACAGATGGAAACAAAATAAGTAATGGAGTATACCTTCTCCCGCACCTCCACGGCAACCTGCTTGTCACCAATGTGTACGGAAATAGGAACGCCCTGAAAGGTTACATCCAGGTGCAGCCCCACGGATTCACCGCCCCGCAGATATTTGTACACAGGCTTGACGCCCGGCCCCTTGTATACGCCCACCGCCGCCAGAATGTCATTCGGCCGCAGGCGCGGATCCCGGATGCCAATCACCGCCAGATCCTCCGGCGTCAGATTGCCGTCATCGGCGCCCATGGCGGTGGTGGCCAGAATCACCAGATCACCCGGCTCCAGCCGACCGGCTGAATGGGCGTACAGGCTGTGGTTAAATAGGCCAAAGCGTTCCTTGGCCTGCTGATTGATATGAGTTACAATCCCCTGTCGATCCATGGTGAACATGGCATGGGAGGACGAGTCCATCACATTTTGCAGAATATCCATATTTCCCGCTCTCTTTCGGCAGTGATACCGTTATTCTACACCATGTGCGGACGATTTACAACATAGGGAAAAGCAAAGCCTGCGGCGGATACAGCAGGCTTTGCTTTCCCAAGAGAGGGGGGGGAACGATCAAAGATCGCATTTGCACAGGTCGGCCAGCGTCTCCCGGCGGACGGCCACATAGCTCTCACCGCCGCGCAGCATTACGGTGGCGGGCCGCGGCAGGCGGTTATAGTTGGAGGCCATAGAGTAATTGTACGCACCGGTGGTACACACTGCCACGATGTCGCCCCGCCCCACGGAGGCAGGCAGCATCACATGCTCCTGGATAATATCGCCGCTCTCGCAGCAGCGGCCCACCACAGAGGCCTCGAAGTCGCACTTCTCATTCATTTTATTAGCCAGCAGGCAGGTATAGTTGGCTTTATACAGCGCATAGCGCGGATTATCCGGCATGCCGCCGTCAATGGAGACATAGTTTTTATAGCCGGGGATCTTCTTCACCGTGCCGCAGGTATACAGAGTCATGCCTGCCGCGCCCACGATGCTGCGGCCGGGCTCCATATGGATCTCAGGCATTTCAATGTTCAGCCGCTTGCAAGCCGTCTGGATGGCTGCTGCCACCTGACTCACCTTGGTGTCCACGTCCAGATAGGGGTCGCTCTCCACGTAGCGCACGCCGTAGCCGCCGCCCAGATCCAGCTGCTTGGCCATGTAGCCGTGCTTCTCCTTCATGGAGGCGATGAACTCCAGCATGATGACGGCGGCGCGCTCGAAGATGTCCTCGCCGAAGACCTGCGAGCCTACATGGCAGTGGAAGCCCATCAGCTCCACATGGGGCTGTGCCAGCGTGAAGACGGTGATCTCCTCGGCCTGCCCCGTCTCGATGGCGGAGCCGAACTTGCTGTCCACCTTGCCGGTGGCGATGGCCTCGTAGGTGTGGGGGTCGATGCCCGGCGTCAGGCGCAGCAGCACCTTCTGGCGTATGCCCCGGCGGCCAGCCTCGGCCTCAATGGCCTTGATTTCCTCCACATTGTCCGCTACAAAGTAGCCAATATGGTTATCCATACCGTACACAATATCCCTATCGGTCTTATTGTTGCTGTGGAAGTAGGCGTGGCTCAGGTCGTACCCCGCCTGCAGCGCGGTGTAGATCTCGCCGGAGGACACCACATCGATGCCCATGCCCTCCTCCCGCATGATCTCGTAGATGCGCTTGAAGGAGTTGGCCTTGCTGGCATACAGGGGGCGGCTGGTGGGGCCGAAGTGCTTCTTGAAGGCGTTCTGATATACCCGGCACTGGTGGCGGATGTAGTCCTCATCCAGCAGGTACAGGGGCGTGCCGTACTGCTTGGCAAGCGCCACGGTATCCTGCCCGACAAAGTGCAGATGCCCGTTGGCACCGATGGTGATGTTGTCACAGATCATGGTAAAATCCTTGTTCACAGAATAAAGCCCAGAATCACATACAAAACAGCGGATATGCCGGCGAAAATAGCGGCATAGGGAGCCTGTGTTTTAACGTGATCGATAATGTCGCATCCGCTGGTCGCGCAGGACATGATGGTGGTATCAGAGATGGGGGAGCAGTGGTCACCGAAGATGGAACCGCCGAACAGGGCGCCGCCTACCAGAGGAACGCTGATGCCCATGTTGATCGCCATGGGGAAGCAGATCACGGACATGATCGCCATGGTACCCATAGAGGTGCCGGTTGCAAAGGACAGGAGCAGGCACAGCAGGAAGGTCAGGAAGGGCAGCAGTGCGGGAGTCAGTACGCCCATGAAAACGGAGGTCAGGTAGTTACCGGTGTCCAGAGACTTGACCATATTACCCATGGTAAAGCCCAGCAGGAGGATAGCGGCAACAGACAGCATGGAACTCATGCCCTTGAAGATCTCATTGACAACGCCGTCAACGGTGTAGAGCTTTTCGGCAACGCACATGATCGCCATGGTCAGAACGGCAAGGATACAGCCCCACAGCAGAGCCTGCATACCGGCGCCCTTGGTGGGATTACCGCCGCCGGTAATCATGAGGACGCCCAAAATGCCGAGGATCAAAACGCCCATGGGGACGAGCATATTCTTGGCGCGGGGCTTGACATTGGCGACCTTATCGCTGCCGGACTGGAGCTGTGTGCCATGACCGGGCTCATCCAGCTCGCCAGTCTCCTGAACGCGCTTTTCGGCTTTTTTCATGGGTCCGATGTTGATGTTGAACAGGGAAACGGCCAGAGCACCGAACACCGCCAGAATGCAGTAGAAGTTCAGGGGAATGGACTTGAGCAGCATGGAAATGGCCTCGCCCTCCGCTACACCACCGGAGGTGAAGTAGCCTGTCATGGCGGCCAGCCATCCGCTCAGGGGAAGCAGGACGCACCAGGGGGTGGACGTGCTGTGGATCAGGAAGGCCGCCTTCTCGTGGGGAACCTTCAGAGCATCATTTACGGGACGGGCAACGGAGCCGGTGACCATACAGCTCAGGGAGCCGGAGGTAAAGATCACAATGCCCAGTACCCAAGTGAAGAAGCAGGCACCGCGCTCAGATTTGATGAGAGCCTGTTTTTTCAGCATGACCTCGGTGAATCCGTCGATACCGCCCGAAATCTCAATCAAATGGATCAGGGCGCCGATCAGCAGGAAGGAGATGAGAACGACGGTGTTGCCGTTGCTCTCGAAGGTGTGAATAAAGCTGTAGAAAGCTTCGTTGACGCCGCCAAAGATATCGCCGCCGCACATGACCATGGATCCGCACAGAATACCCAGCAGCAGAGAAACAAAGACGTTTTTTGTAACAAGAGCCAACACGATGGTCAGCAGCGGGGGGACAACAGACCAGAAACCAAACTCCATAATTTTTCTCCTCTTTCCTCAATAGATGTGTATGTTTTATATCAGGTCATTTGCGGATAGATCTTCCCAGATCCTTGCGCACGATCTGACAATTCTTGGCGGCGAGCTCACCGCCAATGAATACGTAGTCGATGCCGCTGGGCGCGAGTATAGGCTCCCTGAAGGTGGCATTATCCTGGATCCTGTCCAGATCAAAGATCACCACATCGGCGTCGGCACCTACATTCAACCGTCCCTTGTTGGCAAGACCCAGCTTCTCGGCAGGCATTGCGGTCATCATGTGAATGGCATCATATAAATCCAGCTTACCGGGGCGGACAAACTCCGCCAGCAGGCGGGGAAAAGCGCCGGCGGCACGGGGGTGACCCTGACCGTGATTCATGATGCCATCGCTTGCCAGCATCACATTGGGATGGCGGAACGCCATATCCACATCGGAGTCCTTCATTACATAGCACACGGTGATGCAGTTGGGATTATGAATACGCTCCTCGTCGAAGATCTCCTTCGTGCAGCGCTGTCCCTTATACTTCCCCTCGCACAGCTCCAGCACATCATAGCCGCAGCCATAACGCTCTGTCCAGCCGTCATCGTAGGTGGTGGAGCCCAAATGGGTCGAAAAGGCGTAGTATGGATAGCAGTCACAGCTAACGTCCAGGCCGTTCATCTTATACTCGTCCACCATGTTCAGGAAACGCTCCATTTGACCAAAGCCTGCCATGGAGCCGATATGGGAAATCTCCACGGGAATGTGCAGTGCTTTGCCGGTTTCCATCAGCTCGCACCCAGCGTCAAATACCTCCTCGGCGTCGCTGCGGATGTGGGCGGCAATCATTTTGCCCGCTTTTTGGCAGGGTGCTGCCACGGCGGTCAGCTCATCCATGTCGATGCCGGGGATGTAGCGGATGCCGAAGGACACGCCCAGGCAGCCCCGATCAAGCGCCTCGCCGATCTCCCTTGCCATGCATGCTTTCTGTGACTCGGTGGCAGGTCCATACTTGTCTACGGCGCCAGCGTGCTCACGAAACCACTGGTGTCCTGCCAACATAGCCACATTCACCGCCAGGCCGTCACGATCCACGATATCCAGATAGTCAGCCGGATTGCAGCAGTTTTCGCCGCAGTTTCCACCGACAGCGGTGGTCACGCCCATGCGTAACATACAGTTAAAGATCGCCTTTTCATCGTCGGAATAAATCTTGCCGTCACTCTCCACGGGATCTTCATGCATGTGAATATCCAGAAATCCCGGACACACAATTTTGCCCTGCGCATCGATTACCTGATCTGCCGCAGGAACATCGGAGGTCACGGCAATCACCTTTCCTTGGTCTAGCAGCAAATTCAACTTTGCCCGCACCTGATTAGCCGGATCAATTAGCAGGCCGTTTTTGATCAAGGTTTTCAACTTGTATCTTCTCCTCTCTGTTTTTTTAGCGTCTATTGTAAAGCATATTGCTTACATACTTATAAAGAAGGGTCCAGAGCCTCGTCGGTGATCTCGCCCTTGCAGACGATGTTGGTGGGGCCGGTGAGAAATAGATCGGTGACGTGTCCGTTTCCGTCCCGCTCTACGTCAATATACAGGGTACCGCCGGTCATATCCACCCGGACGTTTTTTCCGGAGACCTTGCCCAGCAGCGTCAGCACAGTTACCACAGAGCCGGTACCGGTGCCGCAGGCATAGGTGAAGTCCTCCACCCCCCGCTCATAGGTGCGCTCATATACATGGTCCGGGCCGATGATCTCGTAAAAGTTCACGTTAGCGCCCTTGGGGAAATCCTTATAGAACCGCAGCTTACGACCCAACCGGAACAGTGTCTGCGTGTCAAAATTCTTCAGATCCTTCATGGGCACTGCCGCATGTGGGATGCCGGGGTCTCCCAGCTCCACATAGGCGCAATCATAGGTCGCGCCGTCCACCTCCGCCTTGCCATCCAGGCGCATGTTGCAGGGATCGTTGAGCCGCACACGGTACAGCCGGCGATCCACTCGCCAACCAGTGACCAGGCCCGCCGTGGTCTCCACCTTCTGCACCTCGCCGGCCAATCCGTTTTCATAGCCATATCGGCAGATGCAGCGGGCACCGTTGCCGCACATCTCCCCCATGGAGCCATCGGAATTGAAAAACAGCATCTTGTAGTCGCCGCCGTAGGTGGGCTTTTTCACCACCATGAATCCGTCGGCACCGATGGACATATGCCGCTCACAGACAGTACGGATGATCTCCGGCCACTTCTCATCGGGTATAGCATCCTGTCGGTCATCCACCACAATAAAGTCGTTGCCGGCACCGTTCATTTTTCAAAACTCCATGGCGTAACGCCCTCCTTTTTGCTTGTAATGGCATTGTACATGTCCTCTATAAGCTTGTCAAATTTTTGTCATAGTCCTATTATTAGGATATACAGTCCTAAAATCAGGACTATCGCGCATATTTTATGGCACTTTCCTACCAAGAGATAGTCTATACGCAGTGGCCGACATATGCAGACCCCCGGCTTCCGCGTAAAGCAGATCCCGGGGGCCGCCATCCTACCGTCGATTCGCAGGCTCGGATTGATGTACTGCCTGACCTTTCCAATGGTCTGCATCAGTTGGGTCATTCCCTTTGCCGGAAGATATTGCGCCTGCACGGGAATGATTACGCTATCTGCCGCCGCCAAAGCATTCAGAGTTACCATACCGAGCGAAGGCATACAGTCAATCAGTACATAGTCATAATTATCTTTGACCTTGCTCAGATAGCTTCTCAGAATGGTTTCACGGCTCATTGCGGTGACAAGCATCATTTCCATAGCAGACAGCTCGATGTTGGCAGGGAGCAGATCGACATTTTCCTCGTGATGCAGAATACCGCTTTGCGGGTCTGAATGATCTTCACGGATAACCCCGGAGAGCTTGTCGGTAATGGTCGTCGTAAGACTGTCATTATCTCGCCACCCAAGGCAAGTTGTGAGGTCGCCCTGCGGGTCGGCATCTACAAGGAGTACCTTCTTACCGAGTCGTGCAAGTCCAACACCCAAGTTGACTGTTGTGGTCGTTTTGCCTGTGCCGCCTTTCTGATTGCAGATAGCAATGGTTTTACAGTTTGGCATTTCGCTTTTCCTCCTTCTTATTAGATTTGGATCGCTTGATCCACCAAAACACAGGAAGCGGAGTCCTGTGCTTTGGTGGTCGCATTTAACTCGATCTCATCCCCCAAATGCGTAAAAGGAAATCAACAGGCGTTCGGCTGCTGACCGAACTCATAGGAATCTCACCTCTGCCGGGTACTCCGCCAGCCCCATAGGGAAGTATCATTGTCCCTGAATCGTTTCATCGCCTTATCCGTAGCAAGCGGATATTTCAGAATGGTTCGGAATCGCTACCAACCTTGCTTTCCGTGATAACCCTTGTGGGCAGGAAGTTCGTGGCGCACCTTCATCCGGCTGGGGCTTTCGCCCCCGATCAGGAATGTACCTGTTGAATGTGTATTCGATTGTCAAGGAACGGGTGAGAGGTTTTTGCCCCTCAAGTGGTAGATCACGGGAAAGGGCAAAAATTAAGTCTCCGGAGAAATTTCTAAAAAATTTTTTCACGGGCTCCTCCTTCGAGCATTCATCATTGGAATATCTGAAAACAAAAAAGGCCCAGCTACCGCAATGGGTAACTGGGCCTCAACCATCCGTATATGGTATAAACGGGAATAAACTTCGCCAAAAGAATTCAAAGCAAAACAAAGATGCCGGAAGGGATAAATTGCCTCTATAGATGTGCCTCGCAGGGCTCGGAATGGAGGGGGATTTTCCCCTATTTTTTAACCCATTCATCGCTCCAAACCCGGTTTTCCCCTATGGTTAACCCATTAAAAATAGGATAGAGGGCATCAAATTTCCTCAAAGGGGAACAG
>OIYS01001793.1_pt1 | contig 10088 bp, 7 predicted proteins | sample 1588271 | NCBI WGS metagenome assembly OIYS01 (sample SAMN03283286) | human gut metagenome | biome: human-associated habitat; material: feces | host: Homo sapiens | place: Peru | collected 2012
CTTTTTCGTTAAAACATACGGATTTTCTCTCGTTGTATAAACCTCATTACAAGCCCAATCCGAATTATTTTCATCAAAGGTAGAGGTGCCCACCAATTCAACAGACCACTTATCGCCATTATCCTCGTATAAGTTGAAGCTGATTGCTTCTACATCGCTGGGAAGCTTCTTCAGGGCATTTTCCAACCAGTTATAAAAGCTGCTTTCTTCATTGGTTTTCTCGTTATTTATACGCCCTCTCGCTTTATTGCTTTCTATGATGTCCTGATAGACCCCGCTCAAAGTGTATGGCTCCAGATCTTCAATTTTTTCTAAACCACTGTATTCCAAGGACTTTTTCGTAAACCCGAAGTCTTCACAGCCCTTATATTGTGATATTTTCTCATAAACAACATCAGCGATTCTCTTGCCATCCCGCAGGATACATTTCTCGCCGATCTCCTTATATTGGCTTATAAAGCCATAATCCTTGATCCCTTTATCATTTCTCATAAAGCCAAAAAGGAAAATGGCTTCATTGGATATTTCAACATATTCCAAAAAGATAGTTTCTGAATTGTGAAGCGAAGTAATAAGTGGTTCTAGGGTTCCCAGATCGTATTTTGTCAGTTGGGTTCTGATTGAATAGTTAGGTGCTTCAATGTTATATAAATATTTGCCGTCTTGTGTGATTGCAAAATTTCCATCCTGACTTCCAATGTATGAAAATTTGATTTTTTTGATCAAAGCCAAGCTGTCCAAATCATAGAACAAAAGCCACCCCGAAGTGGATTTTACAACCAAGGTGTTTGAGTTCGGGATAAATTTTCCACGGTACATATAGGGGGCATCTTGAAACCGTGCTAATTCATTTTCATCGTTATCAAAAATATATACTGTTTTCCCGTTTAGGCCGACTTTGAATTTCTCGTTTTGAGCATATCCCTGATACTTTTTCATCAGCTTGTTTTGATTAAATTCGTTGCATATACTCTCAAAGCGGCTATCTTTGGAGCCGCTACCTCGAGAGCCGCCATCATCTGCGTTTCTTGCAGCCCGTAAAATAAGTTTTGATATTGAACTGATCGTATGCGCCCAATCAAAGCCCATATTCGCAGCCTCCTCTGTGAACGGTATTTTTATTTAATATGAAGGTTATTCCGGGTTTCGGCAATAATGTATTTGAATTTGTCGGGGATCTCTTCCGGGTGGCTTTTAGCCATATCGATCCACGCTTGACAATCGGGGACTATGACAACGCCCATTCTGCTGCTTGGATATTTGCTGTACTCGGCTATGGTTTTTTCCATATACAAAATCCCCTCATCTATATGTCCTAAATACAGATGCGACATGGCAACTGTCCTGAGCTTCGACACAGGTGCATAGCCCTGCGTCAGTTTATAATTCTGATCCAGTGTGTTTTTTAGTTCCTTTGTCTGTTTGTGTATCTGTTTTCTCACATCTATCACATTTTGCTGTTTTGGTTCCATCATTGGTACAAGTTGCGTTGTTATTTGATACATAATTTGTAAAGCTATGCCCTTTTTCTGGTATTATTCTTTGTTGTTTTATTGTTTCATTACATACCGAGCAATGTTTTCCCTCTGTTAAACCTGTTTCTGTACAAGTTGGTTCTACTGCTTCGTCTATTGCCTCTACGTGTGATGTAGTAATTGATATTTCTGTTTTTATTTCCGTATTTTCATTATATTGTATTTCTACTTTATTTTGTGAACAGCTTAAATTTTCTCCGTTTACTATTGAATAGTCTGTTGTTGTTGCTTTAGTTCCATTGTTATAAGTTGCTTCTACTACCATACCAGTACTATCAAATTGTTCTCCTCCTTTGTAGTCTGTTTTATTCGGTAATGTAATTACATTTATATTAGTTACCTCTATATTTTTTACATTTACATATACATTTGTAATTAGTTGTTTGTATTTTATTGTTACTGCTTGCCTTCCACTTTTATCTAGTTTTGATGGTGTATATGTAAGCCCTTCTGCGCCTGATGTAATTGTTTCTTGATAACCGTTTTCATATATTACAATTAAGCTTATTCCTTCTAAATCTAATTCTTCTCCTACAAAATAGTCTGTTTTATTAGGATTTTTTTCTGCAATTATAGTTGTTGCATATAATTGCACACCACATATTCTACATTCTTTTCTTTCGTTATCCCAAGAGCTCTCCCCTGAATTTGTAATATGGTTACATTCTGTACCGCATCTTGTACATTCACCTGTTGCAAAGTCCCAATTATGTCCCAACGCTTCTCCTTCTGTTTTGCCACATCTTTCGCACACTTTTGGTTCCTCACATGTTGCCTCTTTCCAACTATGGTCTAATGCACTTCCCTCTTCTTTTATTTCTATGAATGTGCAGTATTTACATTGTCTTAACCAGTTTTCTGGAGCTTCACAGGTTGCTTCTGCTACTAGCTCATACTCACCAAATTCGTGATTTTCTAAATAGCTACATACTTGGCAACTATGTGAATCTACTGTTGCTTCATCCCATCCTTGTTCATGCTTACATTGTGTTCCACATATATTACACTTTCCTGTTTCAAAATCCCAATTATGATTACATTCATCAAAAGATTTTATTATCATTTCATCTGATGCCCTCTGGCCTGCATATGCTGTAAGTGTTGTATTTGAAGAATAATACCATATTCTTTCTTTTGTAAGTAACTCATTTATACTGCTTATGTTATTTCTTGCTAATACAAGTTCTTGATAAGATTTATATTCATTTTCTTGTCCAACATTTCTTGAAAAATCTATTGTAAACACATTATTGTAGCCTTTTGTATTTTCACTTGTCTTGTCCCCTGTAAATTGTCCTTCATTTCCTATTCCATTTGGATCCTCACTTGTTCCTAAGGTTCCCATTGATGTTACAGTACTTGGTATAACTACATTTTCTAAAGATATGCAATTAAGGAATGCTTCATATCCAATTATTTTTAAACCTTCTGGCATTTTTACTGTTTGTAATAACCAGCAATCTCTAAAAGCTTCGTGGCTTATTCTCGTTAGGTTTGGTGCAGTAGTTAAATCAATTTCTTCTAAATCGTGACAATGGCAAAATGCTCTTGCACCTATTTGTGTAACATTTTGTGGCACTTTAAATGTTTTTAATTTTACACAGCCAAAAAATGCTCCTTCTCCTATATACTGTATTGTTTCTGGATTGTCTATTATTATTTCTTCTATATTAGTGCAATAGTAAAACAAATAAGATCCTATGTGATTTACTTTCCCTGTAATATGTACTTTTTTAATTCTACTTCTTCCTGTTATTGGATTTAAATATTTTGCATTTGCAGAATTAGGTTTATCATAATTACAGATCGGACCCTCACCACTTATGGTTAATGTTCCGTCATCTGTTAAAACTGCAACTACATTTCCGTCCTACCAATCCATTTCCTGTTAAATCCCATCTGTTTAGAACCTCTCCTGAACCGGATTGTACTTCTCCACACCTAGTACATATTCCATTACTGTTATAATTATGTCCTAATGCGTTACCTGATGTTTGTCCACATGAAGTACATTTTTCTGGTTCTTCGCATGTTGCATCTTTCCAAGTATGGTAATGTGTTGATGTGCTTCCTGTTGAACCACTTCCGGATGTGACCCCACATACAGTGCACACTCCATTTACATAATTATGTTTTCCTGTAGGTGCAAAACCATTGCCTTGTGATGTAGCAGGTGTGCTTTTCCTTTTTATTGGGCATCTTGTACATTTTTCCACTATATATCCTGCTTCTCCGCATGTTGGTTTTACAATATTGATTGTTTCCCAATTATGTCCTAAAGCTGCGGTTACTGTTGTTGTTAGAAATTTGCTACATCTTGTGCAAGAATATTCCTTTGTTTGAGGAGTTGTGCAGGTAGCAGGTTCTTCCTCGAAAAGTTTCCAATTATGTCCTAAAGCAGCAGCTGTTTCTTCTTTAATATAGGTACAGCCACTGCGAGTACATTTTTTTACTTTTTTTCCTCCTTCTGTGCAAGTTGCTGATGTACTTGTTGTTTCTAAATTATGTCCCAATTTTTTATATGTTTCATATTTATATTCCATTTTAGCTAGGCAATTATTAGCATAACATCTATAGTATATATATTTTGCACCATCTGTAGTACAGGTTGCAGGTATTATCTTGTCCTCATTTTGTAAATACAATGTAGGAGAGCCACATACTACGCATTTTATAGATGGTGGAATAGATACAGTAGCCTGTACTTTAGTTAGTGTCAAATTGTTTATAAACATAATAGCCAAAACAAACAATAAACTTAATAATATTTTTTTATATTTTCTCATTACAGTCCTCCTTAAACTAATTGTTAAGATATTATTATAATTGTAATTTATATTACTTTTATTTTCTTGTCAACACCTGTTTTTTTCAACATCTTTTAACTAAGTTGATTGCTCTTTACGGAAATTATGCATTTAAAGACTTTTTTTTGTTTATGACATTTTCATGACATTTGCTATAATTTGAAATTTTTTAATAAATAGTAACTATAAATATAAAAAAATAAATAATAATATATCGTTTTTATATATTATTATTTATTTTTGATTGTTGTTTTTTTGGACAGGTTTAGAACCTGTCCCTACATTATAGAATAGTTAATAATGAAAAATGAATAGTGAATAATTATTCAATATTCACTATTCATTACAATTTATTTAATTTCTACCAATGCCCTTGCTAACTTAATTATATCAGAATCTGCTACCTTTCCATCTCCATTTACATCTGCTGCTAGTTTGTATGGTTCTTCTAATGTTATTAGTTCTACTCTATATCTTACTAATTTTATTAAGTCTCCATTTTGTAGTTTTCCGTCACCTGTTAAATCTCCTGTTACTACTAATGTATATTCTTCTGTTTTTTCTCCTAATTTGAATATTATTTTCATTCCTGTTCCAATATAGTCTGTTTCTTTTAATGTTGTACCATTATTTTTTACTACTACTTCTGTTTTTTCATTTGTTAACAATTTTTCTTTTAATGTTTTTACTGTTGTTTCTGGTTTTATTTTTGATATATATTTATCTCCCACATTGTAAGTGTTGCTTGCTACATATAAGCTCTCTGGCTCTGCTATTGGTGCAGTATATGAATCTTTATAACTATCTCCACATCTTGTACAGGTATGTGTTGTATAACCCTGCGATGTTGTTGTTGGCTTTGTTACTGTTTCTTTATAGTTGTGGCCTAACGCCGCTACCTTAGTTTGTGCCTGTATTACTTGGTTACATACTGAGCAGTGTTTTCCTTCTGTTAAGCCTGTTTCTGTACAAGTTGGTGCTACTGCTTCGTCTGTTACTTCTGTATGTCCCTTTGCTTTTCCTTCTACTTTTCCGCATCTTTCACACATTTTTGCTGTTTTACACGTTGCTTCTTTCCAGCTATGTCCTAATGCTTCTCCTTCTTCTTGTCCGCATCTTTCACACGTTTTTGCTGTTTCGCACGTTGCTTCTTTCCAATTATGTTCACAACTCCAATTAGCTGTATATGTTTTGTTTCCTTTGTCAGTTATTTTTATCTCTACGTTTTTATTAGGCACAATATTTTTATCATAACCTTTTTCTTCTATATTACTTCCTGTCCAACCTGTAAAAATATATCCCGTCTTTGTTGGATTATTTAGTGTAAATCTATCTTTCCCTGAACAATAAGTTTCAGGATTTCCAGTTACTGTTCCTCCTTGTAAATTATATGTAATATTGCAATTCCTATTTATATCTGCTTGTTCATACCTGTATAGCATTGTAATCGCCATCAATTTTGTACATTCATCATCTGGAGAGAAAATTTTTTCACTACTTCCATTCACAATGCCATTTTCATATGCCCAAGTTAATGCTTTGGCATAATATGCCGTGCTACTCACGTCTGAAAAGTACTCTTTGACAGTAACATCTGGGCTTCCTGCATATCTGTATAAAAACATAACAAAATTTGCTCTTGTGCAAGCATCTAATGGTGAAAATGCATTTGTTGAATTTCCTTTAGCAATTTCTCTAGCTTCTGCCCACTTTATTGCTTTTGCATACTCTTTTTTTCCATCCACATCAGAAAAACTTGTCTTTACCTTGTTCTCATCCCAATCATTAACATTATATAAAAACACATCTTCTTGTCTTTCACTCATTCTATACAAAAGTTCAACTGCCGTAGCCCTATTAATTTCGCCCTTTATATTAAGCTCATTCTTACTCTCTCCTTCAATTATTCCATTAAATAACGCCCATTTAATTTCATTTGAGTTTGTGTTTACCCCATCAAAAATTTTTTCACTTATAAAATTTACTATATGAGTTCGTACGGAAAAATTTTCAAAATGCATTGATGATGTACATTCATTTCCTTTGCTTGTGCAATTTTCATATGTTACATCATTTGCTCTAGCTCCTCCAAAATCATAAAGATTTCCACTAGCTATACAATTTGACACTACAAATCCATCTGCTTTAGTTGCTGTATATTTATTTTTCTGTTCACTAAAAAATCTGCTTTGGTGTTCGAAAAAGAACCCATATTTTTTATTGTTATACGCCTCGCAATTATAAATATAAATTTCCTCATCATTACTATAGCCTGTTCCTATTCCAAATCCTGATGCTCCAACATTGTTTTCTGTGGCTGTTTTACCACAATTTCTTGCAATGCAATTTGTTATTGCAGAATTAATTGGACAGTCAATTCCAAAGCCAGTTCCATCTGTGTTTTGTACTAATATATTATCCCAAGTACAATTTTTAAATAAGTTAATCATAAAGCCTTTTCCTGATGAATTATAAACTTCACCTGTTGCTTCTGCTCCATCAATAGCAAAACCCTTAAAATGTACATTTTCCAAATATAGAGTTTCATCTTCGGGTGTTCCAAGTATGTAGTTATTGAAAAAGAACATATCAATTCCACCATTTTTTACTTCTCCATATGGTTTTAGAATTGTAGCATTTTCTCCTTCTTTTCCTTGTCCAATAATAGTAACATTATTTTTACATTTTACTATCCAGTGTTCTGTTTCTAATGAATCTGGAGAACATTTAAAGTAGTATGTTCCAGAAGGCATAATTATTTTACCTCCACCTGCATTAGAAACTTCATCTATAGCTTCTTGTAAAATGTTAGTATTATTCTGCATATCTTCATCATTCTTACCTGTTTTTAGAAAATACTTTTCTTCTTGATTATTAAAATTTATTGTTTTGCTTTCTGCCAACATTACTTGTTTCCCTTGTAATAGTTTTTGTGTTTTATTATTAACAATACTGCAAATTATTAGTATTTCTGTTATTACTAGTATATAAATTACATTTCTAAATATTTTTTTTAACTTCATTTTCCTATTCACCCTTTTTGGATTTCATATCTTATATTATTACATATTTGTTTTTAGCTTTCAATAGGACTTCTTCCCTTTATTTTTTGTTTTTTATGTTCCTTTGCGGAAACTTTTCTTAGAGCTTTTATTTTAATTTATGACATTTTTATGACATTGTTTGTAATGAATTGTAATTTTAATATTTTATTTTTTGCACATATTAATGTACCTTTTTCATATATTTATTAGAGGAGTGATTTTTATGAATAATAACCCTAATAATTTGAATATGGCTTCTTTAATGCAAATGCTTTCTAAAATGGATAAAAAAGAATTAGAAGAAGGCCTTGCAAAAGCAAATCAAATTTTGCAAACTAAAAGTAAAGATGAAATTTTAAGAGAAATTAATAAGAAATCTTAAAATAAGGAAAAGGTGTTCTTTGTATGAATGAGGATTTGTCTAGTCTTTTTGATAAATTTAATATAGATAAAAATAGCATTTCACCAGAAATGATTAATAATTTAATGAATTCTCTTGGTGTTTCTTCTCAAAATAATTCTAATCAAAATGAAGGAAATTATTCTTCACAGGATAATTCCCAAGAAAGACAAGACTCCTCTAATTTCGATTTCGAAACCATTTTAAAGATGAAGTCTATTATAGATAAAATGAATGTTAAAGATGATCCTCGTTCTAATTTGCTTCAATCTTTAAAGCCTTATTTAAATGAAAATAGAAGAAGTAAAATTGACCAATATGTGCAACTTATGAATCTTAGTAGAGTGATGGATGTTTTTCCTTTTATGGGCGGTGACAATAAAAATGTTACCAAGTAATTTATTTAATAATTATGATAGTAATTTTGAAAATGGCAAAGATTATTTTGAAATTTTGGGTTTAAAGTTATATTCCGATGATTTACTTCTGCTTTGCTTAATTTTCTTTTTATATAACGAGGGTGTAAAAGATCATTTTTTATTTATATCGCTTATTTTGTTATTATTGTCATAAAAAACGGATGGGTTTGAAACCCATCCGTAAGAAACTAATATTTTATTATTTTTTACTATATATTTTTATATTGTTTGTATTTAATGTATGCTATTGTTGCTATTAAAACTACTACTGCAATTATTGCAAATGCATAATTTTCTAATCCTGCATAATCTATTGTTTTGTTTGCTGCAGTTGATGAATTGTTTTTTTGTTCATTATCTTTTCCTGTATTATTGTTTGGTACATTATTATCTGGCACATTGTTGTCTTTATCTCCATCATTTGGAGTTTCTCCTTTGATTGTTATTGTTTTGCTTACATTTGAAATATTTTCTACTTCGTCACCTTCAATTGTTGCTGCAGTTATTTGTGTTACATCTATTTTTGCAGTACCCTCTGCATCTTCTTTTAATGTATATTCTATTTTCATTATGTTTTCGTCTTTTGCTCCTGTTGCTTTATATGCATTGTATTTGCTTATACTTTCATTTGGAGTTATTGTCCAGCCATTTTCTGATGTACATTTTATGCTACTTACATTATCGCTTTTTGTTACAGTAAATGTTATTGAACCTATACTCTCATCTGAAGAAACTTTTACATACATTGTACCTGTCTTTCCTGCTTGTGTTTCGTTATCTCCTGTTAAAACTAATTTTGTGTCTGCTGCATATATTGTTGTTGCTATTGAGCAGATTATTAATAATACTAAACTTATTACTATACTTTTTTTCATCTGTTTACCTCCATTTTTATTTTTCTCATTTTTAACAAATTTATTATATCATAACATATTTTTAGGTCAATACTTTTTTAAAAATTTTATAATTCCTTTAAATTAACCAAAACTCTTGCTATAACTATAATATCTGAATCTGTTACCTTTCCATCTCCATTTACATCTGCTGCTCGCTTGTATGGTTCTTCTAATGTTATTAGTTCTACTCTATATCTTACTAGTTTTATTAAATCTCCATTTTGTAGTTTTCCGTCGCCTGTTAAATCTCCTGTTACTACTAATGTATATTCTTTTGTTTCTTCTCCTAATTTGAATGTTATTTTCATTCCTGTTCCAATATAATCTGTTTCTTTTAATGTTGTACCATTATTTTTTACTATTACTTCTGTTTTTTCATTTGTTAACAATTTTTCTTTTAATGTTTTTACTGTTGTTTCTGGTTTTATTTTTGATATATATTTATCTCCCACATTGTAAGTGTTGCTTGCTACATATAAGCTCTCTGGCTCTGCTATTGGTGCAGTATATGAATCTTTATAACTATCTCCACATCTTGTACAGGTATGTGTTGTATAACCCTGCGATGTTGTTGTTGGCTTTGTTACTGTTTCTTTATAGTTGTGGCCTAACGCCGCTACCTTAGTTTGTGCCTGTATTACTTGGTTACATACTGAGCAGTGTTTTCCTTCTGTTAAGCCTGTTTCTGTACAAGTTGGTGCTACTGCTTCGTCTGTTACTTCTGTATGTCCCTTTGCTTTTCCTTCTACTTTTCCGCATCTTTCACACATTTTTGCTGTTTTACACGTTGCTTCTTTCCAGCTATGTCCTAATGCTTCCCCTTCTGTTTTTCCACATCTTTCGCACGTTTTCGGTGTTTCGCACGTTGCTTCTTTCCAACTATGTCCTAGTGCTTCTCCTTCTTCTTGTCCGCATCTTTCACACATTTTTGCTGTTTCGCACGTTGCTTCTTTCCAACTATGTCCTAGTGCTTCTCCTTCTTCTTGT
>OIYS01001795.1_pt1 | contig 10075 bp, 9 predicted proteins | sample 1588271 | NCBI WGS metagenome assembly OIYS01 (sample SAMN03283286) | human gut metagenome | biome: human-associated habitat; material: feces | host: Homo sapiens | place: Peru | collected 2012
CATTTATCGGAACAGATAGTTGTTATTTATATTTTGATGTAATAACTGATACAGAGAAACCTGTAATATCTAATTTAGTAGTTAATGATACAACAATAACAGCAACACTAACAGATAATGAAAGTTTATCAGGTTATGGAATAAGTACAAGTAATAGCACTGAACCAACAAGTTGGACTTCAATAAGTGGAACATCATATAATTTAAGTACCACAATAACAACTGAAGGAACATATTATTTATGGGTAAAAGATAGTAGCAATAATAAAACTACAAAAGAGTTTACGATATCATTAGGAGTACCAATTACTACATTAATAAATTCGTCTACTAAAGATGTATATATTGAAAATGGACTTAGATATGAAGGAGCAGATCCAAATAATTATATATGTTTAGATAATAAAACAAGTGGCGCTTGTTCTTCATCTTCTTTATTATTCAGAATAATAGGTTTATTTGATGAAGATACCTCAAGTGATGGAACAAATAGTAGTGGGACTAAAAAACTACTTAAAATAATAGATACAAATAATTATGGAGGAACAAGTGGTAAGTATTGGAATTCAGCAGGAACAAATAATTGGAGCAGTGCATCACTAAAAACAGAATTAAATGGAACATATTTAACTACTTTATTAAATACTTCAAATGTAAATAGTAAAATATCTAGTGCTATTGCAAATACAAAATGGCATTTAGGAGGAGTAAGTTCATCAAATTACCAAACTTTAACTGCTGAAGGTATTTATAAAGAGGAAAGAAATACAAGTGCGATATATAGTGGTAATCCAAGTAGTATATATGCAAATGTAGGACTTATGTACTCAAGTGATTACGGTTATGCAACAGTAGGGGGTACAACAACTAGTAAGGCAAATTGTAGAGAAAAAGAATTATATAATTGGGATAGTTCATCATATAGTGATTGTAAAAATAATGATTGGGTATATAAATCACAATCAATAAGTTGGGGGTCTAACAAAAGTGAATGGTTACTTTCTCCTTATTCTTCGTTTCCGGGTAGTGCTGCGCTTTTGAACTCGTCAGGGTCTGTTGACCTCGGCAGCATTGCGGGTTACTACCAGTATGCGGTGCGTCCGACATTTTATCTAGATTCTAGTGTCCTAAAAATTGTAGGTACGGGTGATGGAACTAAGGATAACGCATATCGTGTTGGGTAAGGTAAGTACTATGGTAATTTGCGTGGTGGCAGTATCCGCCCCACACTGCCAATTTTGAGAATTTAACAAAATTTTTGAAAGGAATGAAGTTTAAATGGATGAAGAAAAAAAGTATTTGGTAATTAGAAAAAATAAAGGTAAATTTTGTACAGTTTATGGTGATGATGCAAATATTATATCAATGTTTTTTTTGTTATAAAATACTTGAGGGTGGTAAAGTGGTTTTTCCTAAAAGTGTATTAAATAAAGTTATTAATACTTTGCTTGATAAAAAGATATCATATATGATTATATATGTTGATAAAGACCCTGAAAAGAAAGATTTTAAGAAGTTGAATAGTTATACTAAATATAGAGATATTGCTATATCTAAACTAGATTATATAAGTTTATTAATAGATTATTTATATAAAAATAAGAGAATAATTTGTTAAATATTGACCTCTAAAATAAGAAGAAATAGTGTTATTATGACTCATTTTATGGTATAATACTTATAGTTAATAACAAATAAAAGAGGTGAAAATATGAGTAAATTTACTTTAATGAATAAAAATAAAAAAGTATTTGATTTTGAGTATAATGATGAAGACCATTTAATCGTAGGATTTGAACGTAATTACCCTGATAATGAAAAATATGCACCTTTTGGATTAATTAAAAATGATAGTATAGATAAAAATGGTTTTAATAAATGGTGGAAAAATAGACAAATACCTGCATCAAGAAATGGTTTAAAAGAAATACTAAATAAAAGTGGTATTTATGATGAAGACAATTTTGATTTATTAGATGCAAAAGCTTACTGTTTATCTTTATCAGATCAATATTGGGTAAAAAAATATAATGAAAATATTTTATGGGAAAACATAAATTTCTTTGATAATGAGTTTTCCGAAGACATTGGTAAAGTGCTTTTTAGTGGTGAAACATCACTAAATTTAAACTTAAATACTCCAGATATGACAAGTAATGGTAACTATGAAAAAAGATGGAAAATTATAAATGGAGATAGATATTTAATTAAAGCCGGTGGAAAAATGATTAATCAAGAACCATTTAACGAAGTTATTGCTACTAAATTATATGAAAGAATTTTAAATGCTGATGAATATGTTAAATATGAACTTACTTATGATAATGGAAAAGCAGTATCAATTTGTAAAAATTTTATTACAGCTAATACCGAATTAATACCAGCTTGGAAAATTGATGAATACTATGAAGTTGAGAAGAATGAAAATAAATACGAGCATTATATAAGATGCTTAAATAAATTGAATATTCCTAATGCAAATTTATTAGTTGATAAAATGTTAATATGTGATTTTATTTTAGCAAATAAAGATAGACATTTTAATAACTTTGGTGTTATTAGAAATGTTGAAACATTGGAATTTGAAAAAGTTGCACCAATATTTGATAATGGATGTTCATTATGGTTTGACGAAAATGATATGTATGTTGGAGAGTTTTTCTTAACTAAACCTTTTGAGGAATATGAAAAAAAGCAAGTTAGTTTAGTTAAAAATATTAGTTGGTTAGATATTAGTAAATTAGATGGATTTGCAGACGAGGTAAACGAAATACTTTCAAGTAATAAGTTACTATCTAACGAAAGAATAGAAAAAATTATAAAGCAAATTAAATCAAGAATTGAGTATGTTAGCAAATTAAAACAAGCAAGAAAAATTGATATTGATACTAAAATTGAATAAAATATAATTTGTAAGGACACTATCTAACGGTAGAGTCCTATTTTTATGATTTATAGATTATATAATTTTTGTATTGATAATACAAATTTAAAGTGCAAATATTTAGTTTTAAAGTGCAAAATTTGCACTTTAGAACAATTTTATAATAAATGTAATCCTTAATTCATAGACAAATTTATGTAATTTTTATATAATTAACTTGATAGGATGGTAATAATGATATTTTCAAGCATATATTTTATATATTATTTTTTAATTATTTTTTTAATTTTATATTTTATTACTCCAAAAAAGTTTAAAAATTATACTCTTTTACTTGGAAGTTTATTTTTTTACTTTTATGGAGATTCAAAATATATAGTTTTATTATTAATAAGTTCTTTAGTAAATTATATTTTAGGAAGAATTATTTCTAAAAAAAATAGAAAGTTATTTTTAATAATTGGTTTAATATTTAACTTTGGTTTACTATTTTATTTTAAATATTTTAATTTCTTTTTAAGTAATATAAATAGTTTATTTAAAACAAATATTAATTTATTTAGTATAGTGCTTCCTCTTGGAATAAGTTTTTATACATTTAAAAATGCAAGTTATTTAATTGATGTTTATAAAAATAGGGTAAATTCTGAAAAAAACTTTATAAATTATTTTACTTATATTGCAATGTTTCCTAGTTTAATACAAGGACCTATTGTTAGATATAAAGATATAGATTTAAAGGATAAAAAAATAAGTTTTGATAATTTTGCTATGGGAGTAGAAAGATTTATAATTGGTCTTTCTAAAAAAGTTATTTTAGCGGATACTTTAGCAAAACTTGTAACATCCCTTACTAATATGGAAGTTCAAACTGTAGTATCATTATGGGTAAAAGCTACTTCGGATATTGTTAAATTGTATCTAGATTTTTCAGGTTATACAGATATGGCAATAGGTCTTGGATTAATGATTGGTATTAAAATAATGGAAAACTTTGATTACCCACTTTCAACATACAGCGTAACATCTTTTTGGCGTAAATGGCATATAAGTTTATCATCATGGTTTAAAGATTATATTTATATCCCTTTAGGAGGTAATAGAAAAGGTAAATTTAGAAAATATTTTAATATATTTGTTGTTTGGTTTTTAACAGGACTATGGCATGGAGCAAGTTGGAACTTTATTTTATGGGGATTATACTTTGGCACAATTTTAGTAATAGAAAAAAGATTTTTCTTGAAGTTTTTTGAAAAACATAAAATAATAGGTAACATGGTTACTAATATTTTAGTGGTAATTGGCTTTGTATTTTTCTATAATGAAAAAAATATTTTAGATATATTTATAAAAATGTTTACTGGTAAGGGAATATCATTTACAAATGTAAGCACTAATTATTACTTATTAAATTACTTGGTGCTATTAATAATATCATTTATAGCTTGCACGCCACTTTTAAAAAATATAATTAATAAATGTAAAAAAAATAAAAATCTAAATATAGTTATAAGTATTGTTGAACCTATAGTTTTAATAGGTCTATTAGTACTTAGTACAGCCTTTATTGTAGATGCATCCTCAAACTCATTTTTATACTTTAGATTTTAGAAAGGACTTTTATGAAAAATAGAATAATAACATTAACATTTATATTTTTCTTGTTAACATCATTTCTACTATGTCAAATAAAAAAAGATGATCTTATATCAGAAAAAGAAAGAAGACGTCTTGCAAGTAAACCTAAAATTTCTATTACTTCATTACTTAATGGAAATTATTTTAATAAGCTTGATACTTATGTAACTGATCAAATTCCTTTTAGAGATGAATTTAAAACTATTAAGGGAAATACTTTGAAAAAAACAATGTTTATGAAAGAAAATAATGGTATTTACGAAAAAGATAATATATTATATCAAATAGATACAAAGGTAAATGTTAAAAGTATTAGACATTTACTTGACAAAATAAATTATATTGATAAAACTTATTTAACTAGTCAAAATAAATATTTTGTTTACATACCCGATAAAAATTATTATTTAAATGATGAAAAAATTCCTAAAATAGAGTATAATACTATTGAGGGTAATTTAAAAAATGGATTACCTAGTAATTATAAATGGATTGATATAAAAAATAATTTAGATTTATCATCATATTATAGAACTGATATTCATTGGTCACAAGATAAAATAATTGGTGTAGCAAATAATATTTGTGAGAATATGGGACTTTCTAAATTAGAGTCATACTATACCTCAAAAGAATATTATCCATTTTATGGAGCATTATATAGTAAAACAGTTACTAGCATAAAACCAGATAAAATAACCTATTTAGATAGTGATATAATTAGAAATACTAAAGTTTATAATTATGAGAAAAAAGGTTATGAAAAAGTTTATAAAGAAAGTAATTTAAATAACATTGATAGTTATGATATTTTCTTATCTGGAGCAACTGCTTTATTAACACTTGAAAATAATTCAAATACCTCAGGAAAAGAGCTTATTATGTTTAGAGATTCCTTTGGAAGTAGTTTAGCACCACTTTTAATTGAAAAATACTCTAAAATTACAATGGTTGATTTAAGATATATTGGTAGTAAGTATTTAGAAAGTGTATTAAATTTATCTGGGAATGAAGATGTTTTGTTTATTTATAGTAATGTTATAATTAATAATAGTTTTACTTTAAAGTAGAGAAAGGAAGGTAGTTTATGAAAAAAGTTTTAAGTTTATTATTAGTTTTTATTGGAATATTATTTTTAGCAGGTTGTGGTAAAACTGAAAAAAATGTTGAGGGATCACTTTCTGATTTAATGACAAAGGTTTATGATGGAGCTGGAGTTTCTCATGAGGATATGGAAACTGTAGAACTAAATAGTGAAAATACACCATTTTATTTAGGGGATGTGTCATTTTCTTTCAAAGAGGCCCTTGCAAGTGAACCAATAATGTCTTCGGTAGCTCATTCAGTAGTACTAATTAGACTTAATAGTGCATCTGATGCTGAAAAAGCAAAAAAAGAAATCAAAGAAAAAGTTGATCCTAATAAATGGGTATGTGTTTCTGTTGATGAAGAAAATGTTTATGTTGAAAGTGTTGGCGATTTAGTTATACTTGCAATGGACAACCAAAATGGTGAAAAATTAAAAGATAGTTTCTTAAATTTAAGTAAGTAAAATAATGTAAAGAAAGAGGCAAAGTTATTGCTTTTTTTCTTTATTTAGATTAAACTAAATATGTAAGGATGAAATGATGAATAGAAGGATAAAGTTAAAACAAAAATATGTTGTTATGTATACTTTAATAATTTTAATAACTATTATTTTGCTTTCCTATATTATTTTTAAAAGTTTTGCTTTTAAAGATGGTAATAGTGCAAATGCCAATACTATTATAAATAATAATGGAACTAATGTAGTGGAAAATTCTAATGTAAATACGGTAATAAAAAATAATACAACTAATAATAAAGTTACTGAAAATAATACTACTGAAGATAAACCAGTGCAAAATAATACAACTCCCATAGAAAAACCTAGTGAAAATCCAAGCGTTACAATTAATACTTCTTATGTTCAAGATGAATTTTCAATTGAGAATATTACCCTTGAGGAAACAAAAATAATATTTAATGAGAAACATGCAATGGCAGTAGGTGATTCAATGGCTGAGGGACTTGATTGTTACGGTGTATTAAATAAAGAAAATGTTGTTTGGCACAGGGGAAGAAGAATAGATACTATGAGCGCTGATTTAGAAAAAGTAAAAGCGTATAATCCTAGCTTTCTATTTTTAGCCTATGGAGCAAACGATATAAAAAGTTGGACAAGTAATGTTGATGGATGGATTGCAAAATATCGTGAAGCAATAATGAAAATACAAAGTGAACTTCCAAATACAAAAATAATTGTAAATTCTGTACTTCCAGTTAGTGATTATGCTACTGCAAATGATCCTTCATTTACATATCAACCTATGTATAATGATGCTTTAAAAAATTTAGCAAAAGAGTTAGGTATTCAATTTTTAGAAAATGGTGTTTATTTAGCGGATAGGGTAAATTCATTTTCTGCTGATGGAGTGCATCCTAAAGTACCTTTTTTCCAAAATTGGGGAAAACATATGGCAAGTTATTTAAAAAGTGTAAATTAAAAGACAAATTTATGCTTTTTGTTTATTTACATATTTCTAAAATATTTGTATAATTTAAATAGTAGAAAGGAGTAATATGTTAGAGAAATTTAATAAATTCTTAAACTCTTCGATTGTACTTTCAGTTTTAATGTTTATTTTAGGACTTATTTTTATGATTTACCCCTCAGTATCTTTTTCAGTAGTTACATATATAATCGCAATTTTCTTAATACTTAATGGATTATATTTTATAATTGAAAAAGATAATAGTTTATTTTTCTCAGGATTCCTAACTCTTGGAGTTCTAGAACTTTTAATGGGTATCATAATGCTAATAAATCCTGATATTGTTAAAACATTATTTCCAATTGTCGTAGGAATTTCTATGGTAATTAAATCCGCTTTAGATTTAAGAATTTCAATTAATTTAAGTAGTGTTAATTACAAAAATTGGTTAATATTATTTATTTGCTCACTTCTTGGAATTATATGTGGTGTTTATATTATTGTAAATCCAGGCGTTGGAAGTGAAGTAATTACAACTTATGTTGGTATAGTAATCATGGTTTATGCAATAAGTAATATTATTGATACAATTATCTTTAAAAAGAATGTTAACGAAATTGTTAAACTTTTAAAATAGGCTAGTAGTTAGTCTATTTTTTTTATAAAAATAATTTATGAAAAATATAAGATAAACTTCTTGCATAAACATATAAATAAATGTTATATTAATATTAAGGAACGTGCAAGATATCACGTTACCTAAATTGCTTTAGTTGGCGCTTATCCAAATAGTATTATGTACATTAACTTTTTTACAAGCAATGCACATTCCACTATAATACGGATGGCGCCTTTTATAAATTCAGGATAGTAAACCCCAAACTGTAAAAGTACAATCAAAAATAGTACTCTAATGAGTTTCTTTTTGCTCATTTACCGTTCCTCCTTTCTTCAGTAAAATCTTGGCTGCCCAAAACCCCGAAAAAATTAAGAAGGTAACGCCATTCCTGCACGTTCAAGTAGTTATTATACATAAGAAAAAACTAATTGCAAGCAATTCGACAAAACAAGACAAAATATGCTATGAATTTATAATAAAAATATATAATGAAAATAAAAAAGTTTGTCATTTTCAACTTGATAAACTTATTTTTTTAAATTTATTTAAAGTCTCACAAACTCAGTATTTACCTAGCATCATTTTTCCTATATCATATACTTTTGAGAAAACTAGTCCCAGTGTTTATGCTATCATCACTATAATTTAACCATTTTTTTGAGTGATTTTCAAGTCCCTTTAACGAAAATTGGGACCTCCATTTTCCTAAAAGTATATGATTTGCGAAAATAGACCATAGTATTTATAAGTGATTGAGGAAAATTATGGAAAAAAATAATAATATAAAATTAATGGGTATATTTGCAACAGTTCTATTACTAGTTATAGTAATAACAGCATCATTTGCATACTTTGGTTCCTTTAATGTAAATTTAAATAATAACGTAGCAGTAAATGTAAATTCTGTTTCACCAGGGGATGCAACATTTATCTCAAATGCGACACAACTTAATTTACAAGTACCAGCCGCAAATATGAGTCAAACAGTAGCAGATAATGAGACACCAGCAGCCTCAAATACTGCAACATTAACAGTAAATTTAACTGGATCAGCAAATTTACTTACAACTTGTACCTATGACATAGTATATGAATATGATGATGGTTCATATATTTATGGAGGTACAGGAACAAATCACGTAAGTAAGAATGGTGATAAAGAAATCACATTACAGGTAGCAAATGTAGGCGGTACAAATAACTTTGCAAGTGAAAATAATTTTGATTATGATTCAAGTTGGTCGAATAACAAAAGAACACTTGTAAGTGGAGCAACTATTTCAAGTAACGGAACACTTACTACACAAAATATAAATATAACAGGAAAATTTTATAATTTAAATGTATCACAAGAAAGTATAGGAGGAAAAGCGTTTACTGGAAAGATATATGTAACAAATAATAGTTGTAAAATATCTGATGGAATGCCGATAACAACATTAATGTCTACATCCACTGCTGATATATATGATGAAAACGGACTTCGATATGAAGGAGCAGACCCAAATAATTATATATGTTTAGATAATCAAAAAAGTGGTAGTTGTAGTGACAGTTCATTACTTTTTAGAATAATAGGCTTATTTGATGAAGAATATTCTAATGATGGAACAGATAGCGTTGGTACAAAAAAGTTTCTAAAAGTTTTAGATACTAATAATTATGGAGGAACTACTGGTACATATTGGAATACTAGCGAATTAACAGTAAGCAGTTCAAATAATAGTAAAGAATATTCCATATCTTTTCTAAATACTACAAAAAAATATGATGTTCAACTTACTGCTGGAAGTATATGTGGTGGCGTGGCAAGTGATTGGACAATTTCCTATTTGAAAAATGAGTTAAATGGTTCATATAAAACAAGTATATTAAATAATACTAATGTTAATAATCTAATTTCAAATTCATTATTAAAAACTAAATGGCATTTAGGAGGCATTGGAACAGGTGATGAAAATTATAAAACGGTTTCTGATATATATATATTAGAAAGAGATAATACAAGTTCTATTTATGAAACAGTTGGGTTAATATATTTAAGTGATTATGTTTATGCAAATAATGGAGGTGAATCCATTACAAAAGATGAATGTAGAAATTCAAGTATAGGTGATAATGTCAATTGTATTAATAATTGGATTTTAAAATCTGCTGTATTTGTAAATAATTATGAATGGACTTTGATGACACCTACAAATGGTGGCTGTAACGTATTTGTATTTGATAATTCAAATGATATATCATTTACTGATAATATTGACGGTTTTAAATATGCTGCACGTCCAACATTTTATTTAGATGTCGAGTCAATAAATATAGTGGGAGGAACAGGAACTTCAACAGATCCATATCATATAGGTTAAAAAAATACAAGTCTAGGTACTTGCATAAATATATAAATAAATGATATATTAT
>OIYS01001797.1_pt1 | contig 10067 bp, 5 predicted proteins | sample 1588271 | NCBI WGS metagenome assembly OIYS01 (sample SAMN03283286) | human gut metagenome | biome: human-associated habitat; material: feces | host: Homo sapiens | place: Peru | collected 2012
ATTTAAATACAATGCATAGTAGAGCAGGAGCTCAAGTTCCATTTAGTTCAATTAATTTTGGTACTGATACAAGTCCAGAAGGAAGAATGGTTATTAAAAACTATTTACTTGCAACTGAAGCAGGTTTAGGACATGGAGAAACACCAATATTTCCAATTTCAATATTCAAAGTTAAAGAAGGAGTTAACTACTTCAAAGAAGATAAAAACTATGATTTATTTAGATTATCTTGTAGAGTATCTGCTAAAAGATTATTCCCAAATTTCTCATTTATAGATGCACCATACAATAAAAAATATTATGTAGAAGGCGACTATAATACAGAAGTTGGATATATGGGATGCAGAACAAGAGTTTTAGCAAATGTTTGTGGTCCATCAGTAACACCAGGACGTGGAAATTTAAGTTTCACATCAATTAACTTACCAAGATTAGGTATTAAACATGGTATTGCTTTAGGTGAAAGAGATAAAGCTGACATGAAAGGATTCTACAAAGAATTAGATGAAACTATGGATTTAGTAAAAGGACAATTACTTCAAAGATTTGAATGTCAATGTTCTAAATCAAGAGCAAACTTTAAATTCTTATTAGGTTCAGGTGTATGGCTAAATAGTGAAAAAATGGATAATACTACTAAACTTAGAACAGTACTTAAACATGGAACACTTTCAATAGGATTCATAGGTCTTGCTGAAACATTAAAAGCATTAATCGGTGAACATCACGGAGAAAGCGAAAAAGCACAAAAATTAGGACTTGAAATAATTGGTCATATGAGAAAGAAATGTGATGAATATACTGAAGAATACAATCTAAACTTTACATGCTTAGCTACACCAGCTGAAGGGCTTTCAGGAAGATTTGTTGCTATAGATAGATCAATATATGGAAAAATTAAAGGAGTTACAGATAGAGATTACTATACTAACTCATTCCATGTACCAGTTTATTATAAAACATCAGTTCAACATAAATTAGAAGTCGAAGGAAAATATCACGCATTTACAAATGCCGGACATATTTCTTATATAGAACTTGATGGTGATACAGTAAACAATGTAGATGCATTCGAAACAGTTGTTAGAATAATGCATGATACAGGAGTAGGCTATGGAGCTATTAACCACCCAGTTGATAGAGATCCAGTATGTGGATACGTTGGAGTTATAAAAGATGTTTGCCCAAGATGCGGAAGACATGAAAATGAAGGCGTTGAAATGGAAAAAATTTCTTGCTTAGATTGCTATGATAGCTGTGGAAGCATAACAAAATAATTTTTAAGGAAAGGAATAAAATATTATGGATAAAGAAGTTAAAAAAAGTAAAAAAACTGTAGGAGAAGGAGTAGGATTCGAAAGAATTAGAAGAATCACTGGATACCTAGTAGGAACATTAGATAGATTTAACAATGCTAAAAAAGCAGAAGTTAACGATAGAGTAACTCATGCAACAAAATAGTGATTATATACGTTTAGCAGCAGACCTTACTACTGATTCAATAGTAGATGGTCCAGGTCTTAGAGCAGTAGTGTGGACTCAGGGGTGTTCACATAACTGCAAAGGATGTCAAAATCCAGGGACACATGATTTTAATGGTGGTGGACTTGTTCCAATAGATATGGTATGCGAAGCAATAAGCGAACTAAAATATCATACAGGAATAACTTTTAGTGGAGGAGATCCAATGTTCCAACCAGAACAATGTGCCAAAATAGCGGCCTATGCTAAATCATTAGGACTTAATATCTGGGTATATACTGGATTTACATTTGAAGAATTAATCGAAATGTCAAAGAAAAATCCAGCATACGATAAATTCATTCATTATATAGATGTACTAGTAGATGGTAAATTCATACTTGAACAAAAAGATTTAAATCTATTGTTTAGAGGATCTTCTAATCAAAGATTAATAGATATACCAAAAACACTATCTTCAGGAAAAGTAACTCTATTAAATGAATACGAATACAAAGAAGAAAAAATGTTTGAAAGAGAGCCAATGTTCATATAATTGGTTCTTTTATTTTAACTAAATCATTGAAAATAAATATACAAAATGCTATACTAATTTATAATAGGAGATGAAGTTATGAATAATAGAAAAGGTTTTACATTAGTTGAATTACTTGCTGTAATAGCAATACTAGCAATTCTTGTAATATTAGCACTACCTAATGTAATGAATATGTATGTTAGAGCAAAGAAAAATACATTTTTAATGGAAGCTCAAAATATGCTTAAAGAAAGTACTAATAAATTCATACAAGATGGAATAAGTGGTACTAAAACAAAAACTATCAGTAATGACAAAAACCCATTAAATTTAACTGGAGAGAAACTAAAATACAATGTTAAATTAGATAACAAAGGTAATATAACTGACTATACAATATCAAATGGTAACTATTGTATTTCATCAAAGAAAAGTTTTGATAAATTAACTATAGATGATATAAGTGATAAGTGTTCATATGAAGAATTAAATAAAATTGCAGGAACATTAATAAAAGACTTTTATGAGAAATCAGGTAGAACTGATAGGGGATTAGTTTCCTCAATTGTATTTTATAGTGATGGAAGAAAAATTGATAGTCTAGAAAAATATGATGTTTCTGAAGAACAAGATAATTCAATTGTGATGTATTTAAATACATCAGTAGAAGATTCTTCACTTTTGGATCTTACTATAGTATCTAATGGTAAAATAATGTTACCATCTGATTCATCGAATCTATTTTCATTTTGGACAAGAGGTGGATGTGGTAGTATCAGCCGTCTTAATAACATAAAATTTAATTCTTCTATTGATACATCAAAAGTAACAAATATGAGCTATATGTTTTATCTAAGTGATGCAACAATACTTGACTTAAGTAATTTTGATACAAGTAACGTAATTGATATGAGTTATATGTTTTATCTAAGTGATGCAACAACATTTGACTTAAGTAATTTTGATACAAGTAACGTAACTAATATGAGCTATATGTTTTATGGAAGCCAAGCAACAACATTAGATTTAAGTAATTTTGATACAAGTAACGTAACTAGTATGGGTAATATATTTCAATACAGTGCAGCAACTACAATAGTTGTAAGCAAACTTAATACAAGCAAAGTAACTAATATGAATCATATGTTTTATGGAAGTAAAGTAACAACATTAGATTTAAGTGGTTTTGATACCAGCAATGTAACCGATATGTATCAAATGTTTTATAGTTGTTCTAATCTTAAAACTATATATGTTAGTGATAAATTTAATACGGATAAAGCGACAAATAGTTATAATATGTTTAGAGGTGTCACTAAATTAGTTGGAGGAGCTGGTACAATATATGATAGTACTAAAACAGATAAGACATATGCTCGTATAGATGGTGGGTCCAGTAATCCTGGATATTTTACAAAGAAGTAGCTGTTAAAATCTATGAAAAATAAATTCATAGATTTTTTTGTATTAAGATTATAATTGCTAAAAATAAGATAATATGGTATACTCTAGTGGAAATGAGGGGAAGACTATGTTTATTGATGAAGTTAATTTAAAATTAATAGCAGGAAAAGGTGGAGACGGATGCACTTCTTTTTTACGTGAAAAATATGTACCACTAGGAGGACCAGATGGTGGAAATGGTGGTAAAGGTGGAAGCATAATTTTTAAAGCAGATAAAGGTCTTCGTACTCTAATAGATTTAAGATATAAAAAAGTTATTAAAGGTGAAAGCGGAGAAATGGGTCGTGGACGCAATCAAACAGGAAGTTCAGCTGATGACTTAGTTATAGTAGTACCAATCGGAACAACAATCAAAGACACAGATACAAACCTTATAATTTGCGATTTAGTAAGTGATAATCAAGAATGTGTAGTAGCTAAAGGTGGCCGTGGTGGTAAAGGAAATGCAGCATTCATGACTAATAAAAATAAAGCACCATATACTAGTGAACTTGGAGAACCAGGAGAAGAAAGAAATATATGTTGTGAATTAAAATTATTAGCTGATGTTGGCTTAGTAGGATTTCCATCAGTAGGTAAAAGTTCTCTAATTAGTGTTATTAGTGCAGCTAAACCTAAGATAGCAGACTATCACTTCACTACATTAGTACCAAACTTAGGAGTAGTAAAAGCAGGAGATTATAGTTACGTAGTAGCAGATCTACCAGGAATGATTGAAGGATCTAGCGAAGGAGTAGGTTTAGGAGATAAATTCTTACGTCATGCTAGCCGTTGTAGAGTCGTATGCCACGTACTTGATATGGGAGAAGTAGACGGAAGAAATGTTATTGATGACTATAAAATCATTAGAAATGAAATTAAAAAATATGATGAAAACTTATATAATAAAAAAGAACTTATAGTAGCAAACAAAATGGATTTACCAAATGCTAAAGAAAATTTAGAAAAATTTAAAAAAGAATTTAAAGATGCAGAAATATTAGAAGTAAGCGCCGCTACTAGTGAAGGAACAAAAGAATTAATATTTAAATTAAAAGAATTATTAGAAAGTCTTCCAGAAGAAGAAATCTATGAAAAAAATGAATTTGAAGATTATGTTTTATATGAATTTAAGCATGAAAAACCATATAAAATTGAAAGAGTTGGAGAAAGTAAATGGAGAGTTACTGGTCCAGAATTAGAAAAACTATTAAAAATGACTAGATTTAATTCAGATGAATCAGCTCTAAGATTTGCATCTAAACTAAAAGCTTTAGGAGTAGATGAAGAATTAAAAACACTTGGTGCTAAAGAAGGAGATACAGTACAAATACTTAATCAAGAATTTGAATACGAAGAAAGATTATACTAATATATAATTCAGGGGGAGAGTTATGTGGTGGCTTTTAAGCTATAAAACTATTTTAGAATATCTAGATAAAAGTAAAGATTCAGATTTAAAGAAAGAAAAGCTTACATCTAGAAAACAAGAAAGAATAAAAAATGAGATAAGTAAACTACAAATAAAAGAGTTGGTTTACTATCTTTTTGATTCACAAATAAATATAGATGTTAAAAAGCTTATAATAGAAAGAATAGAAGAGATATTTTCAAGAACTTGGGAAAAAGATGATATCGATAGTATTACAGAGCTAATCACATCAAAGAATGTAGATTCTAAAACATTAGAAAAACTATATAAAACTTATGGTAAAAATAGTGTTACAACTCTATTAAGCGAAAAATTATATCCAGATAGTTTATGTGAAATAGTCAAGAATAAATCAATATCTACTAAATCAAAGCAAATGTTAATTATATTAAAATTTAACAGTAATGATATAGTAAAAATACTTGAAGATCCTGATGATAAAGAATTGTTATATTTCATAATAAAAGAACCAAAATATAGATATCAAGATATAAAAGAAGTATTGAATTCAACAAAAATCGCAGAAAGTATAAAAGAAGAAGTAATAAAATATCAAATAAATATTTCAAACATTCAAGATTTACTAGCATCATATCTTAATAAAGAATCAAAAGAAAAAGTATTTGAGATGAAATCATCTATAATAAATGAACTAATCAATAGTTTAAATGAAAAAACAATAATAAAATTTTATGACACAATATTTAGATCAGATGATTTAGCAGATATGATATTTGAAAGAAGAAAAGACACAATAGTTAATGTAATTAATAAAACTCCCAAAAGTGAATTATGGGATTTATTAAGTAGAGCAAGATATTCTCCAATATCAGAATTAATTATAAAATTAAGAAAAACAGATTTTAATGAGTCTTTAAAGGAGATAAAAGCAACTTATTTATTAAATATATTATCTAATAAAGATATTCCATCATTAAGTAAATCAATAATACTGCAATATAGAAAAAAAGATGTAGAGTCACAAATAGCAGATATCTCTACTTTTGGAATTTTAACATATATGGAAAATACTAGTTTTCCTAATGAAGTTAAAGAATTAATATTAAATTTAAACCCAAATACAGTTAAAAAATGTATAAAAGAAATAGATGAAGACTACTTAAAGTATTACATAACATCAAAATATTATTCTAAATTTGAAGACTTGATAATTGAACTAAGAGTAAATGAAAAAAATATTTTTGAATTATTAAAATTTAATAATAGATATCCTGAAAAGGCCGAAAAAATAATAAAATTAAAAAATGAAATAATTAGAAAAAAACTATCAAAACTTAGTTATATAGATTTAATAACAGTTAATAATATTGATTTAATAGAATCAACTAAAAATGAAATAATAAAAGCAAATAAAGATATCATAGAGAAATTAATTCAAGAAGAAGACCCATCATACTCAGATGTAGCATATTTATTAAAAAAGGAATATATCCCAGAAGAAATAAAAAAATTATTATTAAGACACATAAACATAGATGAAGAAAACTTATCAGGAATAATAGAACTAATCAATAGTAGTAATAATATTTTTGTTATAAATAGATATGAAGAATTAAAAAGTTTTATGTCACTTCTAGGCATCAATATTAAATCATTTATTCAATATGGAAGTGGAAGCACAACATATAAAACATGGTTAACTGATGTATTAAATATTATTGATAATGGTAAAATAGAAGATTTCTTAAAAGTAAGTAGTTATTTCTTTAAGAATTTTTATGACGAAGATAGCAAAAAAGAAAATAATGTTTATGTAATAAGTAATTTGTTAGAATTATTAAAAATATATACTATATATCCAGAATTATGTGCTTCTCTAATTGCTGAAAAACCAAGCTTATCTAAAGAAGATAAACAAGATCTAAGATTTTTATTTAATATAAAGTCAACTAAAGATATAAAAAATATAAATGAACTTAAAGGTCTTAGAAGAAGCACATATAATGAATATTCTGCCTTAGTTAAATCAGGAAAAATAAAAGTGTTTAATATATATCAAATTAAAAAAATATTTAATGATATACTCTTCAGCAATGCTATTGAAGAAATAAAGAAGATAGATGGAAGTTATGGTTTAGAAGCTTTAAAAAGTTATAATAAAAATAATGATTTCTTATGTAGATACATAGATGAATTAATGAAATACGTATCTATTATAGAACTAGTAGAATATTCAAATGATACTAAAGGCCTAATAGAAGTTTTAGAATATATATTTAGTAGTAGCTATGAAGAGTTTTTATGCATACAAGGTGAATTTAGCGGCTTAGGAAAGAAAATACAAAGACTATATGAACTAGATTCACAAATGAACTTAACAAAGCTAGAAAAGGCTAAAAGGCTTCCTAGTGTAGTATCAAAAGAATTAAGTAAAAGATATGGTGGAGAAGTACTAGATTTTAGTGATAAAAACTATATATTATATGCTCATATACTAAGTAGAAAAGAAAAATTAGAAGATGTTATAAATGGAAAATCAAATGGAAAAAGTAATTTTATATCAGTAAGTCCAATAAGTTATGCAGGACAAAAATACTACTATGATTACTCAAAAATGATACTTCTATATGATGAAATAAGAACTGGAAGCTTTATATGTAGTTCGAAAGAGAATATCGGAAGTAATAGACTAATTAAAAATAATTCAAGTGAAGTTTCAATATCAAACATTAGACAAAAAGGTATACTTGAAACAAGTTCAGCAACAAAACAAAATGCAGAAGCACTGCTTTATAGAGAAGGCTTAATTCCAAAAGGTATAGCTCTTCCAGGTGGTAGAGAACCAAATACTGAAGAGTTAGAATGTCATAAAAAATATAATTTGCCTTTTGTTATAACACAAGAACCAAGAGAAGTTATAGAAAATGTAAAAGAAGTATTTAAACCAAACACTGAATACGAAGAAGAAATAGAAAGCAATAAAAAGTTAGAAAAAATTCTTCAAATACTATCTCCAAAAATAAATATTAAAAAAGAAAATGATATTTATACAGGAAGAGAAATAGGATTATTCACTGATTCTCATGCACTATATGAACCAACTTTAGCAGTCTTAGAAGATATGAGAAAAAATGGAATAACAGAAATATATTCTCTTGGAGATAACATCGGTCTTGGACCTAATCCAGCAGAAGTATTAGATATGCTTAGTCATTATAAAGTTACATCAATAATGGGCAATAGTGAATACTATAATACTCTTGGGACAAAACCATTTACTTATTTCAATCCTATTAAAGAAGAAAATCAAGAATGGACAAGAAATAGACTTGGAACAGATAAAATTGAAAGAATGAAAATATGGACTCCATCAATTGATATAACTGTTGGTGATAAAAAAATAGCACTATGTCACTTTGCAAACGATATTAGATGGGATTATAAAGATCATAGTACATGGACATATCAAGATAATTTTAAAGAGGGAGTTTCAAGCAAACAATTTCTTTATACAAACTCACCTGAATCAAGAAAGAAAATTCAAGATATAATTACAAGTAATAGAAGAAACCTTGAATATATAAGAGGGTTAGTAGATGCTCAAAATAGTTCATTATTTAATGGCAAAAAAGTAACGGATTATGATTCAATCATACAAGGACATGTTCACTTTCAAATGGAAGATAAATTAGATGATACTAAAATACATACACTAAGAGCAGCAGGCATAGGATATAAAGATGATCCAAAAGATATGGCATGCTACTATGTATTAAAAGAAAAGAAAGATGGAACATACGATATAGAAAAGAAATTAGTAAGCTTTAATAGAAACTTATTATTGTCAAACATTAAATCATCAAGCATACCACATAAAGAACCAATACTTAGAATGACTAACTAAAAGTCATTCTTTTTATTTAAAATTATTAATTATTATTCTTTAATTCATTTTTATATGTTATACTATTTAATGATAGGAGAGTAGAAAATGAAAGATAGAAATGGTTTTACATTAGTAGAGTTATTGGCAGTAATAGCGATACTTGCAATACTAGTAATAATAGCACTTCCTAATGTAATAAGAATGTATACTGATGCTAAGAAAAATTCTTTTGTTACTGAAGCACAGAGTCTTGCGAAAAATGTTGCCTCAAAATTTATGAGTGAGAATATGAAAGGTAATCATATAAAAGTTGTAAGTAATAAAGAAAATTCACTTGATATGTCTGGAGAAAAATTAGAATATAATTTTGAACTTGATAATAATGGTAAAATAAAAAATATGTTTATTTCTAATGGAACATATTGTGTATCAACAAATAAAGATTATACTCAAATAACAAAAGAAGATATAAGCGATAAATGTTCATATGAAGAATTACATAATGTAGCAGGTACTTTAATGAATAAATTCTATGAAAAATTAGAGAGAACTGATAGAGGACTAGTATCTTCGATAGAATTTTTTAGTGATGGGGTGCCTAAAGAAGGTGCAACATCCATTGTAGATGTATCTGAAGCACAAAATGGTTCAATAAAAATGTATGTAATGCAAAGTGATGAAAATTCATCATTAATTGATTTAAAAATAGTAGGAAAAGGTAAAATTTCTTTTCCAGAAGATTCTACGCAGTTATTAGCTTTTTATCATTATAGTGCTTGCTCTGGACCACAAACGAATTTAAAAAAAATTATATTTAATAATTCTATTGATACTTTAAGGACTACTAACATGAAAAAAATGTTTGAATATGATTATAAACTTGAAGAATTGGATTTAAGCGGTTTTGATACATCAAATGTAACTAATATGAGCTATATGTTTCGAAGTGCAAAAGTGAATGTATTAGATGTAAGCAATTTTGATACATCAAATGTAACTAATATGAGTTATATGTTTATGGGGAGTCAGGCTAGTGAAATAAATGGATTAACTAGTTTCAATACTTCTAGAGTTGCTGATATGAGTTATATGTTTCAAAATGCATCTGCGACTATGTTGGATGTAAGTAATTTTGATACTTCAAATGTAACTAATATGGTTAATATGTTTTCTAATAGTTTAGCCACTGAAATAAAAGGTTTATCTAATTTTAAAACAAGTAAAGTAACTGATATGTCAAATATGTTTTACTACAGTCATGCAAATTCATTAAATTTAAATGGATTCGATACAAGTAATGTAACTACAATGAGATCAATGTTTGATAATAGTGCTGCCACTGAAAT
>OIYS01001798.1_pt1 | contig 10059 bp, 12 predicted proteins | sample 1588271 | NCBI WGS metagenome assembly OIYS01 (sample SAMN03283286) | human gut metagenome | biome: human-associated habitat; material: feces | host: Homo sapiens | place: Peru | collected 2012
CTATATCCTGGGAAATTATATTGATGAATATATCTTTTTGATGTTTCTTCATCTAATCCATCTAATAATTGCTCATCTGTTGTCATTCCTAATGTTGCAATAGACATAACTTGTGTTTGTCCTCTTGTGAATACTGCGCTACCATGTACACGTGGTAAAATTCCAACTTCACATGATAATGGTCTTATTTCATCTATTTGACGTCCGTCTGGTCTTTTATGTTCATTTAGTATCATTGCTCTTACAGATTTCTTTTCTAGTTTGTATAAGCTATCTGCAATGTCTGTTTTTATTTCTTCAGCTCTTTCTTCTCCGTATTTTTCTACGAAATAAGCTTTAACATCTTCTGCTAATTTTTCCATGTTTTTGTCTCTTGTTTCTTTATCAAGAGCTTGTACATCTTTGTACATTCTATCATAGAAGTTTGTCTCAATTTCTTCATAAATATCGTGGTCAACTTCAAATGATTTGTATTCAAATTTTGGTTTTCCTATTTCTTCCTTTATTTTTGAAATGAATTCGCAAACCTTCTTAATTTCAACATGTCCTGCTTTAATTGCTTCTAGCATTTTATCATCTGGTAACTCTTTTGCACCAGCTTCTATCATTGCTATTTTATCCATTGTTCCTGCAACTAATAGGTCAAGTTCTGATTTTTTTCTTTGTTCTAATGTTGGATTTATAACAAATTCACCATCAACATAGCCAACTTTAACTGCTGCTGTTGGTCCACCAAATGGGATGTCTGAAATTGAAAGTGCTGCTGATGTACCTATCATTGCACAAACTTCTGGTGAATTATCAATTTCTACTGATAATACTGTTGCTGTAACTACAACATCATTTCTAAAATCTTTTGGGAATAAAGGTCTTATTGGTCTATCTATTGCTCTAGATACTAATATTGCTTTATCTGCTGCCTTTCCTTCTCTTCTTGTAAATCCTCCTGGTATTTTTCCTACTGAATACATTTTTTCTTCATAATCTACAGATAATGGGAAAAAGTCTATCCCTTCTTTTGGTTCTTTTGATGCTGTAACATTTACCATTACAACTGTTTCTCCGTATCTTACTAATACATGTCCGTTAGCTAATCCTGCTAATTTTCCTGTTTCTATGCTTAAAGTTCTTCCTGCAAGTTCCATTGAATAAGATTTAAACATAAATAATTCCTCCTTATTTTTTTATATTTTAAATACAATTTTTGGAAATAGTAACCTCTATAATATAGTTTCTAAGTAAATTATATTATACAAGCTACTATATTTCTAAACATTGTATTTTTAAACTTTAAAGATAAATTTAAGTTGCTTAAAATTAAAGGCGGAATAAATAATATCCGCCCCTTAATTTTATTTTCTTAAATTTAATTTATCTACTACTTCTCTGTATTTGTTTAAGTCTTTTTTAGCTAAGTAGTTTAATAGGTTTCTTCTTTTACCTACCATCATTAATAATCCTCTTCTTGAGTGATTATCTTTTTTGTGAACTTTTAAATGTTCTGTTAATTCATTAATTCTTTCTGTTAAAAGAGCAATTTGAACTTCTGAAGAACCTGTATCATTTTCTTCTCTTTTGAAAGCATTAATTACTTCTTGTTTTCTTTCCTTTGTCATAAAAAATTCCTCCTATTTTAATATTGCCTTTAACTGAACTAAAAGTCGGATATTCTTAAAGTTAAGAAAAAGGTTCATTCTTTTCGAACATATCTATTTTACTATAATAAAATAAAATATGCAAGTTTTTTTGAAAATTTCTTGTAAGTATTGTTAAAATTTTAAGCTTTAACTATTTTTTTTAATAATGCGTCTTGCAGAGTTTTTGAAAAATTTATTTGCATTCTTTCTGCTCTCTCGTTTAGCCATGCTGGTATTGTTAGAGTTTTTTTTACAGACTTTCTTTTCCCATACCTTTCTGAATATGCACTTATATCTAGTAATAGTAATGATACAAACCCGTTTTTATTTTCAAGTTTTACTTTTGTTATTTCTGTTGGTGTTGGAATTTTTTCATTTTCTTCTAATGTAGTAAGTAGCCAGCCTAAAGCTGCATCTTCTGCCATTTGAATTGCCTCTTCTAAGGTTTCTCCTTGGGTACAGCATCCCATTAAATCTGGAATGACCACACTATAGCCTGTATCTTCTTTATAAAAGCATGCTGGGTATACTAATTTCATATTAACATCCTCCCTTTAACATTTTATTCCTGCTTGTTTCAATATTGAATTTAATGTTCCTTTTTTCACATCTCCTTTGTGTTTTGGAATTGTTACTTTACCGTGGTTTATTATTATGTTTATATTGAATATGCGAACCCACAGAATCATAATAATACCATCCGTCTTTTTTTAATATTTTTTCCAGGTCTTTAAAGGTCATATGTAGCTCCTTTCAAGACAATATTATTTTAACACATATCACACGTGTTGTAAATAATATTGCTTTATTTTTATTTTTGGGATATTTATCTAAGAATTAAAAGTTTTAAGATAAAAATTAAAAATGGAGCAAATTTTCTTGCCCCATTAATATTTAACACATTTTATATAGATTTTCAAGATAAATTCATTGACTTTTTTCGACATTATGTAGGTTTGTCAAACATATGTTACACTTTTTAAAAATAATATACTTTGAGTACACTATATTGCTAATAGCGATTTTTATAATTTTTAATCATTGTTTTCTATTTTTGTATATCCTTTTAAATCTGGCTTTTGCACATCTGTTTCTTTCACAACATCATATGTTACTAAAAATTCCTCTATGTTTTCCTGTTTGCTTCCGTTATCATCTATAAGTACATTTATTACTTTCAAATATGTTCCTTTATTGGCATCAATCCAAATTTTTACCAACCAGTTATCATCAAATTTAAATTCTCCTATTGCACATCTCGTATTATTGTAATTTTCATATCCGAATAAATGTATATTCAGCATCTTTTAATTCTGAATAATTGCTTTCTGCGTATTTCATATATGCATATTTTTTATCACTAGGAATAAATCTTATACACTCTTTTGTTTCTGAATTAGCCCATGTATATATACCGTTTTTATCAATTGCCAGCATACAGTTATCTTTTATATATTTTGTTGAGTTGCCTTCAATCTTAACATTAGACACATTTTCAAATTTTTTCATTAACAAAATAAATTCTTCTTTGGACATCTTTTTGTTTACTGCATAAAGCCATATACTTAAACTTAATACTATTAAAATTATTGCAATAATAAGTAAAATTTTTTTCATAGAATATTTCTCCTTTCAATTATAATAGAATATATATCATAGTTTAATTTATTGTGCAAGTTTTATTGTTTCAGTATATATTTATTAATAGTTTAAAAACGGACGAGTTCACAGCTCGTCCGTATCCACAATTATTTTTCTCGTCTATTTTCTATTAGTCTTTTTCTATATTATTTACTATTTCTGTTATTAAGCTTCCTTCTTGGTCTTCTGTTTTATCGTTTTGTGGCTCATATGTTTCTTCTAGTTCTTTAATTAATGTTTGTAATTTTGCCATATCTCTTCCTATCATTTCCCAGTTGCCACTTGCATTTGATTCTTCCAAGTTTTTATTTGCTTTTATTATTTCATTTATTAGCATATCTACATCGTTTGTACCTACTTCAATGCTTACTGCTTCTTGTGACAATAAATTTTTCAAAGCTGTACTTAGATCGTTTCCTATGGCTATTTTATTTCCAGATGCTACAACTACTTTTTTCAATTTAGGAATTGGGTTTTGGTCTTTTTCATTTAGCATTAATTGATAGATTGGTTCTACATATAGTAATGTATTATTAATTGGTACTACCATTATGTTTTTAGATATTTTTGCACCAGTTACATTTAATGCATTTATTTCATTCGAAATCTTTTCATCTTGTTCTATTAGTGAATCCAGCTGAATTGTTCCTAAATTAGTAGTATTTGAATTGAATTTATATATTGTTAATTTTGCCTGTTGAGTTTGGTTATTATATGTTCCTACTAAGTATGAATTAATATTCTGCTTTCCTTTAACTGTATATGGTACAACTAATCCTAATTCTGCTTCATTTTTATCTACTGTTTTTACCATTGTATAATAACTATTTATTTTTGTTCCTGTTAGGCTTGTAAGTTTATTTGTATTTTCTGTTGCAATCTGCCATATGTCATCTGCTCTATATAGTACTTCTACCTGTACATTATGATATACTTCTAGCATTTCTGATTGTATATCATATAAAAATTTAGAATAAACAATGTGGTCTGCTACTGTTTGTGGTAATTTTTTGTCTTTATCTTGGAATAATCCTTTATACATCTTGTAATATGACATTACTATAGGATCTGTTCTGTCTGTTATATAAAATTCCATTGTTCCATCATATGCATTTATTAAAACCTTTACAGAGTTTCTTATATAATTTATTTCTTTGCTTGTTCCATCTGTAAATTTAATATTTGTTTTTTGAGAGTATGGATATTGGTCTGAAATTGTATATGCGTCTAAAACCCAAACCAAATTTCCATCATCTGTTACTACCATATATGGATTTTCGTCATACACTAGGTATGGCATAACTTTTTTTGCTCGTTCTATTATATTTCTACTTGCTATAATTGTACTTTCTTCAGTTGTTTCGCCTGAAAACGCTAATTTTAAATTTTTCTCTTTTATTCCTAAAATCAATCTATCAAAGAAGCCTAATTTTAATCCTGCTTTTCCATCATAAGTATTATAGCTGTTTGTAGTACTTGTTAGTGGATAATCGTATTCTACTTTTTCGTCTTTATTAACTACTATTCCGGTATTAGTTTGCATTCCAAAGTATATTCTTGGCTGAGTTATAATTAGTCCTTCTTCTGTTTCTACAAATCCACTTTTTATATAATCCAAATGGCCTGTCGAGTCTGTGTTAGAAGCAGATGTAGCAATTACTCCATAACCGTGAGTATATTCATATGTTTTAGAATTATATGTTCTTGTCTCATTGCTTAATATTTCTCTTGGACTTATATATACCAATGTCTTTTTTCCATTTATATTATATAAACCAATTTTTGTATTTCTAAATGTATAATATCCTAAATTTGTTTGATATTCTTTTAAATTTGTTAAAACAACATCATCATTTAAAATATTTACATTATCGATTACTTCTTTATTTGTTTCTATATCTTCTGTTGTAATAGTTCCACTGTTTTCTAGTCCTATTTCTTCTGTGTTAATTCCATAGGCATCCTTTGTATATTCAATGCTATATCCTATATAATCTTTTTCTTTATCTAATTCATCTGAACCAACATATATTAAATCTACTCCAACCATTACTAGAAACATAAGTACTAAATAAGCGGGTATTAATGATGCTGTTATAATTAATTTTTTAGTTTTTTTCTTTTTTAAATATACTAATGCAAAAATTAAACATATTATTAATAGTACTGCAAATATTCTATATCCCCATACTCTAATTGTTACATCTACCACTCCTGCTCCATTTAAAGAAGTGCTATCTCCTATTTTTATAAATTTATCAAACACTGTATTTTGAATATTTACTATTGTAAAAATTGATATTAGTATTACTATTATTGAAGCATTTGCTACTAGTTGCTTTATGAAAGAATTCTTTTTTAGTGTTTCCATACTAATTCCTTCATCAAAGAATTTATTGAAAACTATAATGTAGTATATTGCTATATATAAAGACAATATTGCTACAAGTCCTATTAAATATAAAATTGCTGTTTCTATAAATGGTTTTTGAAATACATAATAGCCTATATCTAAACCAAATACAGGATCATTTTTTGTAAAGTATGAACTATTAAGTGCTAAAATTACTTTTTGAGTAATAGTGTGTGTACAAAATATGCCAGCAATTATTGCTAAAAGTAATGATATAGATTTATTTGGAAGTTTTGGCATTTCCTTTTTATCTTCTTCAAAAAATTTTTTCAAGCCTTTTTTTATAAATATGGTTGTAATGTACGTTGCTATATACACAAAGGCAAAACTAATTACAAATATTATTCCTCTTTGTTTTAAATTTTCTTTGAACATTTCTACATATTCTTGTCCTATTCCAAGTATTTGTAAGTATTCTCCTCTTATTGATATGTACATATATATTGTAAATACTAATAATAGTGCTATTACAAATATTACTCTTTTTTTACTTTTCATTTTCTTACCCTTTCTTATTTTTATATAATTTTATTCAATAATTGCATTTACAAAATCTTTTGAATTAAAGATTTCCATATCGTCTATTTTTTCTCCAACTCCAATAAATTTAACAGGTATCTTGTTAGAATGCACTATTCCAATTACTACTCCACCTTTTGCAGTTCCATCTAACTTAGTAAGTACTAATCCTGTTAAATTTACTGTTTCTTTAAATGCTTTTACTTGCTCTATTGCATTTTGTCCTGTTGTACCATCAATTACCATCAATGTCTCTTTTGAAGCATCTGGTAATTCTTTTAAAATTACTTTGTTTATTTTCAAAAGTTCATCCATTAAGTACTTTTTATTGTGAAGTCTTCCTGCTGTATCGCATATTAAAACATCTGCATTAGTTTCTTTTGCTTTTTTTATTGCATCATATACAACTGAAGCAGGGTCTGCACCTTCTTCTTTTTTTACTATATCAACATTTGCTCTATTAGTCCATATTTCTAATTGTTCCACTGCTGCTGCTCTAAAAGTATCTGCTGCAGCTACTATAACTTTTTTGCCTTCTAATCTTAGTTTATTAGCTATTTTTCCAATTGTTGTAGTTTTACCTACTCCATTTACACCTACCACTAAAATAACTGAAAGGTCTGTATCTAATTTTAAAGTATTATCTACTTCATCTAAAATTTTTTGCATTTCTTCTTTTAAAGCCGTTTTTACGCCCTCTTCATCTTGAATTTTTTCTTTTTTAATTCTTTCTCTAAGGTTTGATATTATTTCTACAGAAGTGTCTACTCCAATATCAGACATTATTAAAATTTCCTCTAACTCCTCTAAAAGTTCTTCATCTACTTTTCTAAAGTTACTAAATACACTATTTATTTTTTCATTAAAGTTATCTCTAGTTTTTCCTAATCCACTTTTTAATTTATCAAAAAATCCCATATTTTCACCTCATTAGTTTATTAACTCTTCTATTTTACCATATATTTCGTATAAAAACAACTAAACATAATATATTACCCAGCCATCTTTTATTTTTACTTCTTTGTAGTTTTTATCTTTTACTTCTTCTGGTGCATCTTCTATTTTCCCTTTATATAGTAAATTTTCGTTTTCATATACTTCTATATTTAGCAATCTGCTTTCTCCTATTTTTCCATACATAATTTATTCTCCTTTATCTATGATATGTTTCACCTTTTGAAATTTTAAATGCTCTAAATATTTGCTCTAATAGAAATACTCTTATTAGTTGGTGTGGAAACGTCATTTTGGAAAAACATATACTTTCATTTGCCTTTGTCAAAAGTTCCTTTGTTAAACCTAATGTTCCACCTATTATAAAAGTAATTGAGCTATTATAATTTAATGATATATCTTCTATTTTTTTAGAAAATTCCTCTGAAGAAAGTTCCTTACCTTTTAAATCTAAGCAAATAATATATGTATCCTTATTCAAATGAGATATAACATTTTTACATTCTTTTTGTTTAATATTTTCTTCTAATGATGTGTTTAAATTATTAGGTAACTTCTCATCTGGCAATTCCACTATATTTAAATTACAATATTTTGATAATCTTTTCGAATATTCTCCTATTGCTTCTTGTAAATATTTTTCTTTTATTTTTCCTGTACATATTATATTTATAGTTATCATACTTGTCTCCATTCTTATTTTTTGTAATTATATAACTTTCACTAGAAAATTACAATAATTAATATAAAAAGGATTTTCTATGTATTTTAAGCATAAAAATCCCCTCATTAATGTATTAATTATGAGGGAATTCTTTATTTTAGTTCAATTAATGCTGTTTCTAAACCATATTTTTCTTTTTCTGCCCTATACGAATGTACTAAATCAGAATTACAAACTGAGCAAATTTCAGAATCTAATATATTTTCTGGCCTTAAGCCTAAATTTTGCATAATAATTTTATTTATTAAAACTGTATCTATATTCCATTTTTCATTTTTTACTTTTTCTTCAATTATATCGATCATCTTTATTGTTTTTAATTCATTTTTTTCTGTAAAATTAGAACCTATTAAATCTTTAAACTCATTTTCAAATTGTTCTTTTACTTCTTTTTCAACTTCAAAGTGGCATTTTCTAATACTAGGACAAATCGCACAAATTATATTTTCTGGGTTACATCCAAAGTTATTTACCATTTTCTTTATAGCATTTACAACCATTCTTTTTATTGTTCCTTTCCATCCAGAATGTACATTTGCAATAACTTTTTTAACTGGATCAAATAATAATAGTAATATGCAATCTGCATTTGTAGTTGAAAGTAATAAATTTTTCTTGTTAGTTATTAAGCCATCCGTATTTTTATATTCTTCCAAATTAAAGTCTGGTTCGCATTTATTAATTTTAGAACTAACAATTTTTACATTGTTAGTGTGCGATTGGTTTGCTTTTACAGCTCTTATATAGCTACTTCCTATTTCCTTACAAATATTTTTGTATGAATTTATTGGTAAGTCCATTGGTTTTACTAGTCCCTCAGAGTTTGCCGTTCTAAAATTCACATCTAGTCCCAAACTATATGCATGTGTTATTATGTTTTCATATTCTAATAATTTTCTAAATTGCAAGTATTGTACATTTTCTTTGATTACATGCACTACTTGGTCATTTGTTAAATTTTTCATAAAAACTCTCCATATCATAAGACGGGAGTTTAACCCCGCCTTATTTTAGATATTTATTTATTGGAATTTTGTTATATCTGTTATTTTGGCTGCAAAATATGGTTTATCTTTTCCTTCTTCTACTAAGAATATTGCAAAAGTATCATCTATTAAAAATTCTCTTACTTTTTCTGGTATAGTAATTGCAGTTTCTGTTATCATCATTCCTGCTTCACTTTTTATTCTTCCACCTTTTCTATCTAGTTCAAACTCTATTGTTTGAATAGCTGTATCTATTATATATGTTTTTCCATCTGCGAAAGAAAATTCTTTTTTTTCAATTTCATTAAATTCTTTTTTTTCTTTTAATTTAATGTTTGGAACTTTTAATAGTTCTCCTTCTCCCATTGTTTTATTGCCAGTATATTCTTTTTCATTATCTTCTATAGTTTTATATATTTCATTAAAAGTTTTTCCTTGTGGGTTTTTGCATAATACAACTTCATCATCTTGTTTAGTTTTTAGCTTTATGGCAAAATCGTCTTTTGAATTATAATACAAAACTTCTACCTGTTCTCTTAATTCCTTACTTTCATTGCTCTTTTTTATTCCAAAATAGCTAACATTATTATATTGTCCAAATTTACCATTTTTTAATTCTTCAAAAGCTTTTTTAAATTCAAATTCTTTCTTTAGCATTGAATATAAGAAATAGTCATTGTCTCCAGCTCCACTCCAGCTAAAATCATTTAATATATCACTTGTTTCATTAAACTTTTCTTTTATTGCTTTTTCTATTTGTTTTTTTAATTCTGGTGTAGGATGTCCATACACTTTATAATAATACTTATCTGAAATATCGCTTGTTTTAAATGTTTCTTTATTTAAATTTTTTACCACTTCTAATTGAGGATGAAACACAATGTCTTGTTTTGCCAAATCATTTTTTAAATCGTTCCATATTAGTTGAAAAGTACCACACCATATTGTATCAGTATTTATTTCATCTTCTAATGTAAGTGCTGTTTCTATTCCTTCTGTAGTTTTAAGCTCTCCTTTACTTCCTGTTTTTTTATTAATTACAGTTCTTACTCCAAAAATAACTCCTACAATTAAAGCTATAATAACTAAGCTAATTAATCCTTTCTTCATATTAATCCCTCCTTAATATTTTTTTTAGTAATTTCTTCGAAGTGCGGGCGATTAAAATCGCCCCTACATTTTTCA
>OIYS01001800.1_pt1 | contig 10043 bp, 9 predicted proteins | sample 1588271 | NCBI WGS metagenome assembly OIYS01 (sample SAMN03283286) | human gut metagenome | biome: human-associated habitat; material: feces | host: Homo sapiens | place: Peru | collected 2012
GAAGGACTTGGTAATAAGTTTTTATCACATATTAGAGAAGTTGATGCTGTTGTGGAAGTAGTTAGATGTTTTGATGATGAGAACATTATTCATGTTGATGGTAGTGTTGACCCAATTAGAGATATTGAAGTTATTAATGTAGAACTTGTTTTATCTGATTTAGAGATTGTTACTTCTAGAATTAATAAGATTGGTAAGAAAGCAATGACTACGAAGAATAAAGATGATGTTAAAGAAATAGAATTATTAGAAAGAATTAAAGAAGCATTAGAGAGTAATATTCCAGTTAGAAAGTTAGGTTTAGATGAGGAAGAGAAGAAATTAATTAGTTCTTTTAACTTGATTACTTTAAAACCTATTATTTATGCTTTAAATGTAGAAGATAGTGATATTAATACTGGTAATGATTATACTAAGTTAGTAGAAGATTATGCTAAAAAAGAGGGTAGTGAGACTGCAATTATATGTGCTAAGTTAGAGAGTGAGTTATCTGAACTTGATGAAGAAGAGAAGAAGTTATTTTTAGATGATTTAGGTATTAAAGAGAGTGGAGTGGAGAGACTAATTAATAAGACTTATGATTTACTTGGTCTTGCAACATTCTTTACTGTTGGTAAGGATGAGGTTAGAGCTTGGACTTTTAAGAAAGGCTCTAAGGCTCCTGAATGTGCTGGTATTATTCATTCTGATTTTGAGAAGGGTTTTATTAAGGCAGAGGTTATGTCTTATAGTGATTTAGTTAATGCTGGGTCTGAACTTAAGGTTAGGGAACTTGGTAAGGCTAGAATTGAAGGTAAAGAATATATAATGCAAGATGGGGATATTTGTCATTTTAGATTTAATGTGTAGTAGGAAAGGATAATTATGAAGAATAGATGCGATATTGATAAGAAGTATACTTGGGATTTGGATGTTATTTATAGTGATATGAGTTCTTTTGATAAGGATTATGATAAGGCTAAGAGGCTTATTAAAAGACTTGGTAGTTTTGAGAAGAAGATGATAACTAATAGTGGTAATTTTTATAAGACTATTAAGTTATATTTTGATATTGATAGAATTGTTACTAAGTTATCTATTTATACTAGTTTATCTTTTGATTTAGATACTTCTGATAATGATAAGCAAGAACTTAGTGAGAAGGTATCTAATCTAAGAAGTGATTTTAGTAAGTGTAGTTATTTTATTGTTCCTAGTATATTGAAACTTGATTATAAGACTTTAAAATTATTTTATAAGGAAGAGAAACTACTTAAGGAATATAAATGTTATATTGATGAGGTATATAGATATAAGAAGCATACATTAGGAGACAATGAAGAGAAAATTATGTCTAGTATGTGTAAGATTATTGGTACTTGTTATGATACTTATGAGTTATTTAAGGATTGTGATATGTCTTTTGGTAATGTTATGGATAGTGATGGTAAGGAGATAGAACTTACTAATAGTAATTATTCTTTATTTATTGAAAGTAAGGATAGAAAGGTTAGAAAGAGTGCTTTTAATACTTTATATAGTGAATATAAGAAGTATACTAATACTTATGCTAGTTTAATTGCTACGAATATGAAAGAACTATCTACTTTGGCTAAGATATATAAATATGATACCGCTATCGAGATGAGTTTATTTGGTGATGATGTTAGTATTGATGTTTATAATAATCTTATTGATAGTGTTCATGAAAAGATTGGTTATATTTATGAATATTATAATTTAAAGAAAGATATTTTAGGTCTTGATGAACTTCATTTATATGATATTTATGTTCCAATAGTGGGTGAATATGATAAAAAATATGATTATGAAGTGGCTAAGGATATTATTATTAAAGTTCTTGAGGTATTTGGAGATGAATATATTAGTAAGGTTAAAGAGGGATTAGATAGTAGATGGATTGATGTTTATCCTACTAAGAATAAGAGAACGGGTGGATACTCTGGTGGTATGTATGATACGTATCCTTATATTTTACTTAACTATCAAGATAAGTATAATGATATGTCTACTTTAATTCATGAGATGGGTCATTCTATGCATAGTTATTATTCTAGAAATTATAATACTTATCAGAATAGTGAGTATAGAATATTTGTAGCAGAGGTTGCTTCTACTGTTAATGAATTATTACTTAGTCATTATATGTTAGAACATAGTAATAGTAAAGAAGAGAAATTATTTATTCTTAATAATTTAATGGAATTATATAGGGCTACAATATATAGACAGACGATGTTTGCTGAGTTTGAGAAAGAAATATCTAATGTTATTGATAATGATGGGGCTTTGACTGCGGATAAGTTATCTAATATGTATTATGACCTTAATAAGTTTTACTTTGGTGATAATGTGGTAGTTGATGATTATATTAGATATGAATGGGAGAGAATACCACACTTCTACTACGACTTTTATGTTTATAAGTATGCTACTGGTTTAAGTGCCGCTACTGTGATTGTTAATAATATTTTATCTGGTAAGGATGAAGCAGTAGATGGTTATATTGAATTCTTGAAATGTGGTTCTAGAAAGAGTCCTATAGAATCTTTAAAACTAGCTGGTGTCGATTTGACTAAGAAAGAAGTTGTTACTTCGGCTTTAGATGAATTTAAGAATATATTAGATATGTATAAAAAAGAGACAAATTAGTTGTCTCTTTCATCTTTATAATATGCATATATAAAAGAAAATGAATGCAACCGTACCGTTACTTCGGCACGACTGCATTTACTATATAAAATATATACTATTTTTGTTTATGTCAATAATTTTGATGAAATTTGTATTTCGTAAAATGTACTTATTTGAAGACTTAGAGGCAACAAAAGATATTGCTAGACCTTAGGCTCGGACTGATATTAAATTATTTAACACTTTTTAAATAAGTAACTAGATTACTAGCATTTACATAATAAGTGTCTGTATTATTTACTCTTAATACTACTGAATTATTATCTAATATCAGGATTTCTTTTTCTTGTATTATTCCATTTCTGTCATATTTTATTGTTATTTTTTCATAACAAGTGTTAGTATCTCCTGTCCAAGGACCATTATTTGATAATGATTTCCATTCTTTATCTATGGTATTCATTATTTTATTATCTAATTTTGTTTCGTTATTATTACAATCTATTTTGTATATTTCATATGACTCTGATGTTAATATTTCTTTTGTCCAAGTATTTGTAGTTCCTTTTAATAATATGACTGATATTATGATTATAAAGATTAGGATTGTTACTCCAATTATTGTGTATTCTTTTTTGGCCATTTTTATCCTCCTTTGTATTCTATTTTTATATTATCATTTTGTTTTAAAAGTGTCAATAATTTTGTTAATATCTCTTTCTTTTTTTTGGTAAATAATGTATACTTGTAGTAGGTGATTATATGGAAATATTTGATTTAAAAAGGGAATATAAATTACTTGATGATAAAATAAAAGAACTTAGGAGGTCTCTTTGACTTAGATAACAAGATTAAAAGGGAAAAAGAAATTAATGAACTTATGTTACAGCCTAGTTTTTGGGATGATAGGGAGACTGCTGATAAGATGGTTAGTGAACTTAAGTATATTAAGAATATTATTTCTAGTGTTAATTCTTTAACTGATAGTGTTAATGATGCTTTATCTATGTTAGATGATGGAGATAATGATATTACTAAGTTACTTGAAGAGGAACTTGATGACCTTAGGTCTTTAGTTTATAAATTAGAGATTCAGACTTATTTAAATGGTAAGTATGATAAGAATACTGCTATTATGGAAATACATGCTGGAGCAGGTGGTACTGAATCTTGTGACTGGGTTCAAATGCTATATAGGATGTATAGTAGATATGCTGAAAAGAATGGTTATAGCGTTACTTTACTTGACAGGCAAGATGGTGAAGAAGCAGGTATTAAGTCTATTATGTTTCAAGTTGATGGTACTTTTGCTTATGGTTATTTAAAAGGAGAAAAAGGAGTACATAGACTTGTTAGAATTAGTCCTTTTGATGCTAATAAGAGAAGACATACTTCATTTGCTGCAGTTGATGTAATACCTGAAGTTGATAGTGATATTGATGTTAATGTTAATAGTAATGATATTAGGGTTGATATTTATAGAAGTAGTGGGCCTGGAGGACAAGGTGTTAATACTACGGATAGTGCTGTTAGGATTACTCATATTCCTACTGGTATTGTTGTTACTTGTCAAAATGAGAGAAGTCAGATTAGAAATAAGGAAAAGGCTATGGAAGTACTTAAGAGTAAACTTTATACTATTCTTTTGGAAGAAAAAAAGAGTGAAGTTAATGATATAAGAGGAGTGCAAGTTAGTAATGGTTTTGGTAGTGCTAAAAGAAGTTATGTTCTTGTTCCTTATAGATTAGTTAAAGATAATAATAGTGGGTATGAGACTAGTGATGTTGATGGCATTTTAGATGGAGATATTACGGAGATGTTAGATTATAATTTGAGGAATAAAAAGGAGTAATTATGGGAATGTTTGATTATTTTAGAAGAAAGAAAATTGATAATATTATTGATAATATTAAAAGGAAAAACTTAGGTAAGAGATATTTAATGCTTATTCTAGGTTGTTTGATAGTGGCTTTCTCTTTTAATTTGTTTTTTTTGAGGTATGATATTGTTTGTTTTGGTGTTAGTGGTATTTCAATTGTTCTTAATGAGTTTGGAGTTAATCCTTCCTTGTTTATTTTGATTGCTAATATTGTTCTTATGATAATTGCTTACTTTGTGCTAGGTTATGAGAATATGAAGAATCAATTAGTTGGTGCTTTATCTTATCCGATATTTGTTTCTCTTACTAGTATGGTTACTAAATATATTGATTTGGGTAATACGGAGATGGTTGTTATTGCTATACTTGGTGGTGTTTTTGCTGGTATCGGGTATGGTCTTATCTATAAAAGTGATTTTTCTACTGGTGGTACTGATGTTATTATTGGTATTATTTGTAAATATTTTAAATTATCGATGGGTAATGCTAGTCTTATTGTTAATGGTATTATTGTTATTATTGGTAAGATTGTCTTCTCATGGGATATTGTTTTATATGCTATTTTGGTATCTTATTTGATTTCTGTATTTACGGATAAGGTTCTTCTTGGAATTTCTAAATGTAAGGCATTTTATATTGTTACGGATAAGAAGAAATGTGATATTGTTAAGAAGTATTTACTTAGTATTGATGGAGTAGGAACTACGATTATTGATGCTGAAGGTGGTTATTCTAATAATGATGAGGCTCTTCTTTTAGCAGTTGTTCCATCAAGAAGTTATTTTGTTGTCAAAGATGGTCTTAGAGAAATTGATAGGGATATGTTCTTTTTAGTGTGTGATTCTTATGAAGTTAGTGAAAAGGGTGATTTTTCATGAGAATAGAGGATATTAAGAAGAGAATTAATAATAAAAATACTTATAAAAATTTTTGTACTTTTATATTTGGCTGTTTAATTGCGGGTATATCTGTTAGTGTATTTTATAATCCTAATGATGTTGTTACTACTGGGTGTACTGGTCTTTCTATTTTGATTAATAGATATACTAATATTGATTTATCTTTGATTGTTCTTGTTTTCTCTTCTATATTACTTGTTATTAGTTTTTTGGTATTTGGTATAGAGTATGGGGCAAAGAATGTTTTGGGTACTATTTTGTTTCCAATATTTATAAAGGCTGCTAGTATAATTAATAATTATGTTTCTTTTGAAGGTACTTCTTTATTCTTACTTATTTTAATTGGTGGTGTTTTATCGGGTATTAGTTTTGGTCTTATTAAAAGGTCTGGATATAGTCTAGGTGGCTTTTATGTTGTTTATGATATTTTGAATAGTAAATTTAAAATATCAGTGGGTAAGGCTAGCTTGTTTACTAATATTGTTATTATTTTTATTAGTTCTTTTGTTTTTGGTTTTGATAAAAGTATTTATTCTGCTATTGGGCTATATATTTCTTCTTATATTGGTGATAAGATTATGCTTGGTATTTCTAGTAATAAGGCTTTTTATATTGTTACTAGTAAATATAAAGATGTTAAGGATTATATTATTAATAATTTAGGTCATACTGCTACTATCGTTAATGCTAAGGGAGGTTATTCTGGTAAGAATAAGAAAATGATTTTATGTGTTGTTTCTACTCCTGAGTATATTAAGATGAAGGAAGTTATTAAAGAAATTGATAAGGATGTTTTCTTTCTTATTACGGATAGTTATTCTACTACTAACAAGATATAGTATGGGAAATTATGTAAAGTTTTATTTTAGTATTTTAATTCTTTAAAATTAATGTTATAATTATTTATGATGTGGAGGTATGTTTTATGGAGTTAATTAGAGTTAGTGATGTTCAGAAGACTTATAAGACAGGTACTGTTGCTCTTTATGATTTTAATCTTAGTATTAAAAAGGGCGAGTTTGTATTTGTTATTGGGGCTTCTGGTAGTGGTAAATCTACTCTTATTAAAATGTTATATAGAGAAGAAAAACCCGATAAGGGGTCTATTATTATCGGGGGGATTAATGTTGCTAAGTTAAAGAATAGAAAAGTTTATGTTTTGAGAAGAAAACTTGGTGTTGTATTTCAGGATTTTAAACTTCTTCCTAAACTTACTGTATATGAAAATGTTGCATTTGCTATGGAAGTATTAGGTTATGATAAGAAGGAAATTAGAAAGAGAGTTCTTGAAGTTCTTGATTTAGTTGGTCTTAAGAATAAGGTTAGACAATATCCCGACCAATTATCAGGTGGAGAGCAACAAAGGGTTGTTATTGCTAGGGCAATTGTTAATAAACCTAAACTTCTTATTTGTGATGAGCCTACTGGTAATTTGGATCCTGATACTTCAATGGAAATTATGAAAGTTCTTAATGAGATTAATGCTATGGGGACTACTATTGTGATGGCTACTCATGATAGAGATATTGTTAATAAAATGCAAAAGAGAGTTGTTTACTTAGACCATGGTAGACTTGCTAGCGATAATGAGAAGGGAGGTTACTATCATGAAGGGGCTTAGAAGTATTAAAAGGTATTTTAGAGATGCTGCTCATGGTGTATTTAGAAACTTTTCTTTGTCTTTGGCATCTATTTCTTGTATTACTATTACTTTGATTGTAGTGGCTGTTTCTTTGGTTTTATCTATGAATGTTCAGAGTTTTTCTGATTCTATTAGAAAAGATGTTACAGTAGTTATGTTTTTAAAGGGTGATACTACTAAAGAAGATGAAGATAAGATTCTTAATGAACTTAAGAGTATTAAGAATATTGATAGTTCTTCAATTGTTTTTAAAAGCAAGGTTGATTCTGCTAACGAGTTAAAAGAGGGTAGTGAGATATTTGCTCCTACTGTTGATAGTTGGACAGAAGAGACTAATCCTTTACTTGATAGTTATATGTTTAAGGTTAAGGAAATTGAGAAGATTGATGATACTGTAAAAGATGTTAAGGCTTTATCTTTTACTAAGGATAAGATTAATAATATTAATTATGGTAAAGATATTGTTCATCAACTTATTGTTGTGTTTAATGTTGTTAAAAAGATTTGTATAGTAGCAGTTCTTTCATTAGTCCTTGTTACTGCATTCTTGATTGGTAATACTATTAAACTTGCTATCTATTCTAGAAGAAGAGAAATTGAGATTATGAGATTAGTAGGTGCTTCTAATATATCTATTAAGATTCCATTTATTATTGAAGGATTGTTTATTGGTATTATTGGTTCAGTTATTCCAATTATTATTACGATATTTGGTTATACTACTTTATATGATTTCTTTGATGGTAAGTTATTTAATTCTTCTCTTGCCACTTTAGTTGAACCTATGCCATTTATTTATAATGTATCTGGTGTTCTACTTCTTATTGGTATTATTGTTGGTATGATAGGAAGTTATCAGGCTGTAAGAAAATACTTGAAAATATAGTGTTTTCTTTTTTTTTGTTTATCTACAGGGTTGTTGATAGAATTAGAAGTCTTATTCTTGACAAATATGTGTATATAGATTATAATAGATGGTACTTTTAAGGGGGATTATTTATGGATAAAAAATTGTCTGATATTTCTTATTTAAGGGCTTTATTTTATAATAAAGATTTAATTGAAAAAATAGTTTATTTAAATCGTGATGTTGATAATAGACATACTGATATTGGTTTAGTATTTGGTGGTATATCACAAAATTATAGATTAGATAAAGCACTTGATTTATATAAGGGTGGTTTTATTGATAAAATATTACTTTCTGGTGGTATTGGAAAACTTAGTACAGAGAAACATTATACTGATGTTGATTATATGATTTCTTATTTGAATAGTATAGGTACTAGTAAAGATATTTTTAGAGATATTATTGTTGAAAATCAGTCTCGAGATACTAATGAAAATATTATTAATTCTTTAAAGATTGTGGGAAAGTCTGTGAATAGTTATACTCTTATTAGTTCTGATTTTCACTTAAGAAGATGTGCTGGTTTATTTACTTATAATTTGGATAAGTTTGATTTACCTGCTGTATTTAATCTTTCTGCTGCTACTGATGGTTTTACTGATATTAATTCTTGGAGAAATTGTAAGAAGTCGCAACTGATTATTTATAAAGAGTTACTTTCTTTGATTTGTCATATTAATTCTGGTAAGATGTACGATGAGGATTTATTTGATATTTCACCAAAGGTTAAAAATCGTATTTTGAAATAATGGAGGTTAGTTATGAATATTTTGAAAAATTACAAAAGAAAACTTGCTCTTAGAAGTATTACTGGTAATATGGGAAGAGTAGTTGAAAATGAAGATGAGATAATTTGTTATGTTAAACAGAAAAAAGTAGGAAAAGATTGTATATTTTTAAATGGTTGTCGTAGTTTTGATAATGGAAATACTGCTAGAAAATATGGTATTGATAAACCTATTCATTATATATTCGATGGATTAAAATGTTCTTCTGATATCTATGGTTATGATGGTATTAAACTTGATTTTAGAAATTGTTATTTTAAGTATTGCAGTTATATTAGTTTGGTAGGTGATTGTGAATTTGAAAATTGTACTTTTGCTAGTTCTTTATTCTATGATATTTATGCTGATGATATAACTATTAAATCTTCAAGTATAAGTGTTTTGGCTGGATATAATAGATTTCATGTTGCTGCGATTTATAAATTGTCTTTAATTGATGTTAATATTTCTAATGATTGTTATTCAAAAAATAGAAGTGTTTATTTTTCATCTGGCAAAGAGATTTTATTTAAAGATACTAATATTGATTGTTTAGATATTTCTATTGCTGCTGAAAAACTTGTATCTATCAATAGTAATCTTAGAGCAAGAAGGACTGCTAATATTGAAAGTAATGAGATTTCTGGTTTAGTTGTCGATTCTCCTAATACTATTTGTAATAATATAAGTATTAGTGGTGGCAAAATGAATATTAATAAAGAGGATACATTACTAGATAGAAAAAGAGAAGATTTAATTGATGTATTAAAAGAAATTAGAGATAAATGTAAAGATGTTAATGAATTAAAAATTAAGGAAGTATCTGAGAAGATTCAAAGTAGACCAATAAGTAAAGTATTAAAAAGATAGGCATGTTGTCTATCTTTTATTCTAGTTTTATATAATCATTAATACTATATTTATCTTCGGTAATGTCGTAGAAGATATAGGTATGTGGTGGATTATATGTTAGATAAATAAATCCTAGATATGATAATAATATTACTGGAATTATAATTATATTTAATAATTTTAGTTCTTTTTCTTTTAGTATATTATAACTTACTACTTGAGTTATTATGTATACTATAAGTAGTAATGATATTGATATTAATGGGGATTCTCCTAGTAAATTATATAGTGGTAAGTATATTACTAGATATATGGGTATTCCTATTAAGGCAGTAAAATATAATTGGAAATTAAAATTATTATATTTTATATTATATTTTTTTAGTAAGAGATAATCTATTATTCCATATAGTAGTGTTGATGTAAAAAGTATTTTCATATGTTCCCAAATACTTTCATT
>OIYS01001801.1_pt1 | contig 10034 bp, 8 predicted proteins | sample 1588271 | NCBI WGS metagenome assembly OIYS01 (sample SAMN03283286) | human gut metagenome | biome: human-associated habitat; material: feces | host: Homo sapiens | place: Peru | collected 2012
CCCATCATTTCATAATGACCATTTAGTGTATCTTTTGCAACATTAACAGGTTTAGCTCTCATATATAAAGCCTTAACGTTTTCTTCATTCTTCCCAACTAAATTAGTAAGTCCTAATTTTTCAAGAACATCTAAATTATATGTATCTCCTATAGTATGTAATACTGTATTTGCTCCTGCATCTCCATATTTATCAGCGTCTTCTGTTGATCCAACTCCAACACTATCCATAACAACTAAAAATACTCTTTTAAACATTATTTCCACCTTCCTTTGTACTTCTATTAAAATATTCATTATAATTTTCTTTTATAAAATTATTTGCAAGATGCGTATATATTTCTGTTGTAACAACATTTTCATGACCAAGCAGTTCTTGAACACTACGTATATCAGCACCACATTCAATCATATGAGTAGCAAAACTATGTCTTAACACATGTGGTGTTATTTCTTTATCTATCTTTTTAGTTTTAGCTATCTCACCAATAATTTTATATAAACCTTGTCTTGTCATCCTTTGACCATGATTATTTAAAAATAACGCATCAGTTGGTTTCTGATTCTTAACAAACATCATAGGCCTATATTTATTAATATATAAATCTAAATAATTAACAGCTATTTTACTCAAAGGAACAATTCTTTCTTTACTTCCTTTTCCGTATACTTTAACGACCATATTAGCTGTATCTATATTAATTAAATCAAGATTTATAAGTTCAGTAGCTCTAAGTCCTGTCGCATATAAAAGTTCAAGAATGGTTTTATTTCTATAATCAAAAGGCGTTACTAACTTTATATCTAGAAGTTTATCTACTTCTTCAATACTTAAATATTTAGGAAGTACTTTCTTTCTTTTAAGACTTTCAACATCTTCGCTAACATTAATAAAACCTTTATATATAGATAAATACTTAAAAAAACTTTTAATACTAGCAATTATCCTATTAATAGAACTCTCGTTATATTTAGGAAGTACATGAAGTATATAGTTATCAATATCCTTTTTAGATATATCAAGAATTTCTTTATCGGTATATTCTAAAAAGTTTCTAATATCTCTAATATATGACTCTATAGTATTAGCACTATAATTTTTGTCTATTCTTAAATAATCACTAAAATCATCAATATATTCTTTATTATCAATCTCTATCATAATTTTTACCCATTATCATTATACAACAAAAGAACTAATATTTCATAGTTCTTTTACAAAGTTTATGTAAATTTCTTATTATCCTATTCTAAATGCTGGTGAAACACCTGCTGATGAAGTAACAGAATCACTTGCACAATTGCCCGCAGCAAACACCATAAAGAAAAATTCGGAATCTATATGATCAGCAGATCTAGTCCACCATGCAGTATTAGTGCTTCCTAATAATTTAAGAGCACTAGAATTAGAACTTGTGGAAGTTCCTTTTTGCTTATAATAGTCTAACTGTCTTGTTAGATTTTTTGAAATATCATATTCATCATTCCAATCACTATATATTTCTTTTGGAGCAAGTAAGTACATTTTATCTGTTGATATTATATTTTCTTCGCTATCAATACTAGGACTAGAAACAACAGTAGTATTTATTACAGATTTCTTTAAATTATTAGGTAGTTCATTATAAATAGTATTATTTAAATATGTATAAAGTGCAGTTTCATTCCAACCACCTACAGAGCTGCTATCCATAGAATGTGTTGTAATAATATCAGCAAATTCAAGCACGAAGCCACAAGTAGTTTGTGAAAAACCACTTGTAGAACATTCACTTGGCGATGTATTATTTGCAACCCTAATAGTATGTGTACCAAGTGTACTCAAAGTTACTTCTTTTGTTGCTCCTACTTCATAAGAAGAACCCTTACCTGCTTTAACATTTGAAATAATTGTATCCCAACTATCACTCGAAAAATCTAAAGTTGTTGTTTCTTTTACACCGATAACACCACTAAATTTCTTACTTTGATTATAATTTTGACTTGCATTAGTTTCTTTAAATGTTATAGTCAAATCATATTTATGAATTATATTTGGTTCAATAGAAACAGCACTCTTAATTATATTTGATGAAATAGAAGTACTAGATATATTATTACATGTACCGCTTACACTCTCGCTAGTACCATCAAGTCTAGTACATGTTCCCTCAATTAACATTTCATCATTAGTAATTTCATTAACTAATTCTTGCCATACAAGATTATATGTTGCATTTAAAGTTCCAGTATTTGCTACATAAACAGTTTTTGTAACTGTTGCTCCTGGAGTTATATTTTGCATATTTATTTCATCACCATCAACATATCTTAAACTTAACGTACCAGTTGTAACTACTTGATCTTTTACACTATCGTTTCTAATTGTAGAACTGAAGTATCCATATGAAGTAGATACTGATATTAGAAATATTATTCCCAAACATACACCAAAAAGTATTTTATTTTCTCTATTCATATTTTCATCTCCATTTATTAACCAATTCTAAATGCTGGTGAAGCACCATATTCAGAAGTAATACGATCACTAGCACAATTTCCTTGTTCATTAACAGCATAGAAAAGTTCATTATCAATGTGATCAGCAGAACGTGTCCACCATGTTATGTTAGTACTTCCTTTTGATTTAATAGCACTAGAGTTAGCACTTAAAGTAGTACCTTTTGATTTATAATAATCAAGTTGTCTTGTTTGATTTTTTGCTATATCATATTGTTCAGACCAATCACTAAATATTTCTTTTGGAGCAAGTAAATACATTTTATCTGTTGACACAACATTTTCTTCATTATCAATTCCAGGACTAGAAACTACAGTCGTACTTATTACAGAATTTCTTATATCATCCGGAAGTTCATTATAAACATTTATATTTAAATATGAATATAATGTAGATTTTGTCCAATCAGAAAGGGCAGTACTATTTAATGCACTTGTAACAACAACATCAGTAAATTCAAGTACAAATCCACATGCAGTTTGTGAAAAACCACTATTAGAGCATTCACTTGGCGTTGACATATTAGCAATTCTAACTGTATGCTTTCCGAAGTTACCTAAGTTAATTTCTTTTGTATCTCCTACTTTATAATTGCTAGTGTCACCATTTTTTACAGCTTCAACAATAGTGCTCCAATCATCTTCAGCAAAGGATTTAGTTTTACTACTAGATTCACATGTAGTACTACTTAAATCTCCTTCTTTTAAGTCATCAATAGTAAGTTCATCAACTGATTTATTACCATCTAAACTTGCTACCCATTTGCCATTAGATACTTGCATTTTACTTACTTTACCACTATTATTTAAAATAATACAATATTGAAGTTTTTCTCCTGTCATATCAAGTTTAGAACTATCTTCAGAATTTATAACTTTTACAGTATTTCCAGTTATAGAACTAGATATAAATTTATTTTCAGCTTCAGTATATACTTTCTTAGCTTCTGTTAAAAAAGTTTCTTTTTGCGCTTTATTATACATATTTATTACATTAGGAAGCGCTATAATTACTAGTATAGCTAGTATTGCTATTACTGCTAGTAACTCTACTAATGTAAAACCTTTTCTATTTTTCATATCTTCACCCTATTATTAAGTATATCATTTATAGAAAAACTAAGCAATTAAAAAGTTTGCAATTAGCAAACTATTTTTTCATAGAATCTTTAACATTAAATAATATTCCACCAATTATCATAGGTATATAATAAGAAACAAATCTCCAAAGTAGTACACCAGGCATTACTAAAGAACCATTGACTATTAATTTAAAATAATTAATAAACGCATACTCCATACCTATACTAGCACCTGGAATTGGTATAAATGATGCTGAAATATAAATAAAACATGAAAATATTATTACATAAAACATATTCATATTAATATTTACATCTAATGCTTTAAATACAAAAAATGGTATCATACAAAATATTGCCATATAAAGTATATTTAAAAAAATACATTTTATAATAAACATTTTATCTTTTAGTAATATTCTAAAACTAGTATTATATTCATCACACTTATTAGTCCATCTTAAATATGATTCTTCTTTATTCTTTAATACATGGAATTTATCTAAAATATTTATAAACCATTTTCCAGCCTTCTTAGCATAATTTATTTTCAAGCCCATAAATATTGCCATAAAGAAAGATATAATCGTTATAAATACGCCTATTATAGTTAAAATCCATAATATTCTAGTTGGAATAAATTCATTATATAAACAAACTCCCAAAGATACAAGAGACATAATTGTCATAGATATTTGTAAAACTATAAAGTTTTCAACAATAACCAATAAAGACTCAGTAACTCTTACTTTACTTTTACTTAGTTCATACACTTGAAGTGGTTGACCACCTAATGAAAATGGTGTTATTCCATTAAAGAATTTTGTCATTAAATTTAATTCTAAAGTTTGTTTATAAGAATAAGAATTATTTACTTTATTAATTAATAAATAAAGTAGATACGCTTCTACTAAAAAATAAACAATATATGTAATTACAACTAATAATAAATACCATATATTAGATGAGAATAATAAAGTGATTGACTCACTAAAATTATCTTTCAATATATACCAAAACAACCCAATTGTTAATATTGCTAATAAAATACTTCTAAGTCTTATCTTTTTCATAGTTTCCTCTTTTATTAATGCATACTCATTATAACAAATAAATATATCAATAACAATAATATTTGTTTAAAATGACTTTTAAATGACTTTAAATTTAATAATAAACTTGATAAAATACTTATGAGGTGTACTATGGAATTATTACAAAACAAATTAAGACCTAATAATTTAAAAGATGTACTTGGTCAAAAGCATCTTATTGGTAAAGGCAAAGTACTAACTAATTTAGTAAAAAACAAAATACTTTTTAATATAATTTTTTATGGTAATAGTGGATGCGGTAAGACTACTATTGCTCTTGCTTTAATAAATGAACTAGGTATTAGATATAGAATGCTTAATGCTACTATCAATTCTAAAAAAGATTTTGAAGTAGTTATTGAAGAAGCAAAAATGTACGGAAATATGATTCTTATCGTAGATGAAATACATAGAATGAATAAAGACAAACAGGATATATTACTCTCTTATATTGAAAGTGGTCTTATAACTTTAATAGGTCTTACCAACTCTAACCCATTTCATTCTATAAATCCAGCCATTAGAAGTAGATGTCAATTAATCGAACTTCATGCATTAAGTGAAGAAGATATTGAAACAGGTATCAAAAGAGTTAAAACTGTTCTTACAGATATAAAGATGGATAATAAAACTATAAAATATATTGCTAAAATATCTAATGGAGATATAAGATTTGCATATAATCTTATTGAATTTAATTATTATGGATATAATAAAGAAGTAACAATCGATAATATAAAAGAAACAACTAATACTCCTTCATTCTTTACAGATAAAGATGAGGATGGACATTATGATATGTTATCTGCATTTCAAAAAAGTATTAGAGGAAGTGATGTAGATGCAGCCCTTCACTATTTAGCAAGATTAATAGTAAGTGGAGACTATGATTCAATATATAGAAGAATGATTGTTATTGCTTATGAAGATATAGGTCTTGCAAATCCCATGATTGGTCCTAAAGTAGTTGCTGCAGTTGAAGCAAGTGAAAGAATTGGATATCCAGAATTAGTTAAGCCACTCTCTTGTGCAGTAATAGATATGGCACTAAGTCCTAAAAGTAATTCAGCAGATATAGCAATTAATGAAGCTATTAAAGACATAAATACTATGTCAGTTGGAAGAATACCAGCTCACATCAGAACAACTAGTCCAAACTATAAATATCCACACAACTATCCAAACTATTGGGTAGATCAAGAATATATGCCAGATAATCTAAAAGGAAGGAAATACTATACACCAAGAAAAAATAAATATGAAACAGAAATGTATAAATTTAATAATAGTATTAAGGTGAAAAAATGAAATTTATAATGAAAAGTACTCCTAAAACAGTAAACATTGATTCTAAAGTAATTGCTGAATTAGAAAGAAAAATCGAAAGTAATACTCCCCTTTCAGAAGAAGAATTAAACTTATTTTTAGATAATATTTGTTATCTAACTAGATGTAAATTCACAGATGATTTTGATAATTTTAGCTTTGAATTTAAATGTGATAAAGCACAAGCTATCATAACATACTATTTAAACGATTTAGGCGTTGAAACACATCCATGTATGACACAAAATGTAATAACAAATGATATTGAAGGTCACTCATTCATAGTAGCAAGATTCAATGTAAATGGAATATTGACTCCATATTTAATAGATCCAACATATAGACAATTCTTTACTGATGAGAAAAGTGAATACTTAACACATAATGGTATGATATTAAAAACTCCATCTCCTGGATATTTCATAAAAGATGAAGATAAAAGTGAAGTAGAAAAATTATTAATAGATGGATACCATATATTAGATGAAAACATGGCAAGAACATATGGAGACTCATTTTATAACACTAAAACTGGATACACAACAAAAGATTTTAAATCAATTAATGGAAGTATTTATTTAAATTCATTCACTAAAGGTCATGAACCACTATCAAAAACAAAAGAAGAACTTGAAAGTGAAGATTTAAGAATAAAACCTCAAAGTCAAAAAACATTATAAACTACTCATAAGGTAGTTTTTTATTTTTATCTTTTTCAAGTTCTTTTAAACTTTTATCTGGTGTTAGCATATCTTCCGGCATAATTCCACCATTTTTAAGAATAGTTTCTCTTATATTTTTACCTACGATATAATGAGTTTCATTAAATTTAGAGGTAAATCATCAAAACACTTTTTTAGAAATTTCCATAAAAAAAATTCCATAAAGGAATTAATTTACACTACCAATCGTATTTCTTACTATATAGTTTGTTATATAAAGTCCTGCAACAGCTGGAACAAATGCACTAGAACCAAGCATATTCTTAGTATCTATTGCTTTTTCAGTTGATGTTACAACAACTACATCTTTCATTAAGTCTTTATCTTTTCCAAGTTCATGTCTTACTTTTTTAGCAAGTGGATCTGTATTAGTTTTATCAAGTGTAGTTATTATTAATTTAGTAGCATCTAACTTTTTAGCTGTTCCCATTGATGAAACAAGTTTAATACCATTCTCATGACATTTTCTAACAAGTTCAACTTTAACACGAGTTGTATCACAAGCATCAATCATATAATCATACTTTTCACCAAATAATAATTCTATATTATCAGGTGTAATATAAGTATTTATTATATTAACACATGCATTTTTATTAATAAGTTTAATTCTTTTCTTCCATTCTCTGGTTTTATATTTATTATTATTACGAGAAGTTGCTATTATTTGTCTATTTATATTACTTGGTTTAATAGTATCTCCATCTACTATAGTTATATCTTCTACTCCACATCTAACTAAAGATTCAAGAGCATAGCCTCCTACTCCACCAAGACCTATAATAAGCACTTTAAGTTTTCTAACTTTTTCTAAGTTTTCACTTCCAATTAGACTTTCAAGTCTACAAAGATTCATATCTTTCACTCCTTCAAAAGTGCCTATATTATACCATAAAAAAATACCTAGGTAAATATAGTGTAATAAAACTCGCGTTTCGCACGAGGTGGTAGGACACATAACATACTCGGGATCTTGCATTAAATGCAATATTCAACGCCATATACTAATTAGTCCCCCTATAGTATTACATAGCCGGTTTATTGAGCTATATTTCATCTAGGTTAATTTAATTATATCATATTAATTTTTTATATCAAGGTTTATGCATAAACTTTACACTTTTAAAAATGCCCATATTTACTTCTCTCATAAAATCTTTCATTTAATAAGTTTAAATCATCTATTATATTCTTAGGTTCACATTCTTCATATAAACTCTCATATTTATTAATAGTCACTTCTTCATTAAAAATACATTTATCACTATCAATATAGATTGCTAAAGGCTTTCTAATACCAATCGCATAACTTAGTTGCACTTTACACCACTTAAGATTATATTTTTTAAGATAACATATAGCAATAAGTCTAGCTTTATATGCTCCACTTCTGTCTACCTTAGTAGGATCTTTACCACTAAAAGCACCTCCTCCTACAGGAGCAAATCCTTGATAACTGTCAACTACTATCTTTCTACCTGTAAGACCCGCATCACCTTCGAAACCGCCTATTTCAAACTTACCAGTCGGGTTTATCAAGTATTCTCCCACTTTAATATCATATTTAGAGCAAATCTCATCGCAAATATTTCTAATTATTTCATCAGTTTTACTTCTTTCTTTTTCAGTATTTTGATAACTAATAGTGAATGTTTTAATACTTAAAAGTTTCATATCTTCATCATAGTATCCAGTTATCTGAGCTTTGCCATCACTTTTAAATCTAGAATCAGCTTTTCTAAGTTCATCATATTTTTTACTTAATTCTTGAAGTATAACCATAGCTGTAGGCAAATATAAATCATTATCATTACAAGCATACCCAAACATCATGCCTTGATCTCCAGCACCCATTACTTCATCATTAGTACCCATCGCAATATCACTACTTTGAACACCAATATTATTAATGATTTCATAGTCATCTCTGTACCCAGCATCCCTTAAAACATTCTTCACAACTTTAGAAATATCAACTCTACTTTTAGATGTAACTTCACCAGTGATAAATATTTTACCTTTACCACCCATAGTCTCAATCGCACATCTACTTTTCTTATCTCCTTTAATAAACCCATCCACTAAAGCATCACTTATTTGATCACATACTTTATCAGGATGACCTCTAAAAACAATTTCATTACTAAATAATCTCATATATATTTCCTCCTTCCAAGATTACAATTACCTTAAAAAGAAAAATACCTAAGATAACTTAGGTATATATAAGTTATCCTCATCCATCTGGGTTTACCACCTAATCAAATAGGTTGGTGTGACTTCATAGAGCCAGTCTCTCAGTCACTCTTTATAAGGTAATTTTTAAAATTGTTGTTCTATAAGAACACATTAATAATACCATAAATAAATATCTTTATCAACTACTTCATATACTTTATTATGTTAAATAAAATAAAGAATAATATATTTTTAAAATCAACATTAGTATTACTTGTCGGAGGAGTAATTGGTAAATTAGTAGGTTTCGTATTAAGAATAATAGTAACTAGAAAACTAGGTGCTGAAGGTATGGGACTATATAGTTTACTTGCTCCGACTAGCTCTCTTTTAAGTGTACTTGCAACTTTATCTTACCCTACTGCATTATCAAAAATAATATCAGAAAAAAGTTCAAGAACCAAAACACTTTTTACATCAATTATTCCTCTTTCAATAATAATTAACATCTTTATAATAGGAATAACTATATTACTAGCTCCAACACTTAGTACACTTCTTAAAAATGAAACTTTATATTTTCCAATAATATGTCTTTCACTAGTAACTCCATTCATAAGTATTTCTTCAATTATAAAAGGATACTTTTGGGGAAAACAAAATATGTTTCCATATATGTTATCTAACTTTATAGAACAAGTTACAAGATTAATACTAATAACATTATTTATAAATAAATTTTTAAGTATTAGTTTAACACACGCAATTAGTTTCATTATTTTAGTAAACGCAGTCGGTGAAGTTGTATCTCAACTAGTAATGATGTATTTCTTTCCTAAAAATATCAGGCCTTCTATAAATGATTTTAATAAGAATGATATAAAAAAAGTAATGGATATATGTGTACCTTCTACTTCAAGTAAAATAATAGGATCAATTTCTTATTTTTTAGAACCAATAGTCCTTACAAATGTTCTTATGTATGTGGGATACTCTAAAGACTTTATAGTTTATGAATACGGTGTCATAAACGCTTATGCAATGTCATTACTTTTAATGCCACAATTTTTTACTCAAAATATGGCTACATCTTTAGTACCAGAACTTTCTAAATATTATAGTCTAGGTAACAAT
>OIYS01001802.1_pt1 | contig 10025 bp, 22 predicted proteins | sample 1588271 | NCBI WGS metagenome assembly OIYS01 (sample SAMN03283286) | human gut metagenome | biome: human-associated habitat; material: feces | host: Homo sapiens | place: Peru | collected 2012
CATTGTCATTCTCTGTGAGGCGTTCTGCGTACTCTCACATCATCCGGGAGCTACCCGGCCTCTGGCACGGACAGTTGGGAATCGAACCCACCACACACGGTTTTGGAGACCGCGTCGCCACCTTGGTACATTTGCCCGTATATGTCTCCCCTGGACCACATCGTTGAGAGGTGCGGGAAGTCCTGTCATTTTTGCCCTCAACCGCCCGCCCCGAAGGGCGGGCTATCAAGGGAGGAGGAAACAGATGAAAAAGCAGAGGCGTGAAGAGCCTCGCCCCATCACGCCTCTATTTTTGCATAGGTTTTTCTTATTTTTCCCCTTAAAAGGGGAATTTTCAAAATTTTTTTAGATAATCGTCCACGGTCATCGGATTATCCGTCCGTCCGAGCAGATAATCGACCGACACCCCGAACTTGTCGGCGATGCTTTCCAATGCGTCCGTTGTGGGCGTAGCCTCCCCCGCCTCGTACCGCCTCACCGCGTCACGGTGCAGCCCGCACAGTTCAGATAGGACATATTGCTTTATTCTCTTTCTCTCCCGTAATCGCTTCAAGCGCTCGGGAAACGCGCTCATACCACATCCCCCATTCCGATCTGCTCAAATTCAGGCTTCGCAAACAAGGGAGCAAGCATCTTTTCTTTCGCTGCCTCGTAAAACCCCTTGTCCACCTCAAACCCATAGGCGTTACGCCCCATCTCATAAGCTGCGCGAAGCGTAGAGCCGCTTCCCGCGCATGGGTCAATTACAACGTCTCCCTCGTCTGTGAATACGGAAATCAGCCTTTTCAGAACGTTTATCGGCTTTTGTGTCGGATGCACCTTTGGATATTGACTGCGTTTGTCCCTCTCCCACGCGAACCAATCAAATACCATGTGCCGCTCACCATCCGAACCAACGTTACGGAATTTCGGCAACTTGTCCCGGTAGAGGACGACCGCAAATTCCGTTGCGCCTACTATTTTCATGTTGGCTTTAAGCACTTGTGCGGAATAGTTTTTGCAGAAGAACAGCGGATAGCTTTTCATGAACCCGTAGCGCTTGCCGTATTCAATCACCGTTTGCATCTGCTCAAACGCGCAAAACACGATCATTGCCGGAGCCTGCCCCTTTTCCTTCGGTTCCTTGCGCAGCATACGATTACAGAAGTGCATATACTCCGCAATTTTGAATGTTCCGTCCGTGTGGAAAAAGCTCTGCTTCGCAAGCTTACTTTCTCCGTTTTTGTTATCTCCGCCGTTGTACCACATCGGATTGCTTGCATAGGCGTCCACGCCGATGTTATAGGGGATATCCGCAATTACAAGCTGCGCTTTTGGAATATTGTATCGCTTAAAATTCTGAAAATTGTCATGGTATAACTCGCATTTCATGCCAGCACCTCCTCCGGTCGGAAACTCTCTTTGATCTCCTTGCCATCCACCATGAGCGCCCGCAGTACGCACAGCGTCCGCTGTATTTCTGGTACACGATCTCACGTTCCTGCTTACTGACCGCCATGTGCGTTCTCCTTCATCTGTGCCAAAATCTCGATTAGCAAAGATTCAATGCTATCCAGTTTCCTGTAAATCAGTTCGTCATAAATTCCCGTTGTCATTTTGCACCTCCAAACGCTTCCTCGAACGTCAGGCCGCTCTCTCTGAGGATGCCTTTGATCACGTCGATGGTGTGCTGATTGTTGCCCGACAGCCACCACCAGACATTGCTTTTGGAAATGCCTGCCGCATCGGCAAGCTGGCGGCGCGTGTACTGCCTCTCGCAGAAAACCTTCTTCAGCGCCGGATAGACGCAATAGGGAAATTCAATCATTTTCTCCCCACCCTCCGTTTGTATCGGTCTTTTGACCTCTGAATGTAATTGATCATCGCGCTTTCTTCGACTATGCTGGCCGTTTCGTTGCTTTTTGCCTCTTTCTTTTCTCGCAGCCACGCAGCGTATCGCTCACAGGTCGAATGACAGCCGACGTGCCGCTCCTGACAGTTAAAGCAGCTCATGTCATCCCACCTCGTACTGCGGACAGGCAAGCACGCGATAGCTTGTCTCGTAATGCCTGCGAGCGCCGTCGTAATGCGCGCAGTCCTTGCACCGCGTCACCGGGTCAACATCAGAGGGCTGGAAACACCCTACCTCATCGAGCATATCGTCGACCCAACAGGCACGGCACCAGCATCCGTTGTGGTCTTTCCCCTCCGCCTTGCACGGCTTGCAATAACGCTCCTCAACGCTTTTCTTAAACGCTTCCCGGTCAATGTATTCAGCCATCTTCATCCCCTCCAAATTCCGCTTCGTACTGTTCAGGAGTGATAGCCTCAATGTCCTTTGCGGAGTAGCCCAAGGTGTCGAGGCACATCAACCGGACCAGCTTTTCCTTGTCAATAGACGCCGCAGCGTCTTCATAGGATACGCCTGGTTTTGCCTCAAAGCTGATTTGAGCGCCGAACGCCCCAGCCACGCTAAAGCAGATTTTGTATTCAGCCATTGTCGTCCTCCTGTTTTTCCTCCCCGTTGGATACATCCGCGCCCTCGTTTTCTTCAACACAGCAATCTGTGCATACGCTCTCTCCGTTTGGCAAGCCGTAGCGCTTTTCGCCCGTTTCGATGCGCTTTCCGCAGAATGCGCACCAATTCCATAGCCGGCTCATTTCATGCCCCCCAATGCTTTCTCCGCCTCCTCGCGGGTGAGGAATACGGTCTTGCCGAAGCCCTTTATCGATACTCCGTATTCCCGTCCGCGAGCGCCTATTGGCTCGATGCCAACAAAGCCAATCTCATTACCCAATCCGATCTGCTTAACCTCGCACTCGCTTAGATGCTTGTCCGTGTCCAGTAAGGCGAATACCCGCTGGCCCACCTTGCACGGCAGCACCACCACGCGCCCGTCCTTGTCTGCCTTGGCCAGCTCGCGAATGCGATTGAGCAATGCAAGCTGCCCCGTCAGCGTTTTCGATTCTTCCAGCACATAATCAAACAGGTTTCCCAACGCGGTTACTTCTTCCGGCGTCCGCCCCGTGTCCTCGTAGGCGGCGAGGCGCTCAACGCCTCCCTGTTTGAATCCACCACGTTTTTTCATCATCGGGAATCCTTCTTTATCGCGGTACGTCAGTCGTTCCATCACTCCACCTCCAGCTTTGCAAGCAGGTCGTACTCACTTGGGTCTGCCTTGTTAGCCCACTCGACCCACATAGTCGCTTTTTTGCGCAGCTCGCCGTCCAGTAAGAACAGCTCCTGCACGAGGATGAGCTGCGGATTGTTGCGCATAAAGTTCGCGTTTTCCACGATTTCCTCGTAATCAAGGGGCATAAATTGTTTTGAATAAACTCTGTCACTTTTGCTGGAAATTCGACGTGTGCAAGAACATTCGACGAAACGAAAGCTGTTGCGTTTAGTATCACAAGGGTCGCTGTATTTTCTAATATATCCTATCTTCATTGCCACATTACTCCGCCTCCTGCATCCAGAACTCGCGGCGGCAGTCTGTGCACCCACCAAATCGGCTTAAATTGCAGACATACATTTTGTCAACATTTCTTGGGCACATTCCGACAACGTCGTCATCGTCCATCATACAGTTAGGCCACTGCTCCAGAAACACGCTCTGCCGCGTCTTGCGCGGGTGCTCCTTGGACCACTGCTCGACGGTAGCGATGATTCTCTTGTAATCTTCATCAGGTACGATGCTGCTGACGACGCATTTAGTCCCTTCAAGCGGGCAGCCCTCGCACGATCCACCAAAAGAACGACACATCCTTTTTCTTTCTTTCAAAAATTCTAACGCTTCCATCTTCTTACCTCCTCCATCGACATCCGTTACAGGCCCCCTCATGGGCCAGCGTGTAGTTTCCGCATTTCAGGCACAGTTCGTTCCGCAGTGCGTCAATTTCTTTCGCCTGCGCCTCGATCAAGTCAGCGGCTTTCGCCAGATCGTCGCACAGGGTAATGGGCGTTTCCCACTGGTTCCCCTCCGCCCATTCCGCGTGCCCACGCCGACACCGTAAACTGCGACGTGCCGAGGGACTGCGCCAGTTCTGTTTGATTATAATTCGTCTTTTCCAGTGCTTCTTTCAGCGCCGGATAGGTGCAGAACTCAAACGGCGTTTTCGGTCTCATGATCTTGCTCATGCGTGCACCTCCTGCAAAAACAAACTCCCTTGTGAGATGCATTCCTCAAAGCGTTTTTCCTGCGCTTCGTAGTAGCGCTCGTCAATTTCGCACCCCACAAAATCGAGTCCAAGCTCCAATGCAGCGATGCGGCTGCTTCCGCTGCCGAGGTGTGTATCGAGTATCTTGTCTCCGGGCTTGGCGTACTTCTGCAGCAACCACACGTAAAGCGCCACCGGCTTCTGCGTCGGGTGGATGCGCTTCTCGTTCAGCGACTTATTCCCCTGTTGGACTGTCCCCTCTGCGATGCTTTTGCCCTGCATCATGCCATTCCACATGTAGCGGAAAAGCCGCACGCTGTCATGGCAATTTGTAGCTGCGATCTCGCAATCGCTAAAAGAGCTGCCCTCGTTGCACTTGTCCCAAACAATGCGCCCCGGCGCAAAGTGATAGTCAAAATAGTTGCAGCCCCAAACGATATAGCGCTTTGCGACACGTTCCAACTCATCAAAATATTCACGTGTCGGAATATCCCACTTCGGCGATATGGGGTATTCTCTGTGCACTCCAATTTTGCTGACCTTGCAGCCATAATATCCGCGCCGCTCCGGCCCGCTGAAATACGGCGGGTCGACCACGGCCAAGTCAAAGGCTTTGTCTGGCATGGTGTGCATATAGTCCATGCAATCAACGTTATATGCGACATTCACTTTCTCTTCCTCACCTCCCACGGCGGATGAGGCTGTGGTCCCCATCCATCCTCGTAGCTGAATCCCTTTTCGTAATAGCGCGTGCAGGTCTCAGCCGTCTTCTCAACATCTTCTTTCATTTCCTGCAAACGAAGTATCCTTATATCGCGCTCCAATGATCGCGGTTCCCTTCTGAGTCGATCGATCTGCTTTTGTATTCGCTGCGCCGCCTCGTAATAGCCCGCAGCCATGTCTTGCAGCCGCATACGGCGACGCCTCCTCTTATTTGCCTTTCTCGAGTTCCCTTTCAAGCTTGTCCATTGCTTTTGCGATGTGATCCCACTTGGCAATGCCAATATCCTTTGCTTCGACAATGGCGGTGCGGATATCGTCAGCAGAGACGATTCCTCTCGTTGCCTCCGATATTCTGCGCGCCCAGCCGAGGCCCGTCTTGTCGCGGTAGGCGCACACGCGCTCGTGTGTGATCTTTTTCTTTGCTGCCCGACCGCCAATGGGTTTGAATTTTGGCGTCTCGCTCTGAACTTCCGTTTTCGGTGCAGAAGCCGCCTGCTCAATGGTGACATTGATTTCAGATGCCCGCCTTCCAGCTGCATTGCCTTTGGCTTTGATACCAAGCTCGCGCTCGATGCTGTAGTTGGCATCCGATGGAAGCACGAGAAATCCTTCATCCAGAGAATCACGGACGTATTCACGCCAAACGTCCATGTCCGATCGGGAACACCCGCTTTGCAGCTGAATAATCAAAAGATCCATGTCAGTCACCTGCCTTTGGTCGTGCCAGCGGCCTGTATACCGTCTGCACGTTTTTCATCCATGGCGCCAGCCAGACGCACCACATCACGTCCATCAATGGGCTGCCGCCATTACCATTCTCCCGTTCCTTGAAAAAGAAATCGGGTCGCCACGTCAGCGGCAGAATGTAGCTGGGCGGGATCTCGTCAAACAGCTTCCGCCGGCACGTTGCGTTCCAATACTGCGACTTGAGCAGGAACGCGAAAGGCTTGCCCAGCTCCGCCGCCCTGCGGATAAATGCCTCCGCCAGCGAGAAAGGCGGGTTCGTGATAATCCAATCAGCCGCGTCAATGCTGGACTTCAAGAAGTCCGTCCCATCCAGAATGTCCGTTGCATAGACGGTCTCAAAGTAGGTCTGAAGCACGCCGGCCATATCGCCCTCTCCCGTTGCCGGTTCCCACACGGACGTTGTACGCGGAAGATTCAAAAAGCGCATAAGCGCGACCGTCACGTCCGGCGGCGTCGGATAAAAGTCGGAGCGTCGGCGCCCTCTCGCGCTGTTGCCGCCAGAAATGCGGCTCGCCTGCAAACTATCCATCTTGCTTTACCTCCACTGTGCAGATAGTGTCATTTCGGCTTCCACCGTGCGGAACAAGCAAGATCCGCTGCATCTTGAAGCCGCGCTTTTCGCCAAGTCCCATACTGTTCCAGCCAAAGCAGATGACCTTTCCGGTCGGCTTCACAATGCGCGCAACTTCATTCTTGCTCTCGCTCCAAAAGGTCATACGCCCGTCCCATTTTAAGCCGCCTTGAATGCCGTCATAGCACTCTTTGACCTGACGCTGTGAGTAGGGCGGGTCATAAAGGACGCCGTCAACGCTGTCGTCCTCGAATGTTCGCAGGAAATCAATAGCGTCCATGTGGTACATCGTGGGACGTTCTGGATTCAGGTCATTTGTAATATTCGCAGGCGAGTGCTCCCCCGCGAATGGGTCGACCCAAATACCGCCGCCCATTTCTTCTCGCAGCAACTCCGCAATCGGCTTGATCTTGAAAGTCCACCTGTTGGGCATCGCCCATTTTCTCTCAATCATCGCGCTTCTTATTTCCCTCTCCGTCAGTGGCGAGATTCGTAAGTACTGCCTCAACGTTCATATTGTGGAGCATGGTCCTAATCAGATTCGCTGCTTCACTGAGCCTGTCAAGATCCTTTGCTCCATAGGTCCACCGTGCAGTGAATGTCACCGTCGGCGCGTCAGTAGGACCGTAGAAGAAACAGGAATCCACGCTGTCGCAGTAGAGATAACTGTTCTTGCGCGGCGTGGTCTTCTTCCCTCCGAACCACGTCATAGCGCGCTCAGCCATCGTTGCGGGTGGCGTTGCAACAATGTGTCCGTCCATGCCGGATGCCCGCGCCGCTCTTTGAAGCATGGATATCTGCTGCTCTTTTGTGAACATAGCGCTCAACTCCATCTCATTCGTTGTATGACGTCATTATATCGACCGCCCAAAGGCATTTTTTGCCGCCCCGCTGCACCGCCCGCGCACCCATACCCCATCTGCCATCTACATCTTTGTCGCTTCCCTGATACCTCACCTGCACATCACCGGTCTATCCGGCGCGAAGCGCCCGCGCAAATTTTTGAAAATGAACATCCATATACGCGAAGCGTTTTATAAAATTTTCAGAAGCCCCTTTTGAGGTTCTTCGATTTTTCACTTCGCTTTCAAAACCACCCCCCCTATGTCTTGTTGACCCCGCCAATACGTTAAGGTGGTGAACGTGTGTGGGGGAGGGAGAGTTATGGGGCTGGTGCGCCTGAAAAAGTCGTTCCGAATCGTAAACCACCCCCACCCAGCCGGAGAGGGCCGCACCCGTCCAGCAGACCCCGCCAAACGCCACCAAAAGCCGCCGAAAATGGCAAACTGTTTCACTTATTGATAATAAGTGAAACAGTTTGCGCCATTTTTTGTTGCATTTGCAACAGTCGTTCGTCAACCTGCACAACGAGTGAGTAGCACGGGTCTTGCTCGACCTTCCGAGATAGTAAACACTTGTTGACTATCAATCTCAGCTAACCTTTCTGCCGTTCCGCTTGCTTCGCTCAACGTGTTGCATTTGCAACAGCTCGCCGCTCGACGCTCCATGAACAAGCGCGGCGCGGTGACTCCTCCACCCCTCCCCGCTTTTCAACCCGTTACAACAAGAAACGGTTTTAGGGTATACGATAGAGTACTGAAAACGGGCGCGGAATAAACGCGCGCGCGTACAGCCCCAAGGGCTGCGCGGGTGCTCCTATATGGCAAGACGCAGAAAAAGCCCGCAGGGGCTTTCCTGCGGGCTGTGGTGGTGGTCTATGGCGCGGGGGGCGTTAGATGATGTAAAGCGTGCCGTTTACGTCCAGGCTTACGCCCTCCTGCTGCATGTCCTCTTTAATCTGCTGGCAGAGCTGGACGACCTCGGCGGCGTGCTCCTGCACGGCTTCGGGCGTGGCTGCGCTGTATACGATGGTCACACCCTCGGCGACGAGGCCGGCGGACTGGCTGCACCAGTATCCGCGCGCCTCGGTTGCAGTTGCGCCGCCGAACATCGCGGAGAGCTTCGCGGCGACTTTCTCGACCTGCTCGCGGTTGTCTGCGGGCTTGTCGGTGTCGGTGGTGCTGGGGACGTAAACAGAAACGCGAGAATCAAGCTTGACGGCTCCGGCGATCTGATCGAAATAGTTGTTTTTCATTTGTAAAACCTCCGTTCATTTTCCGCGGCGTTGCCGCTGTCGTTCGGTCTCTTTCTGAGTCTAATTATATATGGTTTAACCGTATTTGCAAGATGGCATTTTGCACAAGGTTTAACCATATATTTTGTTTGGCTTGTATATGGTTTAACCGTTGACAACGACTCGCAGCGGGTGTATTATATAGACAATCAAGAACGGCGCGAGGCCGTCCGCTTAATACGGTCCCGTCGGATTTGTTGAGGCTCGCAACGGCGGCGCCGTCGAAATCGACTTATAACCGCGCCAGAACAGCGACCCGGGAAACCTCCGAGCCGCTGCGCCGTATAAAAGCGAGGTGAAACCCATGCCAAGACCCAAAACCAGCCCAACCAAAACCGACGCCCAGCGCCGCGCCGCGAATAAATACCAATACAAAACGTCAACCGTGATCGGCTGCAAGCTCGACCGAGAAACCGCCGAGCGTTACAAGACCCATTGCGCCGAACAGGGCACCACCCCAAACGCCGAAATCAAAAGCTTCATTTTGTCCCAGCTGGGCGAACAGCCCGCCGACTGACCCCAAAACACAGAACAGCGACCCCGAAAACCTCGGGGCCGCTGTTTTTTATATTGTCGTTCCGTCATCAAACACAAATTCCGCGCGCCAGCGTCCGCCGATAGCCTCGGCGATTCGTTCCATCTCCTCGCGCGTCAAAGTGCCGCGCTTGATCTTCTGATTAAGATTTGCCGCCGTATATCCAAGGCGCCGCGCAAGTTCCGCTTGACTGATTCCGGCGAACGAAAGCGCCATTTTGATTTGCTGCTCAATTGTCATATTATACCCCCTTTTGTTATTGCCATATAATATTTCATTCCGTTTCTGTTGTCAAGTTTTTAATTCATACCATTAAGAAAAAAGTTTATATTTCCTATTGACAATATTAAGCAAATGGTTTATATTGTAAACATCGAGCGAAACAACATTAAGGAGGCCACCCCATGAAAACCAATTCCCCCGCCCTGGCCGAAGGCTGCAAGATCCTTGTCCATCTCTATAACCCAAACAGCAGCCGCGAGATCAAGACCCGCAACTATAACAAGCCGTTCACCGTCCGGCGCGAGGCCGGCCGCCTCGGCATCGACTGGAACACCGAGCGCAGCCCGTACACCTGCGGCGGCGACATCTTCGCCCCGTTCCACACCTTCGCCCCCTCGGTCATCTTCGAGGATATCGAGACCGGCGCACGCTTCCACTTCGACAACCTGACCGAATCCGTGCAGCCGCTCGACTGAACAGCCGCCGCCCCACAACATCGAATTTTTCAGTATGGAGGAACTAAACCATGAAAACAACATCGATCAAATTTTTCTATAACGGCATCAAGCTGAACGGCGAAAACAAGCTTTTGAAGTGCTTCTACAGCATCGACAACAGCACCGCCGAGTCCGGCCCCTGCGTCACGATCTACGCGCGCGGTTATGACGATCTTCCGCGCGACGTGTTCCCCGTCGAGAATGACACAGATATTTATACCGACTATTTCGACAGCGACCGCGCCACCCTCACGCCCGCGCACCCGCTTTATAAGTATGCCCGCGCCGCCGCCATCAAAGCCGACCTGCGCGACTCTGTGCCCTACCTTGAGAAGCTGGAGCGCACGCTGAACAGCGGCAAGCTTGCCCCCTGGCAGAACGCCGACACCCTGAAAATGGGTACTATCGCCACCGCCAAGGAGGCGGAGCGCAGCGTGGTGGATATCGAGACGCTGAAGC
>OIYS01001805.1_pt1 | contig 10018 bp, 10 predicted proteins | sample 1588271 | NCBI WGS metagenome assembly OIYS01 (sample SAMN03283286) | human gut metagenome | biome: human-associated habitat; material: feces | host: Homo sapiens | place: Peru | collected 2012
CTGCTTCTAAGCAATATTCTGCCATCCATAAGTTTGCTATTACCCATGGGTTTCCTCCTGCATAGTTATCTCCTTCATATCTTAAATAGCCACCTGTATATGTTCTTAATGTTAGTTCTATTCTTTCTAATGTGTTTAGCATTTTCTTTTCTTTTGGTGCTATTACTTTAAATGGTGTAACCAGTCCTAGTAAGCTTATATCCATTTTTTGATCTTTATTTCAAATTTTGCTATTATGTCAACTAATAAAGCTAATTTTTATGAATAAACTGAGACTATATGCAAACAAATTACTCTAGTTTCAATTCAATTAGATAGTATTATATCATAGAAAGTCTAAATCTCATATTTTATTACCTTTTACATTCTCTTAGAATTAACTAATGGCTTTAATACTCTTGCTTTTAAATTAGGTAATTTAGTTATTGGGATATCTTCTTTTTTCTTAGTAGTAAACTCTAATAAATATTCTTCTAACATTCTATCCTTTATACTATATAGTAATTCAAATAAGTATTCTTCATCATAATGATACAAGTCATCATAAGTTATATATCCATTATCTAGAGCATATTTAGTTATCCTAGCAAGTAGTTCCATCATATAATTATCTTCGTTAGAATGACAATATCTATCAATAGTATCACTTAATTCTACTACTTTACTAGCTACTTCATAATTAGTAAATCCTATCTCTTCCTTACCTTCTTCATTTATATATATTGCTATGCTATTTAATATATCTTTTATATCTTGTTTACTAATAGTCTTAGTCCATCCAAGAGAATTTAGCATTATACCATCTAATCTATCTGCACATAGTTTTGGCCTAGCACTATCTACTAGACTATATTTTTTAAAATCAATTATCTCATTGACATTAACACTGTCTTTAAACAAGCACAGTTTAAGATAACTATCAGATAGAATAATTCTTTCAGTATATTCTTCAGTACTTTCTTGGTTAGCATAATCTTTATTCATATAATCAATAACATGAGAAAAACATGGTGTCCCTACATCATGAAATAGTCCAGCAAGAGTGGCTTTTCTATCAGATGATATCTTATATGTCAACAAAGCTGTTGTTAGAGAATGCGTATATCGGCTTATATAAGTACTGAAATTATATATATCTTTAGAAGCATAGTCCATTCCACAAAAGTATCCTATCTTCTTAAGTCTAATTAAACTTGGAGTATCTAAATATTTAACGAGAAAATCAGGCATATTGTTATAATCTAACAAATATAAGTAATAGTTTAAGTCCATAATACATTTCTCCTTTACTAATAATTTTTTATCTTATTATAGCATAAACTTTACTATATTAGGTAGACATTTATTTACAATAAATTTAGGTAAAATATTTTACATTTTTAATTTACATATTAGTTGATAGATGCTATACTTATGGTAGGAGGAGTGATTTATTTATGTTTAATATTGATAGTTCTTTTAATAATGTTGCACAAGCTGGTATTTGGTTTATTATCTCTATGGTAATTGCTATTATTGGTGGTATTTGTGTATACTATGTTTTACTTACTAAGGAGAATTATGAGAAGTGTACAGGTTATACAAAGAAATTGTTTGATTTTGTTACTTTTAAGAAATTAATTTTAGAAGATATATTAAAGATTTTATATATAATTGTTGCTATTTATATTACTTTATCTTCATTGGGATTAATATCTACAAGTTTTGTTTTATTCTTAGTACAATTAGTATTTGGTAATATTATTGCTAGAATTGGTTTTGAATTTTCTTTATTAATGATAACCATATGTAAGAATACTACTGAAATTAATGATAAGTTAAAACAAAATATAGTTCCTAAGAAGGAAGAAAAGAAAGAAACTAAAAAAGAAGAGAAAAAAGAAGAAAAGAAAGAAGATAAATAAAAAACTTTATATTAAAAACCAAGGGTTTATAAATTATCCTTGGTTTTTGTTTGTCAATATATAATCTTTTAGTTCGTTATATGGTAGTTTTAATTGTTCTGATGTAGTCATATCTTTGATAGTATACATATTTTCTTGAATTTCATCACTACCTACTACTATAACATATTTAATATTTTCTTTGCTAGCATATTCAAAGCATTTTTTTAATTTACGATTATTCATTTCAACAATAACATTAATATTATTTTGGCGAAGATTTCTAGCTAACATCAATGATTCAACTTCAGTACCCATAGGAATAATATAGACATCTATTAAATTATCCGAAGACATTTCATCTTTTATAATCGTATATATAGGTTCTAGACCAAATGATAGTCCTACAGCAGGATAAATATTACCATCATCAATAAAGTCAGTGATTATTTTATCGTATCGACCACCACCACCTAGAGAACAAGTTAATCTTTCTTTTTTATCAAAGAATTCAAATACTGTTGATGTATAGATACTTAATCCTCGAGCTAATGTTGGAGTAAATGTAGTATTATCTGATAAGTTTAATTTTTCAATATATGAAGATAATTTTTTTATTTCTTGGATTGCTTCACAAGCTACTACTCTTTCATCATTTTCATATGTTTCAATATAATCAGTTAGTGATTTATTAAAGTTATCTAATAATTTATTAGCAGTTTCTTCATCTATTTCTATTTTAGATAGTTCTTTAATAAAGTCTTGTCTACTAATCTTCTCAATCTTATCAATAATGCCAATTACTTCTTCTACTTTATCCTTAGAAATATTAGAGTCTTCAATTATTATACTCATTAATTTTCTATTATTCCATTTAATATTTATATCTATTCCTAATTTAGTAAATATATCAACAACCATTTGCATTTGTTCGGCTTCAATTACTTGACCACTTATGCCAACAACATCAACATCACATTGATAGAACTCACGACATCTTCCAGTTTTAACTGGGCCATTTCTAAATACTTTACCTATTTCATATCTTTTTAATGGTAATCTTAAATCTTTTTGATTAGCAATAAATTTACAGAATGGTATAGTTAAATCATATCTTAATCCTAGTTGTCTATTACCTTGGTCTGTTAGAGTATACATTTCATTTAATATTTCAGCACCATCTTTATACTTATATGCAAGAATATCATAGTTATATAATACTGTTGAATCTAGTGGTTGATAATTATATTTTATAAATGTTTCTTTTAAGGTATCTGTTATTTTATTTCTTATTAATTGGTCTTTACCATAATAATCAGTAGTACCTTTTAAATTTTGAGTATTTATTTTCATAATACACCTCACTTAGTTAAGATTATACTATAAATTAGGGAGATATTCAATATTAGTATTTTAAGATATTTACTATTTTTATTATATATTTATTTATTGATAATATATTTTAGTATGAATAAGAGTATACAAATTAAGGATATTGATATTGAGAATATTATTTGGGTAATATATATAATTATTATTTTATTAGCACTTTTATCTAATTATTATGAGAAGAATAGTATTGTTAATAATAATTATCAAGATGGAATAGATAGTAAGAATATAAATATATTTATTTTTATAGTACTTGTAATTATATATCTTTATTTTTTAAATAATAGTTATAATCAATATAGAAATAATCCTAGTGACATAAATTATGCTAACTTAATGGCTAATATTTTTAATGTTATTGGAGGTTTTATCTTTCTTTATGTGGCAATAAATTCTGGTGTAGATAGTAATATTGATATATAAAAAGAAAAGTATTGCTACTTTTCGATGTTAACGATAGTAATTATTTCTTCTTCTTCGAGATAAGATACTTTAATAGTATCACCATTTATTAAGAATGGTAATAAATCGCTAGTTGTTAATGATACTTTATATTTTTGATTGTTAGTATCCATAATATAATAATAACTATTACCTTCGACTATACCCATACTAATATTCTTTATAGTTATTTCTTTAGTTTGTAATAATTCTTCGTTATAGTTAGTTGAATAACTTGCTAGATAGTTGGCGGCAGCTTTATTTATGCCTAGTGAAGCATCAGATACTACTACTTTTTGGTAGTCTGCTACATCGATAAAGGCATACATTTTAACTAAGCCGGCATTATCTTTTAAACTTACTAAATATGTTGGTTTACCATTTAAGTTAATTAGTAATGGGAATGTTGATGTATATTTCATTTGTTGAACTTGTCCTTCAGCAGAGGCCATAGCAGAATATTCTTCAGCACCTGGTACTTTGTAATAGTTTGTTTCTTTAGTACGCATATTACATAGAATAAATCCTAGGTTAGATTCATCTGATGATACTGATGTTATTCCAGTATATAGATATATATCATCATTTAGACTCATATAATTATAACCATCAGTTGTCATAATAACGCCTTTTTGAGAAAACAAGGTATTGAAGAAGCCATTTTGATATTGACCCCAATCATCGACTTGTTCAATAATTAAACTTGCTGAGTAGATATGATCGACCCATGTTGGGATTTCTTCTAATTTATATTTTTTACTTTTACCTGTTATTGGGTCTAGTATAATGGCACCATTTATTTCTTTTTTGACACCGACTGCTTTATAGGATACGGTTGGTACTATCCAATATGGATTACCTTCATTATCTATTTCAAATGAGGCTGTGTCAAATATTTCTGTTGGGTGATTAAATCTTAGTTTACGATATAAGTTTTCATTGAATAAGGCACTTGGCATATATTTCATACCTTTATCAAGTCTTATTAATTTTGCTTCACCATTGACAGAGTTAACTGTTATATAGCCTTTTATTCCTTCTTTTCTATTAGAGAAGTATTTTATTATTGAGGCATATTCTAATGGTGTGACACGAATTATTTCGTTGTTATAATTTATTTGAGTATATAAATCACTGACATAGAATTGACTTACCCAGTCAGACATTTGGCCCATTACACGATCACCTAGTTTTTGGCTAGAAGTTTTATCAAGTAATGGTAGAGTATTAAAATCTACTTCTTTGATGCCTTCGGTAAATTCAATACTATCTTTAATTGTTATTCTATTAGCATAACTTTTAGAGTTAAATAATGGAGATGCCATAAAATTAGCAATGATAGTACCGCCAATTATTACGAATATAGCAATTATACTTTTTGGAAATTCAATATTTCTGTTATGAAAAATATTAGTTATATTACTATATTTAATGTTTAATAATTTAAATACGCTAGTTATGTTGTAGACAATAATTAGTGCAATTATATAGGCCCAGAAGCCAAAGCTATGAATATTTATTGGAGGTAAAAATAGATAGTATGTTATCATAGCAAATACTAAAGTTAATATTATTCTTATTAATAAAATTTTATTATTTTTCATATTTCTCCTTTATCTTTCAAAATAACTGCCACCAATAAATTCTCTTAAGATAGATACGCTTGGGACGTCTTGGCTTGGCATTGGTAAGACAAACTTTAATAGTTGTAATAGTCTTAGAGCGGTGTCATATTCGGGGTCATCTTCTTGGACAGTGAATAATAATGGTTCAGCATAAGTTTTTAAGACCGCTAATTCGTAGGCTAATGTTGAATTAAAGATAGTATCAGCTTCATCTTGGAATGGGAAGATATATTTTTCTTCACCTTTTCTAACGTCGGCCCATGATTTTAGAGTTTGGCTTGGAGAATATCCTCTGACACGATTATCTCTAACCATTCTTCTTAATAATCTTAAGTCAGTCATACTAATTCTATTATCGTTATCGATATTTAAGAATGGTAACGGGCTTATATATATCTTATATTTATTTTTTCGTGGGATACTTTCTAATAAAGCATCATTTAAGCAGTGCAATCCTTCAATTATCAAGATATCTTTTTCTTCTAATTTAATAGCATTCTTAAATGTTTTCTTACCTTTTACAAAGTCAAATGTTGGTGTTATTACTTTACTACCTTTTAACATTTTAGATATTTGGTTATTAAATAATTTAGTATCGATGGCTCTTAAACTTTCAAAGTCGTAGTTACCATTTTCATCTAATGGTGTATCTTCTCTATCTAAGAAATAATCATCTAGTGATAAGGCTATTGGGTTTAAACCTAGGGTTTTTAGATATAGAGATAGTTTCCTTGCAGTTGTAGTTTTACCTGATGAAGATGGGCCAGACATAAGTATTATCTTGATATCTTTACTTTTTTGCTTGATGGTTTCTGCTATTTTTAATAGTTTATAGTCTTGAATAGATTCTGATAAGTTAATTAATTCTCCTGGTTTAGTGTTAACTATTGAATCATTTAAATCACCTAAGTTATTAATATTTAATATTCTTCCCCATTCAGCATATTCTTCTAGAGAGTTAAATAAGTTATCATGATGAGTATATTTAACTATTTTACCATTATTATATATAGATGGGTATCTTAAAACTATACCTTTACCTTCTAATAATGTTAAGTCAAAGTATTTTAAGACTCCTGAATCGTTTGGTAATAGTCCTAGAACATAGTGATATGTATTTTCAAATTTATATAGAGTTATATAGTTAGATTTGTTATAAAATAGGGTTTTAACTAAATCTTTTCTTTTAATATTTTTAAAGTATTCAGTAGCTTCTTGAATTGTCGTTTCAATCTTGGTAAATGGAATTTGTTTGGCTATTTTATCTTTCATAACTACTTTAATTAATTCTAATTTATCTTTAGTTATTTTTTTATCAATATCAATATATATGCCTTTATCTAATGAATGCCTTACTATTACTTTAGTGTCTGGTCCTAAGACTTCATATACAGCCGTTTTAAAGACTATTGTTAAGGCTCTTTCATATGTTCTATTACCTAGGGAAGTATTTATATCAAATAATTCTAAAGTACCATTTTTAGTTAGAGAATCATTATAATTAATAAATTCGTTGCGATACTTCGCTATTAAGATATCAAATGGTAGGTCATTCTTTAAGTTTTCTAGTACTTCATATAGTTTAATACTTTTTTTATATTCTAGTTTTTTACCATTTTGTAATGTTACTATTATGGTTTCCATGTTATCACTCCTCTTTACTCTATATCAATTATAACAATATTTATTTTAAAAGTAAACTTTTTATTATAAAGGTATGAAAAAAAGAAATATAAAATTCCTTTTAGTCTTAATCAAGATTCTTGAAAGTTTCTTGCATTTTAGTTGCTATGTCGTTATTGTCTAACATTATTAAGATGATAACATTATCTTTACTTTCAACAATGACACTGCTTGCTTGAACACATATCCATTTAGCAGGATCTACTTTTTCTTTAATTTCTTGTTTAGTCTTTTCAATATCAACACCATCTTTTACTCTTACTACTACTACAGAGTGTGCTATAGAACTCATTTCAGGTTCAGAGGCTATTCCTTCTTCAAAATCAAGAGAATCTAGTCCTAAATAATATGATAAGTTTTCTTTTGTTAATTTTGTTTGAGTCATTTTTGGGCAATCTTCTCCGACTGGAGCATATACTTTAGATAAGATTTCTTTTAAAGTATATGCTTGTTTTTGTTCTTTAGTTCCACAGGCAGTAATTGTTAGTAAAATAATAGTTAGTACTAAAAGTTTAGGTAATACCTTTTTCATTATTTTCATCCTTTCTTGGTAGTTATACTACTTGAGTTAATTATAGCAAATATTTTTATTAAATGGTAGTGTATTTATTACTTTTGGGATAATTGTAATAGTTTTTTCATAGTGTTGGCGGTTCTTATAGTTATTTTGTTAGTTATACTAGTGCTGGCAGTTTTAATCCACCATGTTGATTTATGGCAATCTTTTAGAACAAATGACCAAAATATAGTGCTGTGGTATTCTTCTATTTGATCAATATTTTCTTTAGGGCTACCTATTGTATTATAGACTTCTTCGTAAGTAGTTGGTGGTATTATAAAGATTAAGTTATCATATATTTCTTTATTAGTAGTACCCCACCATGATGGACTATTATTTAATATATCTTTTAGTTCAGGTACTGTCATGATATAGATTGGTGTTTTTATATTAAAGTTAAATTCGATAATTTTAGATATGCTTTCTATTATTAATTCTTTATTATTTATGTTAGATTCAATAATGATATTACCACTATTAAGATAAGTGGATACGTTTTGATAATTATTTTCTTCTAGTAATTGTTTTAGTTTAGGCATAGACACTTTATTTTTGCCACTTATATTTACTCCTCTTAGTTATGCAATATATTTCATTTTTACTCCTTTATAGTTATTTTATCTTTAATTAAGAATAGTATTATAGGTCTTAAGAAACCTAGTGATAGAACAGTTAGTACGGTTAAGATATCTCCATATTTATTTGTAGTACTTTTATATATTTTGTGAGAGATTATTGTGTTAAATATAAATGATAATATTAAACTTGCTAGAAGTATACAAAATGGAATAAGAGTTAGTTTTTGGTAGATGTAGAAGTATGCTGTTAGTGATATGTTAATAAAGTTTAAGATGGCTGTTAGGTAACCTAGCACTTTGTTCCTAGCAATAGTGCCTAGTAAGTATTTGTTATAGAATGGTATCCATGCCGTGTATGGGTGCTTATGGTTTAAATTTTTATTTATAGTTGTAATAGTCATACTTTCAAATATATAACTCATTATTACATATATTACTGTTATTACTAGTAAGGATATATAGATAAGAAATATAAATGATAGTATGCTCATTAAGAATATGACACTAAGTCCGCCCATGTTAATCGCCTTCCTTTTATATAATTATAACATATAGTTTTAAAATATATACCTTAATTTGTTTTAACTTTCTAATGTTACTACTTATAACATAAAGTTGCGTAGAAAATTTTTTTGTGCTAAAATAAATAGCAATTTAGGAGGAATATTATGTATATATGTGAAAAAAAGAAGTATGGATATTTTGGCGAAGATAGATCTGATGATGTTGATTATTGGGATTATATGATTGCTATGGGTGGACCACATCTTGAGGGACTTAATGATGTCAAAAAAGATTTGAAAGCAATCAATGCTTTAATTGAAACTGATTTAGATAAAATTAGTGATAAAGATTTTTATTGTTTAATTTCACGCTTTTTTACAGTTAATTTTACAATAAAGGAATTATTAAATGTTATATCGAGAGTTAACAATGCCTATTATGATAAAATTGAATTATTAAATACAAGAGAAACTTTTGAGATTCATAGAAGTTATGGGCATGGTAAAGATCTTGACTATTTGACTAATAAATATCAAGTAAATTGGGTTGTAGCAACTGCTAGAAATTTTAGATTGAATCCAAAGTACAATTATTCACAAGAAGAAATAAACAGTATGGAGGCAAATAAACAAATCGCAATTTTATCAATGTTCCCAATTTGTGTTAATAACGTAAAACTATCATACAAAGAACAAGTTATAGATATGGGTAGTTCGAAGAAAAGTGCTAACTTAGGTTATATAGCTCGCTTGTTTAAGTTTTATAATTTTAATAATCCTGGTTATTTTGATGATTATTATAGCAAGGTAGGAATGGACTTTATTTGTTTTAAAGACGGAGATAATGATTTTAGTAAAAAAGTAGATAATGAGATTTGCTCTATGATTAAAATGAGATTCAATAGAGAACAAGTTCTAATGATTTGTAGACAAATTGTTTCATTTCTAAAAAGCGAATATGAAAGAATGTTTTATAGTATAGAGAATAGTTATTTTTATGTGTATTCTGATGAAGAACGATATTTAAGTTTGGCAAAGGAAATAGTAGAAATTAATAATGCTTTATCATTAAAACTTGAAAAGGAAGATACTAAAATTACACCTAAAGTTTTACGAAGAAGTTATTTATAATTTTAAAAAGATGGCTTTCAAAGTCATCTTTTTTGTACAATTTTGTTTATATCTTTATCTGCATTGCTTTATAATGATTAATAGTATTCTTTTTAACTTATACTGCATAATTATTTAATTAAATTATTTGGTATATCATTCTTATCTATTCTTTCAACATTCTTTAAATCGGATGTTATTCTTGCATAATATTCTTTGCTGTTATTTACACAATAATAATTAT
>OIYS01001807.1_pt1 | contig 10014 bp, 10 predicted proteins | sample 1588271 | NCBI WGS metagenome assembly OIYS01 (sample SAMN03283286) | human gut metagenome | biome: human-associated habitat; material: feces | host: Homo sapiens | place: Peru | collected 2012
AAACGCTTACACCCATATCGTATCGAAGCGGAGAAGAGATAACGGAGTTGCCTTCCGGAGAAAAGGGAGACAGCATCACCGAAAGTACCGCAGGTGTTGAAACGAATACGATGGAAGCCTTTTATACGACGCAGGGGGACGGAACGGAGCTTTCCCTGCCGGAGAGCATGGATTTATATTCCAGCTTTGACCGGGAAGCGTTTGTGCCAGCGGTACTGACGTTGAAAAGCGGGACGCTGTACGCGGTGCAAATTCCAGTCGCTTACTTGTGGAGCAGCAGTGATGAAAATGTGCTGACGGTGGACGCATATGGGCACGTAAAGGCGGTTGCGGAAGGCACTGCGACAATCACATGCGCCCTGGCAAAGAACCCCTCTATCACGGCTGAAATCGCGTGTACGGTGGTAGCAAACGGAGCTGCGATCCCCGCTAGTCTTGAATGGCTCACGCCCGTTCCGGAACAGATGGCAAAATATGACGAATGTACGGTGGAAGCCGCTTATTATGAGGACGGCGCGAAAACAGCAAACACCGTTACGTACACCTTTACAGGGCCGGATAGCGCGGCCTACAGCGTGACACAGGACGTAAACGCCGTGCATATAAAGTGCTGGTTGCCCTCTACACAGCCGCTTGTGATGACTGCCGAATGTAAGAATATAATAAAAACGGTAGAGATCAAACTGACTGGGTGGTGATGAGATTGAATGAAGCGTGTGCAAAAGCGGTACGGGTCCGCGGTTTTTATCAAGTGCTGTGCAGGAACCTGTTTGTAGATGGCAAAGAACCCGTTACCATGATGGAACGTGCCCAGGCGTGTTGCATTCACCAATACTTCTGTCCTCAAACCCAGCGTTTTGAAAATACTCCGGGGGCGCGGCAATGCCCCAAAAGAATGGAAGAAAAAGGCAGGGGATAAACCGTGGACGGGACGACGGCAATGGTGGTGACGTCTATATGCAGCGGCGGCGCTGTAGCGGCTTTGGTGAGCGGCATTTTCTCTGTTGTGATGTGGAAGTTGCAGCAGAAAGCCCAGATACAGGCGCAGAAAACGAGCAAGGAAGACGATATTGCCAAGGGGATTCGGATGCTTTTGTATGACAGGATTAAGCATTTGGGCAATTCCTACATTCATAAAGGATGTGTAACGTCAGAAGAGCTGGAAGACCTGACGGCGATGCATCAGATATACCACAACAATCTGAACGGCAACGGTTTTCTGGATGACCTGATGTCCAGAGCGAAGAACCTGCCGATCAAATAAGACCCCATCAGACGATCCCATTTGAGTAAAGAGAGGGAAGAAAAGAATGGAAAACAAGATCGTGATCACCCCGGAGATCGTAAAGAACGCGACGGACTATATCCCGTTGATGAAAAAGCAGGAAATGGCCGAAACCATCGCTCAGAAGTGCATTGTGAAGGTACTGATGAAGTACACGGAAAAGGGCGACGGCACGGACAGCGTACCGATGCCCGACCGGTATCAGGAATACCACATGTACACGAATCTTTACCTAATGGGCGTGCTGGCGCAGGAATACCTGCATATTCCCTATGAAGGTGACGGAACCGGGAAAGAACTCATCGATTATGAGAACCTGAAAATGCCCGCGAACGTCTACGACCAGTGGGGCGCGAGCCATGTGCTGAACCAGTTGGAGCAGATGAAGACCGACCGTGAGCTGCGGGAGAAGGTATTCGACCTGCTGAACGACTACAAGGATTTCCGCTGGATGCTGGCGCATGAGATCGACATTCTGTTGGGCCATAACAACGACGTGGTAACGCGCATGATGCAGGCCCTTGGCGCTTCCATCAAGGAAATGGCCGCTGATTCCATGCAGGAGCTTGGCGAAACGCTGCAAGGCGAACAGCCGCAGGAAGCCGAACCTGAAAAGAAAGTATCGGCAGAGGATATTGCCAAGGCCGCATCCGAACTGGAACGGCTGAAACAGCTTCGGGAACGCATGGAACAGGTGGAAAAGGAACTGCATGACAAGATCGAGGAAGCCAAAGCGAAAAACGGGCAGACGGAACCCGTGAAAGAGGGGCTTCACCTTGTGGAGTAAAGAGAAACAGTATTATCCGTATGAGCGGGTACAGGGCTTCGGCACCATGCCGGAGATGGAAAAAGTTCCCTACATGGTGCGGGAATACCTGATGGATATGCCCACCAAGGACTACACGCCGGAAGACAGCAACGAGAGCTATCGCTGCCGGCTGATGAAGTACCTGTACTACGACGGAGACGATCCGCTTTCGGAGCCTATGCCGACGGCAGAGCAGAAGATGAAGATGGTATTCGACACGGACAGTCCGGACAAGCCGCCAGACCCGACCGGATACCGAATCTTCACCCAGCAGCTGGTCAGTCAGGCACAGACCCACGGCGTAACGACGCTGAGGATCTACATGGGGCGTGTAAGCCCGGTGGACGCCTACACGGCGAAAGCCAGCATCATCATCGAATGCCTGACGAACGCCGCATACGACTCCAATTCCCGTACAACGGCCCTGAGCAGGACATACGCGATGGCGATGGACTGCCTGAGAGCGTTGAACGGTGTGAATATGGCGGCTGGCATGGTATTCAGCTTTAACCGTTATGACCACCCGGACGCGGGTATCCTGCCGATGAACGACGAAACGACGAACGTGGGATACCGGCTGACGATGGGACTGGCCGTAACGGGAACGGATGAGTACGACCAGTAAATTGCGAAATTTATCACTTCACTTGCGAAACTCGGTGTTGACTTTTTGACTTTCATAATATATAATGGTAGTCAGAAAGTGAGGTGATGATGTGGCAGTCATGGGAAGGCCGAAAAGCCAGAACCCAAAGACCGTGCAAATTTCCGTAAGACTTGATGAGGCGGATGTCCAAAAATTAAAAGAAAATGCCGAGCATTACGGAGAAAACATGGCGCAATCGTTACGGCGCGGGATTCTGCTGGTGAATAAGGCCATTCAAAAAAAATAGGTTGATGCCCCCACATGCCTAGGCTGCATCAACCCACTACACAAAACCGGAAGTCCGGCAGGTAAATCTTATCATACCTGACGCCTTCCGGTCAAGATGAAAATGGAAGGAGAAAATTACAAATGATGATACCGACTCTGCAAACGGAGTACGACTCCGAGCAGATCAACGAGGAAGACGAAAGGATTCTTCGTGAGCGGGTGAATAATGCAAACGCTGTAGCCACGATGCTGGCGCGGTATGCCGACAGTCTCAGCAATCCAGACGCGGGAGACGTGACCATACTGGCAATGGTGGCTGACGGAATCGCAGATATGCTTTCAACGGCCATAGAAGCCTTTGAAAGAGCGGTTTTGAGAGAATACGAGTAAAATGGTTTAGAATACAAAGGAAGGGGTGTGAAAGCGTCTGGGAATCATAGGAGGAAAAGAAAATGGAAATGAACTTGACCGTAGTAAACCATGAAGGGACGCTGGTAGCCGATAGCCGGGACGTTGCGAAGCTGATTGGAAAGCGGCACGATAATCTTGTGAGGGATATTAACGGCTACATCCAAATCATGGAAAAAGAGGCTGAAACCCTTATGGAGTCCGAATCCTCAAAATTGAGGAATCGCGCGGAAACCCTTACAGAAGCCGAAAGCGCAAAATTGCGCTCTCGTAAAATCGACCCGTCTGACTTCTTTATCCCGTCCACTTACCGCATTGAAGGGAACTTCAAAGAGTACCCCTGCTACCTGCTGACGAAGCAGGGATGCGAGATGGTGGCGAACAAACTGACCGGCGAGAAGGGTATCCTGTTTACGGCGGCATACGTCCAGCAGTTTAACACGATGGAGAAATTCATCAAGGGTGAAAAGCTGGAAGCGGATGAAAAGCTGGTGATACAGCGGATGAAAGCGGAAGCCGCCCTGAAGAATGCAAACGCCCGTCAGGCCGCGCTTTGGGCCAAGTTCGCGGACATGCTGGAAGAAAAGCCGCACAAGCAGCTCTGTGCCGCATACGGAACGCAGGTGCTGACAGGCGGGGAAATGGTTCTTCCCATGCCGGAGATGGAAAAGACCTACAGCGCGGAAGAAGTGGGAGCAATGTTCGGGATCAGCGGTCAGAGGGTTGGGAGACTCGCCAATCTGCACGGGCTGAAAACGGTCGAATACGGTTATCTGGCGCTTGATAAAAGCCGCTACAGCAGTAAAGAAGTAGAAACGTGGCGGTACAATCAGGCGGGAATAGATAAGATTCGGGAAATTCTGGGAGAAGAGGACAGAATCCCGAAGGTACGGTAACAGAAACACAACCAAACATTTTTCCTCATAGCAAGTGGGCTATGGGAAGGCAGAAGAGGCTGCATACGGCAAACGCCGCATTGCGGCCTCTTTGCTGTATATCCCCCTGAAATGAACGGAAAGGAAAAGGAAAAATGGGAAACGGCATTTCAGAGAACTACGGCGCTTTATGGAACGAGGAACCGGAAGAGGTAAACGGTATCTACGTATACCCCATCCATATGCGGGACTACGCGGAATGGTGCAGCTGCAAGCGTGTGTTGACGATCAGACAATCAACACTCCCTGCCGCTTATGCAGTGATGCCCTATCTGAGCGCCCTGTACGCGATGGACGTGGACATGGAAATCGGCCTGATGTACCAGATTATCAAGGTTTTGGCGCTGGCGACGCGGCAGAACATGACGGACTTCTATGCGATGCGGAAAGAAGAAGACCCGCGAGGTCTGACCGCCGTCATATGCCAATCCAGCAATCTGGTATTCCGGATCGACGTATCTCAGTTCCACAAGTTCAGAGAAGTGATCGCAAGGCAGAACGGGCTTGAGCTTCCCGACGAAGCGGAAAACCCGGAGCTGGTGGAAGCGGAACACGACCTGAACGAGCTGAAAGCGCCCAAGCTGGACTATGACATGAACGCTCTGGTAATGAGCGTGGCTTATCAGTACCGGATACGCCCGAAGGAACTGGCGGAATGGACGGTGAGAGAGTTTGAGGCGGCGAGAGACGCGATTAACCGGGACAAGTATTTTACCCGGTTCGGAAGCGGATTTTACAGCTTCAAAAACAACGAAAACCCGTATCCCAGCTGGTGCTTCGAGCGGCAGAGGGAAGGAAGCAGCGCACTGGAACCCTTGAGCGCCTTTACCCAGAGAACCGGCATTGGCGGGAACGCCATGCCGGTGAAACAAGGATAGGAGATGGAAATAAATGGTCAATTTGCTTAACAAGTACCTGTATGCAAAGGGCACCTGCAACGTCGTGGTACGGAACATCACCACCGGCGATGTGGACTACCAGAGCAATAAGATGCAGACCAGCCAGTTTGCAACGACCTGCGACATGGGCGCCATTCAGGCCGGTATCGGCAACGCGACGGTGATTCAGATCCCCCACAACAGTGCGGTGAACCTGACCCTGACGGCTGCTGATTTCAGCATGAACGCCCGCGCCATGAGCGTCGGAAGCGTGCTGACTTACGGTGGCATTTCCCCGGTGTGCGAAGTGATTACCGCCGACAGCGCTTCTCTGAGCGTTACCAATACCCCTGCCGCGCCTTATGGCTACACCAAGGCCATTTGTAACGTGGTGGAGGCCGGTGTGACCAACGCCCCCGGCACGGCCTATACCATTGATACGACCACCAAGGCGATTATCGGCTTTACGGCCACGAGCGGCAAGAGCTACACGGTGACGTATTTCCAGCAGAACGCCAGCTCCGAGTATTTCAACATCGGCGGTATGTTTGCCCCCGCCATCAAGCATGTAACGGTGCAGATCCCGATCTACAGCGCCAGCGGCGCAGAAAATGTGCTTCAGGGAACCAAGGTGGGCGACCTGTACATCATCATCCCCCGGATGCAGTTTGGCGGCAAGGCGGACATCGAGGCCAGCCAGACGGCTGCGGCTACGACCGACCTTTCCGGTACGGCCCTGACCTACGAGGAAGCCTCCGCAGAAGGCGTGTGCAACGACTGCAGCATTCCCGGCCTCGCGCAGGTGCTGTATGTGCCAGCCGCGTCCGTGAACTCTTCCGTGGTGGGTCTGGCCGTTGTTGGCGGCTCCATGACGGTGAAGAAAAACGCCTCTGCGAAGGTGCCCGTGAAGGGCGTTATGCCCAACGGTTCCTTGCAGCAGCTGGACTACACCACCATGACCTACACCATCGTTTCCGGCGGCACCTCTACGGCTACGGTGGATGAGGACGGCGATGTGACCGGCGTTGCGGCAGGCGATACAGAAATGACCGTTGCCCTGAAGGACAGCGCGGACGTTAAGACCACGGTCGCCATTACAGTCACTGCATAACCCACAATCGAACTTGTTTCGACCCCCTCAAGGAAACGCGAGGGGGTTATGCAAAGGGAGCAAACCATAACTGCCCTCTTTGCATAGCCCCCGAAAGAGAAAGGAGCTGTCAGGATGAGCAGCTTTGCGGAGGAAGCCCGGCAGATGCTTCAACAGGTGAAAAGTTTAACGGCAGAGGCCATGAATACCACGCTGGTGGACGGAATGCACGAGGCCATCAAACAGTCGGTGCAGGCGAACGTCTACGCCCGTTACAAGCCAAAAGCCTATGTTCGCCGAGACGAAGGCGGAATTATGAGCGAGGCGTACAACGAACTGACAAAGGAAGCCACGGCAGACGACCTTTCGATTGTGATGACGAACACGGCTCCCGGGAACTCCGATTTCCCTCCGTATGACGGTGCTGGCGTTCCCGCAGACGCAGTGGAAAATGGCGGCCCGTGGCACTTTCCGCTTGATCCGAATCCCGGCCCGCGACCTTTTTTGGAGCCTGCGAAGGAAATGTATGTGGGAAGCGGTCAGGCCGAACAGCACATAGCAAATACTGTGAACATCCTTTTGAAATGAGGTGTGATAAGTGGCGGAGATTCAGATTAAAGTTCTTTTGGATACATCTACTTATGATGCGAGCGTGACAAAAGTAAAAAATGACCTTCAAGCCTTAGAATCCAAAACTTTTTCAATTAAATTTAAGGCAGAAGGGCTGGACGGCATCAGTAAAACAGCTCTGCAAGCTGCGCAAGCGCAGGCACAAGCAACTAAAGAAACCGAAAGCAGAATTCGTGCAGAAGCACAATTAAAACTTCAAATTGAGAAAAACAGTCAGGCAGAAAACCAGCTTGAAATGCAGCGTTCGCGGGAACGAGCGGCTGCCAGCAGAGCCGCTGCCGAAGTGGCAAAAACGGGTCGCGTTACCGACCAGACTATTCGAGGCACAAGCAACAGCATCAAGCAGGTTGACGATAATCTTAAAAGTGCTAAAGACAGCGCCGATTATTTTAAGAAAAGCGGGCTTACTGCTTTTGAAGAGCAGAGCAAAGCTGTAGATGAATTTAATAAAAAATTAGCCAAGATCGGTCAGGTCATAAAGACCGCTGCGGTGGCGATGCTGGTGAAGGGCCTTAAGGACGCTGTGACCGAAATGAAGGCCGTGGACGCGGAACTGATTAACACGGCCAAAGCCACCGGCGCTTCCAGCGAAAAAATGAAAGAATTGGAACAGGGCGCGTACCGGCTTGCGGAAGCCTACGGGCACACGGCCAGTGAAGTTCTGACGGCAGAGACCGCCTTTGCCCGTGCCGGTTACGGTGACAAAATAGAACAGATGGCCGAACTGAACCTGCTGACCCAGAATGCAGGCGATCTGAGCAGCGAGGAAGCCAGTTCCTTTCTGTTGGCTGCGGATGCGGCTTTCGGCTACGAGGGCAACGTGCAAAAGCTGACTGCCGTATTGGACGGCATGAATGAGGTAAGCAACAAAAATGCTACCGATATGTCCAAAATGGCGGAAGGTATGACGGTCGCCGGCAGCGTGTTCGCTTCTGCGGGAGAAAGCGCACAGACATTTACTGCACTGCTTGGCACGGCTACAGCTGCGACCCAGCGAAGCGGTTCTGAAATGGCGCGTGGTCTGCGCACGATTTTCATGAATCTGCGTCAGATCAAGGGCGAAACCGAAGACGGAGAACTGATCGACGGCGAGAGTATTGCCAATGCTGCTAAGGCACTGCGTGAATTTGCCGGGATCGATACAATGGCGAACGGAGAACTTCGTAAAGGCAGCGAAATACTTGCCGAACTGGCCGGAAAATGGGATACGCTTTCCGACGTGCAGAAGAGCGCTATTGCACAGAATGTGGCGGGTGTTCGTCAGGCGAATATTCTGTTGGCCCTGATGGATAACTGGGGCACATATGAAAAGATGATGGCCGAATATGCCAACGCGGCCGGTAGCGCCATGCAGGAAAACGAACGCTATCTGGATGGTTGGCAGGCAAAGACCGACAAACTGAGCGCCGCATGGACGAAATTTGTTGCGAATACGGTTTCTTCGGACTTTATCAAGGGCCTGCTGGATATTTCTACGAAATTTCTCAATGTGTCCGGCTCCATCGGCACCGTGACGGTAGCTATGACCGGACTGGTTTTAGTGTTTAAGGGCGCCAAAATCGTTGATAAGGTCAAAATGGCGTTTGCTGGGCTGGGAGCGGTGCTGAAAGACACGACATTCAGTTTAACTTCGTTGACCAGTATCGCAGGCATGGCGATTACTGCGATGGCCGTATTGGCACAATTCCACGCAAACTGGCGAGCGGAAAGGGCTTCGGATTCCGCAGAGGCAGTGAAACAGGCCGAAGAAACGATTTCGAAACAGGAACAGTTGAACGACCTGATCGCCCAATACCGGGAACTGGCGGGGGACAGCGGCATTGGCACGGATACGGCCAAGCAGGAGCAGGCGAGAGCGATTCAGGAACAGATCGTTGACCTTGTAGGCGATCAGGCTACGGGCATTGATCTTGTCAACGGAGCGCTGGAAACGCAGCTGGGGATTCTGAATAACATAGCCGGGAAGTATGCCGATATGGCTTTGGATGATTTGCAGGCGGCGGCAAACACTGCCGCGCAGGCGCTATCCAAGTCCATGAACGACACGTTTACCTCCATAGGCCGAATGGGTTTTGGAGATCAGAATCTTTCGGAGTATGTAAAAGGCTTACAATACATAAAAGAAGTGAACAGCGGTAGCGGAACCATGTTCAAGTTTTTTGACGCGAACAGCCTTGAAGAACAGGTGCAGGCGGTCAAAGAACTGAAAGAGCTTCGCAATTACATGCAGGATAACGGAATGGAAAGCTATGGGCTTTACGCTTCCGTTAACGAACAACTGGCCGAGTATACGACTCTTGTCAACAACGCCACAAAAGCCGAAGAAGCCCGTTTGCAGCAGCAAATTAAAATCAAAGCACTGGAAAAGGGCGGACTGACAGATAAAAATATTGATGATGCCGCTTGGGAAGTACGGCTGGATGAAAATGCCAGCGTATGGGAAGCGGAACGTATTGATAAAGCTGCCGCAGCGTTGAAAGGCTATACTACAGAAAATCAAAAGGCCGCTTCCGGCGCAGGCGAAACCTCTGAGGCATTGGAAATCGAGACCGAATCGGCCAAAAGCCTGCAAGAAGAGACCGCCAAATATCAGAAGCAGCTTGAAACGCTGAAAAAAGCCCAGCAGGAAGAAAATGAAACCGGCCTGATAACCGCCGATACCTTTGAGGAAATCAAGGATGCGGGCGTAGAGGTCGGGGACTATTACGTAGACGAACTGACGGGCAATATCAAGATGGCCGATGGAGCCATCCAAGACTTGATCGATACGAATCAGGAATGGCTTGATACTTACGGGAATACCGATCCCATGGATGCATGGGAACAGGGGCTGGAACGCGCCCAAAACGCGCTGGAACGGTTCAAAAAAGAGCTGCAAGACACCGGGGAACGCGGGGATACACTGGAAGAGCTGCAAAAGGAATACGGTGTTGGGCAGGAATTTTACAATAATCAGCAATACGGCAGCCGGGAATATCAGGGATTCTTGGAAATGTTTATTTCCGAGGACAAGAAAAGAGAACTTGGCTACAACTTCCAAAAGATAGGTGAATTTGCATACACGGGATTTGTCGGCGGGTTGATGAAGGAAAGCACTGTTTCCGAC
>OIYS01001809.1_pt1 | contig 9999 bp, 11 predicted proteins | sample 1588271 | NCBI WGS metagenome assembly OIYS01 (sample SAMN03283286) | human gut metagenome | biome: human-associated habitat; material: feces | host: Homo sapiens | place: Peru | collected 2012
CCACCCCCACCTTGCCGCAGCGGGTCATCACGCCGCGCTCGTAAGCAAGGTCGTCCTCCCGCTCGCCCACGCGCACCACAGCCAGCGTGGGGGTGATGCCGGCAGTTTTCAACTGTGCGCAAAGTGCGGCGTTGTGCTCGTTCATGGCGGCCACTACCGGCGCACCTTTTAAGATCGTTGCCATATCGTTTTACCTCATCTGTTAGTATTTGCGGAGCTTCCCGGTGATGGCTGCAAACACAGCATCGGCCCGGGGGAGATAGCCTTCCAGCAGGGTGTCGGCCCGGGCGTCCAGTGCGGCGGCGCGGGCACGGTCGGCCATCAGGCCGGTGTTTACAAAAACGTTCAGACTGGCAGCCTGCAGGGCGGCTTTGCACAGCACGGCGGCGCAGCCTGCATCCGATACCGCCAGTACGCTGCCCTTGGCGGCGTACTGCTCGGCCAGCGCAATGCCCTCGGCGCATTTTTCCATGATCTGCAGCGGCACCGCGCTGGCAGCATCCAGCGCCGTTTCCAGCACGGCGGCCTTGTGGGCAGCCTGTGCGGGGGTGTCCTTCGGCAGGCCGTAGGCGGCGGCCAGCGGCGCAAAGGCTGCGGCGTCCGCCTGCACCAGCGCTTCCAGCTCTGCGCGCAGGGCCTCGGCCCGGGCGTTCAGCGCCTGGATCTCCGCCTCCACGGTGGCATACTTCTTTTTGCCGGTGGTCAGGCTGCCCACCATGTTGCCCAGCGCCACGCCGGCAGCGCCTACCAGCGCGGCTGTGCCGCCGCCGCCCGGTGTGGGCGCTTTGCTGGCAAGCTGGGCCAAAAACTGCGCGCAGCTTGTGTTGTTCAATTCCATCTGTAAATACCCCTCTCTGTAACAAAGGCGTCCAGCCGCTGGTCGTGCACATCCACGGCGGCGCGGGGAACGCGCTGTACTTCCAATGCAATGCCGATCTTTACCGCCCGGGTGCACCGGGGCAGGTAGCGGTCGTAGTACCCCTTGCCCATGCCCACCCGCCAGCACCCGGCATCAAAGGCGGTGCAGGGCACCAGCACCAGGTCCAGCTGTGCAGGGTCCAGTAAAACGGAACGTTCCGGCACCGGTGCGCGGATGCCGTACTGCCCCACCGCCCAGCCATCCGGGCCGGGCACGGCGGCGGTAAGGGTAAAACCCTGCCCGCATACCGGGTAGGCTACCGTTTTGCCCTGCTGGGCGGCTGCGGCGGCAACGGCGGCAAGGTCGGCCTCGGCCCCAAAGGCAGCGTACAGCAAAATGGTGCTGGCGCTGCGGTACGCATCCAGTGCCAGCACCTGGCGGCACAGCGCCGCGCTGGCGGCGGCGCGCACATCTGCAGGCAGCGCGGCGCGGGCGGCACGCCCTGCCTTGCGCTGCGCCTGTTTTGCCTCGGCGATCGTCATACGGAACACCTCGCTTCATCTGTGCGCCGGATAAGTTGAAAAATATCCAAAAACGACAGAGCATTTTTATACAAACATAATAAACACTTCAGACAAAAAAAGCAAGCCTTTTGGCGAAAAGAGGATTGCAGGCCGCGCCGCTTTCTGCTATGATAATCTATAGCAGTTTGCGTTTTTAATGCCCAAGCAACATCCGCAAACTGCATATCGCAAATATGCCGTTTTGATAGGCACTATTTTTGAAAATTGCGATAATAACGCTATTTCCGTGACCCACGCTGTGCTTTTGCTTTGCCACAGCGTGGGTTTTTGTTGTATGGAGAACAAAGAACGGAAGGGCCGCAGCAGTTTCCGTCTGCGGCCCTTCTCTGTGAAAAACAGAATACCGGAGCGTCCGCAGACACTCCGGTATTCTGAGATAGCGATAAATTTCTTGGCCTTATTTCCGGCAGTCGTGCAGGCTGGCGGCAGGCAGAGCACTGCCCAGCAGACTCCAGGCGGTATCCATGCTCTCGTTCAGCAGGTAGGCCTGGTTCTGCTGGACGTAAATGTAGATGGCGCGTTCGGTGCGGTAGGCGCAGTACACGGTGTTCCAGGAATACTGATTGGTGGGGTCGGCCCTGTTCTGCTCACCAGCCATCCAGACCGACAGGCCGGTGGCATCCAGCTCCAACCGGTAGAAGGGGCGGGGCAGGCCCAGCTTTTTGATCTGTTTGGACAGATTGCTGAAAAAGGTGCCGAAATAGACCGCAGGCAGACCAATGGCTATGATGGTCAGCACGGCAGACAGCAGCCCTGCACCGTCCCGTCTGCCGATCTGGCTCATGCAGATGCCGGCACATACCAGCAGGATGGCGGTGAACACCACCGGACGCTGCCAGCCTTTGTGATGATGCAGCAGATCGAACGCTGCAAAATCGCGGAAACTTTTTTCGTCCATCTGGACGGATACACAAACAGTCTGAGTCATATACTCACCCTCCCTTTCTGGGCATAGTACCACATTCTCGGGCAAGAAGCAAGTAAAACATGCGCAAAAAGGTGTATTTGGCTTGCCAAGCGTCTGCAAAGCGTGGTACAATAAACTATTGTTACATAGAACAGGAGGGGCAGACCGGCATGGAAAAGCGGAACTGGAGGCGCGGCGCTACCTTAAAGCAGCGCATGGGACTGTGCCTGGCAGCGTTTTTTGCGGCATTTGTGCTGCAGCTCGTGCTCAACGGCTATCAGGCGCGGGCAGTGCAGCAGGTACAGGATGACCAGATGGGCACCTTTAACGCCATCAGCCGGTTCCAGGGCGGTGTGGAAAGCTCCATCAGCATCCTGGACGGCTACCGTTGGGAAAACGGCGAGACCGAAGAGATGCTGGAAAAGCTCCGGACAGCCTGCTCTACCTGCAACGCCTGGCTGTGGCGCATCCGGTCAGATCTGGACGGGCTGCAGAATGTCAGCGATGAGCAGTGGGTGCTTTACGGTGCGGTGGAGACTACCTACGGCAGCTACAGCACCCTGCTGGAGGAGTTGGAAGCCTATCTGTGCGCCGGGCAGGATGCCGAGGCCTCCCAGCTGTACTACAGCAAGGTGGCGCTTTGCGGCGATTACCTGAGCCAGTACACCCTGCAGCTTCTGGAAACCGCGATCCTGGACGCGCAGACGACCTATACCGAGATCTCGGAGCTGGGCGAGCGCATTGCCATGCTGCAGACTGTGGTGGTGGCGCTGTGCGTGGCACTGGGCTGTACCTCCGGTATCATGGTGATGCGGCTGATGACCCCCGTATCCCAGATGATCGAGGCTTCCCGTGCTATCAGCCGCAGCGAGTTTGATGCCCCGGATATCCCGCTGCCCAAGCAGCCGGAGATGGGGCAGCTGGCGGATTCCTTTAACCGGATGAAGCACTCCATGGCGGAGCAGGTGAACACCCTGCAGGAGAAAAACGAGATCGAGCGGGAGCTGCACCGCCAAAAGACCGAGGCGCTGGAACTGCAGAACCGCATGGAGCGCAGCCGGCTGCAGCAGCTGCGCAGCCAGATCGACCCGCATTTCCTGTTCAACACCCTCAACGTCATCCAGCAGATGGCGGGCACAGAGTCTGCCTACCGCACGCAGGCGCTCATCATGGCGCTTTCCCACCTGCTGCGCTACAGCCTGATGAGCAATGATGAGCAGGTGCCCCTCTCCCGTGAGGTGCGCATCGTGGACGAGTATTACTCCATCTACCATGTGCGCTTTGGCGAGCGGGTGCAGATGCAATGGGCGTTCTCGGATTCGCTGGATCTTACCGAGACCATGGTGCCTTCCTTTATCCTGCAGCCTATCGTGGAAAACGCCTTCAAACATGGCATCTGCCCCAAGGAAGAGGGCGGTGTGGTGCGCATCCGCATGGTGCCCCTGCGGGAAAAAGGTCTGCTGTGTATCCGCGTGCTGGATAATGGCGTGGGCATCGGGCCGGAACAGCTGCAGCAGCTGCGTACAGCGCTGGAGCAGCCCGCACCCCGCTGGGAACATATTGGTATCTATAATGTGGCCGCCCGCCTGCGGCTGCTGGATGCGCGCTGCCGCGTGGTGGTGCGCTCCCGCCCGGGGCAGGGCACTGCGGTGATCCTGTATCTGCCGCTGGTGGAAAATGAGGAGGAGTTTGAAGAATGATTCGCCTGTTGATTGCGGATGATGAAAAAATGGAACGGGAAGCACTGGCGGATATCGTGATGCGCCGGTTTGAACACGAAGTAACGGTGGAAATGGCGGAAAACGGGCGCAAGGCAGCCGATACGGCGGTGCTTTGGGAGGCCGACCTGATCCTGATGGATATCGAGATGCCGGGTATGAACGGCTTGGATGCGGCCCGTGCGGTGCTGGAGCAGCGCCCGGAGTGCAAGGTCATCTTTATCACAGCGTACAGCCTGTTCCAGTACGCCCATGAGGCAGTGCATCTGGGTGCCTGCGACTATCTGCTCAAGCCGGTGGATCCGGACGAGACCGAGGCGGCCATCCGCCGCGCCATCCGGCAGATCGAAGCGGGCCGCCGCCTGGCCGAGATGGCTGCGGTGGAGCCGGAAGCCGCTGAGCCGGAGGAACAGGCCGAAGAAGGGGAGAGTGACCGCAATGCACTGGTCATGGATCATGTGCGCAAATACATGGAGGATAACTACATGGCCGACCTCTCGCTGGACAGCGTGAGCGAGATCCTGCACATCAGCCCGGCCTACCTTTCGGCACAGTTCAAAAAATACCAGAAGATGAACTTTCTGGATTGCCTGACCGAGCTGCGCATCAACGCCGCCAAGGAGCTGCTGTCCGACCCCTTCCGCTCCGCAGCGGAGGTGGCCTCCATGGTGGGCTACGAGGACGCCAGCTACTTTGCCCGTGCCTTTAAAAAGCGCACCGGCATGACCCCCACCCAGTACCGGAAGGAAGCGGCAAGGGCGGCCCGGGAGGCGCAGCTGTGACCCGCCGCCAGCTGCTGTCCCTGCTGGCAGCAGCGCCGATGCTGGCGGCATCCGGCTGCAGGGCAGAACCGGCAGCCTCTGCGCAGGAGCGGCCGCTGATCCTGCGCTACGCCGAAAACCAGCCGGAGGATTACCCTACCAGCAAGGCAGCCCGGGCATTTGCAGAGCTTGTGGCGCAGCGCACCGACGGCCGGGTAAAGATCCTGGTCTACAGCGGGGCAGAGCTGGGCGCAGAGCAAAGCGTCATCCAGCAGATGCAGTTCGGCGGGGTGGATTTTTCCCGCGTGTCCCTGAGCCAGCTGGCAGAGTACGAGCCGGAGCTTAGCGTGCTGCAGCTGCCCTACCTGTACAGCGATGCCGAACAGATGTGGCGGGTGCTGGATGGCGGGATCGGGGACGAGTTTCTGGCCATGCTCAACGGGATGGATCTGGTGGGGCTGTCCTGGTTCGATGCCGGTGTGCGCAGCTTTTATACCCGGAAAAAGGTGTCCGGCCTGGACGATCTGCAGGGGCTGACCCTCCGGGTGCAGGAGTCCGACATGATGAGCGCCATGATCACGGCGCTGGGCGCAAAGCCGGCACAGGTGGTGTACAGCAAGGTGTATGCCGCCCTGCACAATGCCGAGATCGATGGGGCAGAGAACAACTGGCCCAGTTACGAGGTCATGGGGCACTACGAGGTGGCGCCATTTTTCCTCAAGGATGAGCACACCCGCGTGCCGGAGGTGCAGCTGGCCAGCCCGGCGGTGATGGAAAAGCTCGCCGCACTGGACGAGAGCTTTCCGGATGTCATCCGCGCCTGCGCCCGGGAGAGCGCGCTTGAGGAGCGCAGGCTCTGGGCACGGCGGGAGGCCCGGGCGGAGCAGAACATGCGGGAGCGCGGGATCTGCGTTACCGAGCTGACCGAGGCGGAAAAAGCCCGCTTCCGCGCAGCGGTGCAGCCGCTGTACGATGGGTTTGCGGCGCAGAAGGATCTGATCGACCGGATACAGGAAACATAAAAGCAGCAGTGCCCCGGAGGATAGGCTTAAAGGCCGTCTGCCGGGGCACTGTTTTGCCTAAAATACAGGATTGTATCCATCTGATAAGCAGTATTGCACAAACAAAATATAAAGAGCTTGTGCAAATTAACAAGAATAATCTTGACATTCTTTCAAAAAACAGGACATTTTTTGAAAGCTCTTGTTTCGTTTCAAAAAATTTGCTAAAGTGTGTACAGTCAATGAACAAAAGCTCCGGCACCTGTGCAGACCGGAGAAGTTCAAAAAAATGATACAAGTCTGAAGGAGGACGATTCCCATGAAAAAGATCTCTCGTCGCAGCTTTCTGGCTGTTGCCGGTGCAGCTACTGCTGCCGTTGCTCTGACCGCCTGCGGTGGTGACAGCAAATCCACCTCTACCGCTGCTTCCACTGCTTCTGCAGCTTCTACCGCAGCAGGTGATGCTGCCGCTGCAGCCAACGATCCCAAGGTGACCCTGGTCTACGCCGAGGTCAACCCTCTGGATACCATCGTTGGCCAGACCGGCTCTCACTTCAAGGAGAAGGTCGAGGAGCTGTCCGGCGGTTCTGTCGTTGTTGATGTGCAGGCTTCCGGCGTTCTGGGTTCCGAGAATGACGTTCTGGATGCCATCCTGGGCGGCTCCACTTCCATCGATATCAGCCGTATCTCCGCTTTCGCACTGACCAGCTACGGCTGCAACAAGTCGAAGCTCCTGTCCATCCCCTTCACCTTCAACAACCGCGCTCACTTCTGGAACTTTGCAGGCAGCGATCTGGCTCCTGAGTTCCTGAACGAGCCTCAGGAACTGGGCCTGCCCGTTCGCGGCATCTTCTACGGCGAGGAGGGCTTCCGCCACTTCTTCACCGTCAAGCCCGTTGCTACTATTGCCGACCTGAAGGGCATGAAGCTGCGTGTGTCCAACGACCCCGTTATGAACGGCATGGTCGAGGGCCTGGGCGCTAACCCCACCGTTGTTGCGTTCGGCGAGCTGTACAGCGCACTGCAGACCGGCGTTGTGGATGGTGCTGAGCAGCCCATCGCAAACTACAAGTCCAACGCCTTCCCCGAGGTTGCCAACAACCTGATCCTGGACGGCCACACTCTGGGCGCTGTGCAGGCTGTCATCACCGACAACGCATGGGGCAAGCTGACCGCTAACCAGCAGGCTGCTGTCATGGCTGCTGCTGCCGACACCCAGAAGTTCAACGCTGATCTGTCCGAGACTGCTGAGAACAAGGTTCTGGACGAGCTGCGTTCCTCCGGCTGCAACGTTGTGGATGTGGACGACAAGACTCCCTGGCAGGAAGCCTGCGCCAAGGTCATCAAGGACAACACCTCTGATCAGGCTGAGCTGTACCAGAAGCTGCTGGACATGAAGGCATAATCTGGCTTTCCATCCAATCAAAGTAGTACATTGCCCGGCGGAGGCCCACGGGAATACGCCCGCAGGCCCCGCCGGGTTTTTATTATGGAGGAATATCTATGCCGAAAATCTTTACCACACTGGATAAGGTCAAACCGGCGTACGACTTTACCTACAAGGTGGTTCTGTTCATCTGCAAGATCCTGCTGATCGCAGATATCCTCATTACCACGATGTCGGTCATTGGCCGTTACGTCCCCTTTATCCCGGACCCCTCCTGGTCTGAGGAGGTCGTTCTGACCTGCATGAGCTACATGGCTGTGCTGAGCGCTGCGCTGGCCATCCGCCGCGGCGCACACATCCGCATGACCGCCTTTGATATGTACCTGCCCAAGAAAGTGGTCAAGGTGCTGGACATCCTGTCCGATGTGGCTGTGATGATCTTGGGTCTGGTGATGATGGTGGTGGGCTGGAACTACGCTACCACCCTGGGTGGCCGCGGTTTCTATGTGTCCATGCCCTGGCTGAGCCGCTTCTGGATGTACTTCCCGGTGCCGCTGGCCGGTGTTGCCATGATCATCTTCGAGATCGAGTCTCTGTACAATCACATCAAGAGCTTTTTTGTAAAGGAGGAAATGTAATATGACAGTTCAGACACTGGCGATCATTGTCCTTCTTGTCAGCTTCTTTGTTATGATCTTCCTGCGCTTCCCCATTGCCTACGCCGTTGGCCTGTCCAGCGTGCTGTGCATGCTGGTGCAGGGTCAGGCACTGACCGATGTCTGCCGCCTGATGGTCAAGGGAATCTCTTCTTTCAGCCTGATGGCAGTTCCGTTCTTCATCACCATGGGCGTGCTCATGGGCTCCGGCGGCATCTCTGAAAAGCTGATCGCGCTGGCAGACGCCTGCGTCGGCTGGATGCGCGGCGGCATGGCCATGGTCAACATCGTGGCATCCTACTTCTTCGGCGGCATTTCCGGTTCCGCTTCCGCCGATACCGCTTCCATCGGTTCCATTATGATCCCCATGATGGTGGATCAGGGCTACGGTGCTGATTTCTCCACCGCTGTTACCATCACTTCCTCCTGCGAGGGCCTGCTGGTGCCTCCCAGCCATAACATGGTCATCTACGCTACCACTGCCGGTGGTATTTCCGTGGGCAGCCTGTTCCTGGCCGGCTACCTGCCCGGCGCGCTGCTGGCCATCGTGCTGATGATCGGTTCCTACATCATCTCGGTCAAGCGCAACTACCCCAAGGGTGATCCGTTCAGCATCAAGGCTTTCGTCAAGCAGCTGGGCACCTCCATCTGGGCTTTGGCTGCTGTTATCATCGTGGTGTTCGGCGTTGTCGGCGGCGTGTTTACCGCTACCGAGTCCGCTGCTATCGCCGTTATCTACTCCCTGTTCGTGTCCGTGTTCGTTTACAAGGGCCTGGACTGGAAGGGCGTGTGGCATGCGCTGGACGAGTGCGTCAACACCCTGTCCATCGTGCTGATCCTGATCGCTACCTCTGCAGTGTTCGGCAACTGCCTGACCATGCTGCATGTGCCCGATCTGGCTGCTAACGCCATCACCAACCTCACTGACAACCCCTACATCATCGCACTGCTCATCGACCTGATCCTGCTGGTGCTGGGCATGATCATGGATATGGCCCCCATCATCCTGATCGCTACCCCCATCCTGCTGCCCATCGCCACCTCCATCGGCATCGATCCCATCCAGTTTGGTATCATCGTGGTGCTGAACTGCGGCATCGGCCTGCTGACTCCTCCTGTCGGCGCGGTTCTGTTTATCGGCTCTGCCGTTGCAAAGCGCCCCATGGAAAAGGTCGTCAAGGCCACCCTGCCGTTCTACCTGTGCATGTTCATTGCACTGCTGCTGCTCACCTACATCCCCGACATCAGCCTGGCAATCCCCAAGCTGCTGGGCGGCTATGTCAGCCCCATCGCAAATCCGCTGGGTCCTGTATTCATCCATTGAGCGCAGCACTAGCCATATAAGCTGAAAGATCCCTCTCCTGTCTGCGTGCAGGAGGGGGATCTTTGCGTATCAGCAGCGTTCGGCAGGGTAGGGAGCAGGTTGGTCCGTCAGCCCTAAAATATAATCTGTGCTGGTGTTGTAGTAACGGGCAAGCTGGATCAGTGTGTCGGTAGGAATATCCCGTTTGCCGGTTTCATAATTAGAATAGCAGACCTGGGTGCATTTCAGATATGCAGCTACCTCTTTTTGCAGCAGATCGTGATCCTCCCGCAGATCCCGGATGCGTTGATACATGGCGATTACCTCGAACAGTAGTTTCAAGGTAAAGTATAGGTATAACGAAATGTTATATTGACTTATAAAACAAAATGTTATATCATAATGTTGTGTCGGAACATAGAAACGAACATCCGGTACAAAGGAGAGGACACTATGAAGCTGGAATTTTGGCAGGTCGTGCAGTGCAATCATATGGCGATCGCACAGGTTTGCAAAACAATCGATTGGGAGCGGCCATTGCCGCGCAGCGGAGAGTATGTATCCGGGCTGGATTCTTTAGATGGAGCGGAGAACCTGCCGGTACAGCGGGTGCTGCACCGGATACAGGACGGCGGCTGCCGGGTAGATCTGCCGCCATTTAATATCGTACAGCTGCGGCTTTCCTACAGGGAACTGGAGCGCATTGCAGGGCAAAAGGGCTGGACCCTGCAAAAGTTGTAAAAAACATGATTTTCCCTCTTGCATTCTGCCGGATCCGTGCTATAATAGTAAGGCAATCGTTTCCAAGGCCGCTCGACGGGGT
>OIYS01001810.1_pt1 | contig 9998 bp, 10 predicted proteins | sample 1588271 | NCBI WGS metagenome assembly OIYS01 (sample SAMN03283286) | human gut metagenome | biome: human-associated habitat; material: feces | host: Homo sapiens | place: Peru | collected 2012
TTATGATATTATGAGTCAAAAACAAAGTGATGCAACACTTGGTTATGAGAGAGTATATGATACTGAGACAGGAGAGATTTATAAAGCTTATAATGGATTTACTGATGACTATGATGGTAAGAGATATAAAGCGATAACTGATGATATGTACACGAAAAAGACAAGCGGCTATATCGAAAAATAGGTGAGGTATGAAGAATAGGAAAGTATTATATGTAGGTATTGGTATTTTAGTTATTGGGGTAATTATTTTATTGATATTTATGTTAAATAAGAATGGTGTTATTAGTTCTAAAACATTAGCAGATGAAGCTAAGGAGAATACTAAAAAAGATAAAGATTATACTTATAATAAGATTACTAATGGGGATATATTAAATGAAGATACTTGTTTTAATAAATATGCTTTTATAAGTAATAATACTATTTATATATTTAATCCTAGTTTATTAGATAGTGGTAATTTTGAATATAAGAAAGTATATGATATACCTAGTAATATTAAAGTTATAAATATTAGACCTAGTTGGGGTGCTGATATAGCATTCTTTGATGATAAAGATACTTTATATACTTTACATGATAATAATACGGATAATAAAGTTAGAGATAGTTATGATATGTATTTAAATGCTGATTATAAACTTAGTGATTATTTAAAGTGGGAATATTCTACGGAGTATCTTGGTAAGAAGTTAGATTATGATTTTATGTCTAATTATGCTTATGTTAAAGACAATATTATATATAGATTGTTATATAATTCTAATGATAAGTATCCTACTATTGATAAGGTTAGTGGTAATTATGAAGGAGAAAAAGTTATTAGAATATATAATGAGAGAATAGTAAAGACTGATAAAGGTTTTTATGAATTAATGAGTTATTTTGATACTGATTTAAATAAGACAATTACTACTACAGTAAAGATTAATCTATTAACTAAATATTATGATGATGTTTTAACATTTACATATAAATACGTTGTTTTAAAGGATTATACATTAATACCTATTAGTGACATGTTTATTAACAGAAATAAAAAATACGTCGAATATAATTATAAAGATTGTTTCGAAGAGGAAATAAAAGATTTTAATGAATAAAAAAATTGCCAATAAAGCAATTTTTTTATATTTTATCAGGAATTAATACTTTGAAATAATTTAAAAGCTCACCTTTTGAATACTTGTTATTATTGGTAAGCCATTCCATACCAATGCTTATTATAGCTCCTAGATAAAATTTAGTAATAATATCACTAGGAATATTGGCAGAGATATTTTCTTTATCACTTTGGATTCTTTCGTTTATATCTTTATTAGCAACGTCAATTAAAATATCCATAAGTATACTATTACGATTATTTACTAAAATTGCTGTATAAATATTTCTTTTTTCATCAATGTGATTCATTAGTAATTCGAGCATAGCCATAAAGTATTCTTTAGTATTAATCTCGTTTTCGTTTTTTTGAAGTGTTGCCAAAAGATTACTTTTTAATTCATCAATTAGTTCAACTAATAATTCATATTTATCATTATAATGTGCATAAAAGGTTGAGCGATTAATTAACGCTTTAGAACAGACATCTGATATTTTTATTTCTTCAAATGTTTTTTCTTTCATTAAATCTAATAAGGCATTAAATAGTGCTTTATTAGTTTTTATAACTCTTAAGTCATTTTTATTAGTCATAATATCACCAGATAAAGAATAGCACAAAACACCACAAAAGAAAAGATATTATACAAAATGTTTATTATTTAACTGCACTTATTTAAAAAAGTGTTGTTTATTATACTAAAATGCGATTTTGTTAGTGGAAAAATATTTATATAATAATAAACTATAATGTCGGAGGGACAAAAAATGAACAAATTTGGAGAATTCATTTGTAAACATAAAAATTTAGTTATTATTATATCTGTGATACTTTTGCTAGTTTCATTTATAGGCATGAAATTAACCAAAGTAAATTATGATATATTAGTTTATTTGCCAGATGAAATTGAAACAATAAAAGGTCAAAATGCCTTGACAAACGATTTTAACATGGGCTCATACTCTATAGCAGTAGTTGATGGTATGAAAAGCAAAGATATTGTTAAGCTTGAAAATAAAATCCGTGATATCGATGGCGTTGCTAAAGTGGCTAGTGCCTATGATATTGTAGGTACAAATATTCCTATTGATTTTTTTCCGAGTGAAATCGTAAATCATGTAAGAAATAATAATAGTGATCTTTTAATTATCACTTTTGAAGAATCAACATCAAGCGAAAAAACAATTGATGCGGTTCGCGAAATAAGAAATCTTACAAAAGATAAAGCTTTACTTGGTGGAATGAGTTCAATGGTATTAGATACCATGAACTTATCTGAAAAAGAAATAGCTATTTATATAGTGATTGCTGTAATACTTTGTATTTTAGTGTTATCTATATCACTTGATTCATATGTTGTGCCATTTATACTTTTGCTAAATATTGGTTTTGCAATTGTATATAATTTAGGAACAAATATCTTTTTAGGACAAATATCCTATATTACAAAAGCCCTAGTAGCAGTTTTACAACTAGGAGTAACAACAGACTTTTCTATTTTCTTATATCATTCTTATGAAGATAAAAAGAAACAATATAAAAATAATGAAAAAGCAATGATTAATGCAATTAGAGAAACCTTTATATCTGTTATGGGAAGCTCCTTTACTACAATTTTAGGATTCTTAGCATTATGTGCAATGCAATTAACTTTAGGACGTGATTTGGGTATTGTTATGGCTAAAGGTGTGTTACTTGGAGTAGTAACAGTATTAACTGTATTCCCAAGCTTAATCTTAGCCTTAGATAAGTTAATTGAAAAAACAAAACATAAAGTAATAGTGCCAAACTTTACTTCCTTAAATAAATTTATTATTAAGCACCATGTTGCAATATTTGTTGTATTTCTAATTCTTTTATTCCCAATTTATAAGGCTAATAAAAGTGTAGAAGTTTACTACAAATTAGATTCATCACTTCCAGATACTCTTGAAAGTGTAAAAGCAAATACTTTATTAAAAGAAGAATTTAATATTGTTAGTCCAGAGATTATTCTTCTAGATGCAAATTTAAAAAATGATAAAGTTGTATCACTTCTTGATGAAATAAAAAAAGTTGATGGTATTGATTTTGCTCTTTCATTTGCGGATTTAAAGAAATATGGTATTACTGAAGATGCCTTAAATAGCGATATGGTAAGTATATTTAAAAATGATAAATATCAAATGGCATTGATAAATTCAACTTATGACATTGCTACGGATGATTTAAATGATCAAATTAAGGTTATTAATAACATTGTTAAAAAATATGATAAAAATGCTATCGTGGCTGGAGAAGGCCCACTAATGAAAGACTTAGTTGAAATATCAGATACTGACTTTAATAATGTTAATACTTATTCAATCGTATGTATCTTCTTTGTATTGTTAATAGTACTAAAATCAATTAGTTTACCAGCTTTATTAATTTTAGTTATTGAATTTGCAATATTTACAAATATGGGTATTTCTTACTTTAGTGGTGATGTACTTCCATTTATTGCTCCGATTGTTCTTGGTACAATTCAATTGGGTGCTACTATCGATTATGCAATTTTATTGACAACAAATTATCTAGAAAAGAGACGTAATAATGTACCTAAAGAAGAAGCGATGCTTTCGGTAATGAATTACTGTGGAGTTTCAGTTTTAATTAGTGGTATGTGTTTCTTCTCATCAACCTTCGGTGTTGGAATATACTCTAAAATTGAAATGATTGGTGCTTTATGTACTTTGATTTCTAGAGGAGCTTTAATAAGCATGGTTGTAGTAATAGCCTTGTTACCTGCAACATTACTTATATTTGATAAATTAATTATAAAAACTACTTTAAATAAAAAGAAGGGATTAAATATGAAAAATGAAAAAAAGAAAATAAATAAAGTTATAACTGCAACGTTGATAATAGGTGCATTAACAACATCTATGCCTTTAAATGCTTTTGCTTTAACAAAGAGTGAAACTGTTTATTCAAAAATAAATAGTGATGGAACAACTAAAAGTATTTTAGTAAATGAGCATTTAATAAATGATCAAGACAAAAAAGAACTTGCTGATTATTCAACTCTTGAAAATATTTTGAACATTAATAGTGATAACACATATAAAAAAGACGGTGAGAAACTTACTTGGGATGCTTCAGGAAAAGATATCTTTTATGAAGGAACTACTAAAAAGTCTTTGCCAATTAGTTTAGATGTTACTTATAAATTAAATGGTAAAGAAATGAATATAGAAGACATGCTTGGCAAAAGCGGAAAAGTAACTATTTCTTTAAAATATATAAATAAAGACAAACATGGATCTTTATATACACCTTTTGTTGTTACTATGTCAACTTTAATTGATGGAGAAAATAATAGTGATGTAACTGTTACAAATGGTAAAGTTTTAAGTAATGGTACCAAAAATGCCGTTGTTGCTATTGCTACACCAGGTTTATATGAGAGTTTAAAAGTTAAAGAATTAAAAAATTCTGATACTATAACAATTAGTTATAAAACCACATCATTTTCCCTAGCTAGTATTTATCAAGTAATAACTCCTAAATTAATCGAAGCTAGTGACTTAGATATATTTAACAAATTAGATACCTTATATTCGAGTGTTGACACTCTTCAAAATAGTATGGATTTAATTAATGAAGGAGCTAACACTTTGAAAGAAGGATCAAATGAATTAAAAACTAAATTGTCTCAAAGTATAGACTCATTAGCTAGTGATTCTAGTGATGCTTTAACTTCCGCAGATTTAAAAAACATTGATGAAAAAACTAAATTGACTATTGCTAAAATGTTTGATGAAACTCGTAAAAATGACATTAGTAAAAATGCTTGGGAAAGCACACGTGAAGAACTAGAAAATTCAAATGATAAAACAGTAGAAAGTTACGTTCGTACATCAGTTGAAGAGGCTGTTAAGTCTTCTGTAGAAAAAGCAATTACTAGTTATTTACAAAAACATCCTGAAAAAATCCAAGATTACCAAATTTGTAAGGCATCTGAACTTAATGAAACTAAAACCGAAGAAGAACTAAAAAGTTGTAACAATGTTTCTGATATAGATTTAATAATTAATACCGCTACTGAATCGGCTACGTTATCTGCAATGAAGACTGCTAAATTAACGTCTAATTATATTGCTGAATTAGTAAGTAAAAAAGTAGCAGCTGAAGTTGCTGAAAAGACTGCCTATGAAGTTGCGAGTGCTGTTGCTAATAAAACAAGTAAAGATGTAGCAAATGAGATTAAAAAAGCTTCAACAGAAAAAGTTAAAAGTTCTCTAACAACGCTTTATAATGGCATTGATTCATTAGATAATGGTATAAGTCTTCTTAGCACAAACTTAGATAAATTTAATAAAGAAGGAATAAATAAAATATCAAGCTTAACAAAAGAAGAAGCTAAACCATTAACTAATCGTATAAAAGAATTAGTTAAATTATCTAATAAGTATTCATCTTTTGCTGGAAAAAATAAAAATACTAAAGGTAATACAAAATTTATTTTAGTTATCGATTCAGTCGAGGCTAAAAAGGAAGATAAAAAAGCTGAAAATACAGTTAAAAAAACAACCTTTGTAGATAGAGTTAAAAATCTATTCAAATAAAAACGCGTAATAGCGTTTTTTTTGATATTAGTGTCCTTATAGTATTCAAGGAACTCTTTGCCTCATACCCCCAGAAAGTTCAGCAGGCTTTTTGTCTTTAAAATCATATAATGAGTATGTTTTTAAAAGCTTATCAACGTATTTATCATTTTTCTTTTTTAATATATCTAATCCTAAAGTTGCATTTTTATAAATGCTTAACCAAGGAAAAAGGGTATCGTTTTGCAACATATATCCTATAGTAGGATTTTTTTTGCTCCATTTAATAATCCCGTAGCTTTCTTTATCTAACCCAGCTAGAATGGACATAAGAGTTGATTTGCCACAACCACTTGATCCTACTATACACAAGAATTCTCCTTCATAAACATCAAGCGTAATGTCTTTTAGAGCTTCAATTTCACCATTTTTGGTGTGATAAGTTTTTCCTAAATTAGTAATAGTTAGCAATTTATTCATTGTTTAAATCAATAACTATATTTTTATATGGAACATCCTTTTTTAATAAATTATTATCTTTCATCATAGTTTTTAGATTATTGTAACTTTCTTCGGTAATTGTTGTATTTAAAAACCATGAATCAGCTTCCTTATAATTTTTGATTATAGTAGTTAAATCGTCTTTTGATAAATTAGAAAATTGTGGTAAAATGACCTCTGCTATTTTTTCTGGTTCATTATCTTGGACAAATGATATAGCTTTATTTAATGCTTTATTAAATTTTTTAATAGTTTTATAATTATTATCTATATAACTTTTACGAGCATAAAATGCAGTGTAAGGAACTATTCCAGAATATGTACCAATATTACCAACAATGTAACCAAGAGATTCTTTTTCTAAGGCTGTAGCAGTTGGTTCGAATAAATTTACATAGTCTCCAACACCCCCAACAAATGTACCAGATAATGCTGCAAATTCTACACTATAGTTTATATTAATTTCTTTAGGATCTATATTGGCATTTTTTAAAGCGTTTAAAAAGTTGATTGCAGGCATACCGCCTTTTCTAGTACAAAACTTATAATGCAATTATTTCTTATAAAATAAGGTGAATTTATATCGGAGATATTAGTTGTTATTTTCACATTTATTTAAGTTTTAACACATGGTTAATATCTAATTAGTGTAATTGATGTAGTAATGATGAATAACTTAAAATAACGTGTTAAAATCGTTTATTTTTATATGATGTAAAATTTCTTTTATTTATATATTTAAGTGTATGAAGAGTTATATGTTATCGTAAATTATTAAGTATCACGTAATATAAGGGATTATTTAATGTAATTGGACGATAAATTATATAATTTGTTAGTTTATGAGGAGTTAGATATGTTATTGTATAATGGAAGTAGATATGTTAAAGGTAATGTATTTTTAGATAGTAGAGGTAATAAACTGACTTTTGATAAGAATACTGAGAAAGGTAAAATATTTATTACTGAAAAAGGAGTTAGAATTGGTTTAACTGAAAATCAAGTAAAGAAATTAAAATTTTCATCTAATTATAATTTCTATAATGTAGAAGATATTCCTAAAATAACTGTTGTATCTATTAAGTATGATGGTGCTAGTGATCCGTTGATGTTGTCTTGTAACGCTATTGAAAACTTTGATATTAGTACCTATCCTATGTATGGTGAAGATAATAAATATATTACTGGTTATTTAGTAGTCTATATTGGAAAAGTTAGTTTAGGATTATATAATTTAGATTTTATAACTAAAGAAGATAAAGTTGGAATATTAGAAGTATTTTATGAAGATTTAACTAAAGATGTATATAATATAACTAGGTATTCTCCTTTTATTCATATAGTTAATGATATCTACTTATGTGTATTTACTGGTATAAGGAAATAAGTTTGTTGTTATAATTCCTATTATGTATGATAATTATATGTAGGAGTGATATTATATGTGTGATGACAGAGATTATGAAAAAAGAGTTGGTTTGTATTATAAAGATTATGATAAATATTTAATTGAAGTTATGAAAGAAGTTATACCTAGACAGCTTGCTAGTTTGTATAAGTATAATTTAATAATAGATGAAGCCCTAAAACAATATGTAAATAGTATATGTGATGTATTGAATGTAAGGGTAGAATTTTCAAATATTAGAAAAGATGTTGAAGAAACACTAGAGATTAAATATAATCTAGTGATTACTTGTGATAAACCTTTAAAGATGAAACATTATAAATAAAAAAACAACTAGATTTTTATATCTAATTGTTTTCTTTATCTTCTTCTTTCTTAGTTTTAAGATTATCTAAAGCAAAGTCGATACATTGGTTTATAAGTTCATTTCTACTTATATCTGTTAAACTTGCTAATTTATCTATTTCATTTAGTTTTGTTTCTTCTATTCTAATAGATATAACTAGTTTATCGTTAAGAAGTTGTTTTTTAATAGGTTGAAATTTATCCATAGTATCATCCCTTTCATATGTATTATTGTAATATTTTTTGGTGGCTATTCATATATTTATAATTTGTATTCGAAATATTGAATACAAAAATGTATTGACAAACTAAAGGTAATGTTATACAATTATATTGTCGGTAAAAGCTGTACTCAATTCCGACGTTGTAGTAAAGTGTTGGTTTAGTAGTATTAGTAATAATTTAGTAGTATGTAGTAAAAACCAGCATTAGAAGTCGGAACACTAGAAGTACTTAGTGTTCTTTTTGTGTTTGTTGTTTTAAGGAGTGATTTATCTATGGCTCTAGTTGAATGTAGAGAATGTGGAAAAGAAATGAGCGACCATGCTAAGATATGCCCTAATTGTGGGATAGAAAATAATATTATTTTTTGCCCTGAGTGTAATAAACAATTAAGTAGTAAGGCTATCATGTGTCCTAATTGTGGATATGGGTTTAAGGAAGATATAAAAGATTATTCAGGTTCAAAATCTAAACAGAGGAATTTTGGTTTAGCGGTTGCTGGTTTTGTTTGTTCCGGTATTGGTTGTTTGTTGATAAACCCTTTAGGATTATTAAGTATCCTAGGAATTATTTTTTGTAGTATTGCAGTGTCAACAAATCCAAAAGAGGAAAAAGAAACTTTAAAAGCTGTTTGGAATTATAAAAATAAAGCTAGAGGTTTTGGAATATGTGGTTTATGGTGTGGAATCATAGGTCTTATATGGTATGTAGTTAATTTTATAATAACCTTTTCATAGAAATGGATAGTGATGAGATATTATGGCTTTGATTAAATGTAAAAATTGTGGTAAGGATATTAGTGATAAAGCAAGCACTTGTATTCATTGTGGAAATCCTATTAGTATAGATAAGAAATCTAAAAGTATTAGTGTTTGGTTAAAGAAACATATGTTTATTTCGATTCTATTGATTATGTTGTTAGTTATTGTTAGTATATTTGTGATATCTAAGATTATTTATTATAAAGATTCTGGTTTAATAGTTGTAAATGGAGATTCGATGTTCCCCGCGTTAAAAAACGGAGAAAAAAAATTCTATAACAAGACTGATGAAATAGAACGTTTTGATATTATTGTATATGTAGAGAACGGTAATACTCTTGTAAAGAGGGTGTATGGGCTTCCAGGAGAAACAATTTCAATGTCAGATGGAAAAATATATATAAATGATAAAAAAATATTAGAGGATAAGTATGCCTATGGTGATACTAATAATATAGAGAGTGTTACTTTAATGGAAGATGAGTATTATGTCTTAGGTGATAATAGAGAAATATCTAGAGATAGTAGACATTCTGGACCAGTAAGGATTGGAAATATAAAGGGAAAATTATATGATGGGAATAATCAAGAAGTTGAGTTAATTGAAGAAAAAGCGAAAGTTTTAAAACTTAACTATGAAGTTTTAAATCAAAATGTAGTAGATGTAGATTATAATTTTGATATTTATAAACAATATACCGAGGTTACCGTTAGAACTAGAAAAGAATACATAGATGAAATTGAAACTATAAAAGTAATGATAGATTTTAAAGATATTGAAAAGTTGTATTCTGGAGAACATGTTTTATATGATTTGCCGATAGTTGCTTATGATAAGAATAATCAAAAATTGAATGATGTAGTTATTGTTCCCAGCAAAGTAAGTGTTGCTATTACACTAACAGAAAAGGATAATCAGTAATGGTTGTCTTTTTTCTTTTTATATAGGAAAGTAATTCCAAAGGAAGTGAAACTAAAAGACTACGAGTCCAATAATTGAATTGAAGAATAATCTACTTTTAGATGAAGATTACATTAAGTTTGAAGAAATCTATAAGAATGAAAATATAGTTGATAAGGATCTACTT
>OIYS01001812.1_pt1 | contig 9995 bp, 13 predicted proteins | sample 1588271 | NCBI WGS metagenome assembly OIYS01 (sample SAMN03283286) | human gut metagenome | biome: human-associated habitat; material: feces | host: Homo sapiens | place: Peru | collected 2012
CAGCGGTTCGATCCCGCTTATCTCCACCAAACGAAAAGCCTTGAAACTCAACGGTTTCGGGGCTTTTGATTTTTTATTTCACGCCTTGGAGCGGGCAATTTTTTAGCGGTTTGGTCTTTATTTGGTCTTTATGGGCTTTAAAATTGCTCACTTTTGGTCATTTTTGTCTGAAAGTGCATGCCGGCGCCTATTCGACATTTTTGTCCAATAGGTCTGGCGGCAGTACTCGAGCAAACCCGCTCATTTTTGAGCGAGTTGAGCTATTGCTCATTTTTGAGCGAAAGTGGAATAGAGCGGGTAAAAAGAAAAGTGAGCGGGCTTTTGCAGTCGAAGGCATTTGCCCGCTCTTTTTGGTTTTATTAACCCGCTCCCGCTGTTTTCTTTTTGCTGAAAATATCCTCAAGAGCTTCCGCAGCCATTTCATCAGCGGTCTTTATCGCGTGGGCGTATATATCGCCGGTGGTGCTAACGTCTGCATGACCGAGACGCGCCGAAACCGTTTTGATGTTTGTTCCGTTGTAAATCATCAGCGTTGCGTTTGTATGTCTCAAACCGTGTACTGTTACCGGCGGCAGATTGTTTTTCTGTATGATCGTGCGGAAATGGTTTGTTACCGTGCTCGGGTGAATGGGCTTACCGTTCCACGAAGTGAACACCTTTCCGCTATTTTCCCACTTATCGCCGAGTTTCAGCCGCTCTGCCGATTGCGCCGCCTTATAAGCCCTTAGCAGCTCCATAGCCGGAGCGGGTACTTTTATCGTGCGCCGGGAAGATCTGTTCTTTGTATCATCGTCAAAAACGCCCTTGCCGGAGACATATATACTCGCCTTGTTAATGTCTATTAAATCATGCTCAAAGTTTATATCAGACCACGCAAGCCCGCAAGCTTCCTCTCGCCGCATGCCGGTATACAGAATGAGCGTATATAATGCGCGGTATAAAATCGGCTCTTTTTGCAGGGCTTCCAGGAGCTGCGCAGCCTGCTCGTTATCTAAAAATTCCGTTTCTTTCTTCTCCGTTTTTGGAGGCTTTATTCTGTCGCAGGGGTTGGAAGCTATAATTTGCCACTGAACAGCGGTGCTCAGAACGCTCGATATATATCCGTGATAATGCTTTATAGAGTTGTTGGAGAGAACGCTCTCTTCTTTTGCGGGCACAAACCACTCGGAAAACTTCTCGCCCATGGTATCGCAGACCGCCGAAGCTGTTTTGAAAGAAACGCTTTTGCCCTTTGAAATCTGCGTCAATGTCTGAGGGCTCAAGCCGGCAGACATAGCCAGCGCCGAAAGGGTAATCTTTCGTTCTCTCAGCTTTGCGCGAAAATCTACCTTGCTTTTATATGTCATATCGGCTCTGATACCCGTTTCGGCAAGCTGATTATAAAATTCAAGTATGTGCTGCGGTTGCAGTCTGTCGAGGCGTATGTGCCCTATAGCGGCGTTTGTGCGGGCTTTCAATGATGTGTACCCGGCAATGGTGTTCGGTCTGAGCTGCTTCTCTGCGTAGTCCTTGAACCATGTCTCGACGAAATCGGCAAATTTAATATTACTGCCGATGAATTGCCCGGTCTTTACCCGCTCTTCGAATAAAGTTGCCTGGCGGTTAAGTTCCTTTTCTTCCTGCCGCTTCGTCATGCCTGGATCGGGCTTCCATGTCGTTGAGCGGGTTATCTGCCGACCGTCTGCGGAATATCCGCAGGACACTTTTATTCTATATGTGCCGCCGCGCTTAGTTATCGTTGCCATTGTCCGCACCTTCTTTCAAAAGAACCCGGAGCGCGTTATCTTTTGCGGCCAAATAGCCCGCTCGCGCTGCTTCTGCTTCGGCAATTCCAACGCACACCCTCGCGGCAAAGGTGTTAAGAACTTCCGACAGCTCAAAACGCTCGCCTTTCAGCAGTTTATAGCCCTGCTCGGCTTCTTTTACCTTGTCACTCTCGAGCACGGTAGCGCAGAGCTCTTTGGAGTTCAGAGCACCGGCGGAATAACCCGCCTCAGACTCCACACAATCCGCCGTGCAGGCTTCAAAAGCGTTCGACAGGGAACGAGAACGGGCGTCGATATCGAGCAGCACAGGGGCTATTTTTTGAATCTCATTGCATATAAGCTCATCAGCACATTTCAAATATGCCTCGCACAGGCAGCGCAAGCCGGAAGCACCGGCGGGTACATTTTCGCCCGCTCCTGCCTGGCTATCTCGCCATGTGCGCAGAAAAGACGCTGCGGAGGACAAAGTGCCCACTGCCGCCTCGCTTAGCCCCGTGTAGTTGCAAACGGTCTTGACTTCCGGGTCTGTGCTCTGTGCGTCCGTCAGCCCTAAAAGGTAATCGGTAGAAGTGCCGAAGATTTCAGCAAGCATTATAAGATCGTCAATATTTGGCGTTCTGCTCCCGTTTTCAAAATAGCTTATCACTTGCCGTTGTACCCGGAGAAGCTTTGCTATATCCTCCTGTGTCTGCCCGGCTTTTACCCTGGCACTTTTAAGCCTTTCACCGAGGGTGTTGTTTCGCATTGGTGTTTTGCCCCTTTCTTTGTCGCTCGTTTGTTGCGGACGAACATTTGTGCAATATATCTGTTGAATTGTTGTTGTTGTTGCGCTACAATATAGTTGTAACACAGACATTGCGAAAATGTCAACAACAATTTTTTAACAGGAGGCACACATGCAGAACAGCGACATAAGAACCGCAGCAGCGGGAGCGGGCGTTAAGCTTTGGCAGATCGCCGAGAAGCTCGGAACAACAGACAGCAATTTCAGCCGAAAACTGCGCCGAGAGCTGGCGCAGAACGAAAAAGAGAAGATTTTCGGCGTAATAGACGAACTCGCAAAGGAGGCGGAAAAATGAGCAATATACCACGCATGAGAACACTTCCGGAATGTGCAGCCATGCTCAAGGAGCTCGACCCGGACACGGCAATAACCCTCACGGCTCTCAGAAACAAAGTAAAGCGCGGCGAGATTCCCGCCGTTCCTGTGGGCTCAAAAAGGCTTGTAAACTTTGATTTGCTTCTTGAACTGCTCTCTAATACCTCACCCGCTCCCGTGCCGTCTGCGGGCGAATATGGAAAGATACGGCGCATTAACGAGAGAATATGACAGAAAGGGCGAACCGCTCCGGGAACGCCCTTTTTCCTACAAACAAAAAGCGCAGAGCCCCACTCCGAAGAGCAGAACCCCGCAATCCTGAAAAAATTATAACCGTGTTCGGAGGGCTTGTCAAATGGAAGAAAACGCGCTTACTATGCGAACGATGACGAATGAAGAACTCGCCGTGCTGATACAAAAAGGAGAAAGGCAGTATCTGCCCGCTCTGTATAAGCAGGTGGAGCGGCTTTTGTGGTATAAGGTCAGACGGTACGCCGCCCGGTGCGAGGACCGTATGAAGGCTCGGGGAGTAACGGCAGAAGACCTTATGCAAGACGCTTTTTTCGCCTTGGTGGATGCCGTGAACTCTTTTGACCCCGACAAAGATTTCAAATTTACTACATATATGCATTTCCCGCTAAAGAACCGCCTGCGTTTTGCCCTCGGCTTCACCACGCACCGGCGCGACCCGCTCAATGACTGTTCAAGCCTGGATGCTCCGGTAGGCGAGAGCGAGGAAGAAACCTTCCTGGATTGGTATTGTTCCGATCCTGATTCAGATCGTCCGTTTGAAGAGTTCGCGGATAATGACCTTTGGGCGAACGCCAGGCGGGATATTGACAAAATCATGGGCGAAGACCTCACAGAGGACGAGCGGGCAGTTATCATCTGCAAATACTTCGGGGGAGACGATAACAGCAATGTTCGAGTGTCGGAAGAGCTCGGCATGCCGTACTCCCAGGTGCGGAACCTGGAAAGCCGGGCGTTGATGAAGTTCAGACGGTACCGAAAAACGCTTCTCAGTCCGTACCGTGAGGAAATCATAGGCAGCAGACCGTACCGCTCGAACGGCGTTTCAACGTTCAGGATAACCGGCGCAAGCAGCGTTGAACGCACCGTTGAGTACTTCGATACCATTGAGCGCAGGATCCAGAAGCACGCCGCCGAAGCCGCCGCCCGGGAAGCAGAAGAAGCGGCATTCCTCGCCGCTCTGCCGCCCGAAACTCTCGCTGCTCTTCAACGCGCCAGGGAAGAACGGCTGGCGAAAAACAACCTCAAAGAGATGTAACATTCTGTGTAACAAAGGCGTAACATTCGATGTAACACACGATTTTTAGGCATTTTTTGAAGAAAATGTTACATGTAACAAAATTTTTGAAAAAAGTAGGCTTTTGTTACATTGTTACACCGAATGTTACAGCTGAAACCATTGAAAATTAAGGATTTTTAAATATTTGTAACATTGTAACATTTATTACTAAAGATTAGTAAATTAGAGAGTTAGAGAGTAAAAAAACTCTCTAATCCGCCTAATACGCAATGTGTATACGCGCGTACGCGCGAAAATGTTACAAAACGGCTCAGAAACGAAAAAAGAGCGGGGTGATAGCCCGCTCTTTTTTTGACCCACTCATCTTCATATTTCCTCTCCGGTGTCGTTCATCGTGAAAGAAGCCGAAAAAGTGCAGTTAAGAGCTTCAGCAATGGCATAAAGCTCTTTTTCGGAAAAGTTGTCGCGGCTCATTTTGTTGGACATGTTTTGCCTGGACTGCCCGGTAGCTTCTGCAAGCTGAGCGAGTGTCATATTGCGTCTACCAAGAACTATTTTTATTTTTTCACCCATTGATAAAGGCATTATTAACAGCCTCCTTTCTTGCGCCTCAATCGTTCGGCTCATCCTCGACATATTCCATGATATCTCCGGGCTGGCAGTGCAGCAAAGAGCATATTGTAGCTATGTTTTCCCACGAAACGGGCTCGGCGCGCCTTATCTTTTGCATGGTAGCCTCGCCAAGAAGCTTGTCTTTTCGCAGCCGGTAAGTTGAATAACCAGCTGCTTTTAACTCTGCGAGAATGTCTATTTTGTACGTTATAGGCATTGTGCTCATTCCTCTCTGTTTTGGTTTATGGGGAGCGGGTATAAAGAAGCCCACTCTCATACGATACACATTATAACACGCATATGCACAAATTTCAAGTGTACACAATGCACAAAATATGCACTTGAACTTTGTGCACATTAACGCTTTACATTCACTTGTTTTCAGTGTATAATAGTCTTGCAAGGTTGAGGAAGGCAGACGAAATAAAGCGAAAGCCTAATCAAGAAGGTCACGTAAGAGCGGGAACGGATAAGGGAGATTGAGATGCCGAGAGTGCTAGATGCTTAAAGCCACCCGCCCTCAACCGAAAAAAGAAAAAGCCGCGCAACATGCCGACCCGCTCGCCGCTCAATCCGAATTGACGGAAGCCGCAGGAGGCGCAAGGCAAACCGCGCGGCGAAATCTTGAAAGGAAGGTAAAAACAATGTCAGAAAATGAACTGCTCGAAAGAGTCAAACGCCTCAGGGAGCTTGAAGCCATAACGGAGGCGGCAGAGCTTGAAGCCGAAGGCCTGAAAGATGAGATAAAGGCTTATATGCTCGCGAACGATGTGCAGCACATGCGCGTTGGTGCATTCAAGGTCAGATACAGCACCGTAAGCGGAAGCCGCTTCGACTCTGCCGCGTTCCGTCAGACCCATGCCGAACTGTACCGGCAGTACTCCAAACACTACGAAACACGCCGTTTCAGTATAGCGTAAGGGGGCGAAAAGAATGACGGGTATGAAATCAATCGAGCGGCCGCTCATCACCACCGCCGAGGCTCTTGAGCTGTCCGAGCATATCAAGCTCTCGGAAACGTACATAGCAACCGAGCTTTTCAGTGCTTTTGAAAAGAAGCACGGCTCGGCGAGCCTCTCGCGCTGGAACCTCGCTTGTGCCGTGGCTTTCGTTTATGACGCGGGCAGGGTGCAGGGCATACGCGAAGAGCGGGTGAGACGCAAAAGAGCCAATACTCAAAATATCGCCGTGAATGCCTCTTAAATCGCTTTTGCCTTTTGGGTATGAAATTACACTGCCAAGAGGGCGAAGCACGAACACAGGGCAAAATTCGCAAGATTTTCAGTATTGTACGCTTTAAACCTTAGCATTTCCTAACATTTTAAAAGTTAGCAAAAGTAAGCATTTTTCACCATGAACAAAAACACACCATGCGCAAAATAAAACAGCCCCTATCCGAACGCCAACCAAAGCAAAGCGGATAAGAGCACAGCCCACCGGAGCGGGCAAGCTCATTCTACCACGCCCGCTCCGAGGATGTCAAGAGAAAAAAACACAACGAAAGGACAACCACCACATGAAACAGCATTGCGCCACACCTAACGCCTACGAGCTTCAGGACTCCATACACGCCGAATTTGTACCCGCTCCCGAGAACGCCACAGCGGAGATTGTTCCCGGAGTGTTCTTGCCGGTTAAGGAGTACGCTATACTACCCGGGAGCGGGCAGGCCGTGCCGGTTATCGAAACCATATCGGATTACAAGTGGCAGCTTGACTGCCTAAACAGCCGCCTCAAGAATCCTGAAAAGTACCGTGAAGGTGGCGAGGATGTTGAAGCGGTAATTGCAAAGCTTCGGCAATGGCTTCAAGAGCATGCCTCGAATTAAATTGAACACCACGAGCGAGCGATCTGTTTTCTGTCAGGTTGCCCGCTCCTATGCGTTACCGTAGGCGGATGCATTGGCATGAAAAATTCAGTTGTCATTTCAGTTTCCTTTCTTCAAAATTTTAAAAAATTTGCTTTTGTCTAAGGCAGGCGAAAAGTTGTGTGCGGCGGCAGCTTCAAGCCGCCACACTTTACGCCCTTAGACGTCGGACAGACGCAAACGCATATATATCGTAGATATATATGTTTGCGTGCGTCTGTCGCAAACACGGTCTTTTTCCGATTTTGCGGCTCCGAAACGCATTTTCGGTTTTTGACCGTTTTTGCGGCTCCGAGACGCAGAAGCAAAAAACCGACTTTGCGGCTCTCACTTTTTGCCAACTTCACCGTTTTCAATCCAAAATTTTTGTGATTCTTTTAAATGTCTGCGAACCGTATCTTCAGACTTACCCATATATTCCGACAGTTCTTTTACAGTTACTCGACCATCCATATTACAAGCATTAAAAGCTGTTTCGATACTTGCAGAACGATCTCTTTGACGCTCTTTAGAATCTTTTTTGCCTTTAAAATTTTTCTGCCAGGTCTTGTTCCACGCCGGTCTATCATCTTCCGGCTTTATGTCCTCCAGCACGCCGGTATCATCTATCCGATGTACAGGGTAATCGAACCAAAGGTTGGCCGGAGCGAACTTCGGGAACTCACGTGTAACTGAATTTCAGTTACAAAAAATCTCACGGGGGGTGGGGCTGTTTTGATTTTTGAAAAGTGAGATTCGGGGGTAGGGGGGGGTATGTGTAAAAAGCCCTTATGTTATATAAGGGCTTTTACCACCCCCCTCCTACGCCCCTCTCTTTTCGCGCGTGTGTGCGTGGGGTCAGGGGGGTTAAAATGGGTTTTCAAAACACGACCCCCTCACCCACAAAAAGAAAAAGCTCCAGGATTCGGCGCTTCCCGTATCGTGGGAGGTCTACTACCTGGAGCTGTGCGAAAAGAGGCAACGGAGACGGTTCGCGGGAAAGTGTATAAGAACCCTTGAATCGCTCATTGCCTACTAATTATATGTGATTTGTCAGCAGAAGTCAATAGGGCCTATTTTGTACTGCCCGCTCGGCACTCTGAGCGGGTGCTTTTTTTGGTCTTTATTTGGTCTTTATTTTTGTGTTTGGTCTTTACTTTTCGTTAAACTTCGTGAAAGGTGTCCTTGAAAAAATGGCTCTATATCAACATTTTTCGCACTTCATGAAAGTTCGTGAAATGCAGAAAAGGGGAATGGCATTCAAGAGGTCAGCGGTTCGATCCCGCTTATCTCCACCAAGCGAAAAGCCTTGAAACTCAACGGTTTCGGGGCTTTTGATTTTTTTGTGTACGATTATAAAACACATCTTTTCTAACACTCCTTCTAACACTTGAGTAAAACGACAAAAGCAAAAGTGCAGATAACCGTTGCGGCGTAAATTATATTTCTGCCGACTTTTTCTCACCAATGTGACAAAACAAAACCTTGTCTTTGAATTTTCTGCGATGTATAATAATGTTGAAAATGTATTATAACAGGGGGTATATTATATGAAGATAATCAGAAATGCAATAAGATGCAAAAAATGCGGCGAGGTTATCGAGAGCAAATCCGTACACGATTTCAAATTCTGCTCATGCGGCGCATGTGCCGTTGACGGAGGACACGAATATCTCCGCAGATGCGGTGAGCTTGAGGACTGGGAAGAGCTGGCGGAGACCGAAGAAACTGATGACGACTGATTTCGCCTGACAAAATACAGCCTGTGCTGTACATGTAAATTTGTGTTAAAAGTTAATTGGCAACCCTGAGGCTTAATCGCTTCGGGGCTGTTACTTTTTTGTGTTATATTTGTCTGCGCCGTTGGCGATTAAGTCTAAAAAGTGTTGCGTAAACGCAACATTTCTGTTATCATTTACTTATATTTTCGGAAAACTCGCAGGCTTTTACCTGACGACGAAAGGATATGGCGTAACAATGAAAAAAGCGGGTGTTTGCGGCCACTTCGGATTTGGGCGCAGCTTGCTCAACGGTCAAACAGTGAAAACAAAAAATGTGACCGACGAGCTCCAAAAATATTTTGGCGATGCTCAGGTGGCTGTTGCTGACAGCTGCGGCGGGATAAAAGCCATGCCGCGAATGGCAATCGATGTTTTAAGGCTGTTCAAAAACTGTGAAAATATAATAATGATGCCCGCAAACAGGGGACTGCGTGTTTTTGCACCGCTGTTTTTGTTCTATAACAAGTTTTATCACAGCAGGATACATTATGTGGTCATCGGCGGATGGCTCGATTCTTTTTTGGATGAGCATAAATGGCTTGTCAGACTGCTCAAAAAATTTGATGCTATATATGTGGAATCGGATATGATGAAATCCGCTCTGCAGAGACGGGGCTTTGAAAATGCGGTTGTTATGTACAATTTCAAAGAACTTGAGCCGCTGGCAGAGAGCGATATTGAATATCCCAAAAGCGAACCATATAAGCTCTGTACTTTTTCACGTGTTATGAAAGAAAAGGGCATAGAAGACGCGATAAATGCGGTCGAGAGCGTCAATGCCCATTTCGGAAGAACGGTATACACGCTCGATATTTTCGGTCAGGTTGATGTCGAGTATAAAGAAAGATTTTCACAGCTTGAAAAGTCATTCCCGGATTATATCAGCTACGGCGGAGCTATTGAGGCGAATAAGAGCGTTGAAACGCTGAAATCATATTTTACGCTGTTGTTCCCGACCTATTATAAAGGCGAGGGCTTTGCCGGAACGCTTATCGATGCCATGTCAGCCGGAGTGCCGGTGATAGCGAGCGACTGGAAATATAATCCCGAGTTTGTCGTTCCCGGAAAGACAGGAGTTATAATAAAAAACTGCAATGCCGAAAGGCTTGCCGAGGAGCTTATAAATATCGCAGCCGCTCCGGAAAAATGGAACTCAATGCGACTTTCTGCGTTCAAAGAATCGAAAAAATACAAGCCCGATATTGCAGCCCGTCCGCTTATAGACAGAATAAACGGCTAAGACCGTACTCATAAAAAGAAGTAATTTCTTTGAGGAGGAAAATATATGTCAAATGAACCTAAAGTTCATCTCATAGGCAACGCACACCTCGATCCTATCTGGCTCTGGCGTTGGCAGGAGGGGTGCGGGGAAGTGCTTCAGACTTTCCACAGTGCGCTCGACAGGCTCAATGAATATCCCGATTTTGTGTTCACTTGCTCGTCTGCGGCGTACTATAAGTGGGTCGAAGAAATCGATCCCGATATGTTTGAGGAGATAAGAGAGAGGGTCATAGAGGGGCGCTGGGTGCCCGTCAACGGCTGGTGGGTTCAGCCGGACTGCAATATGCCCTCGGCGGAGAGCTTTGCCCGTCAGGCGCTCTATTCTCAGCTCTATTACAAC
>OIYS01001813.1_pt1 | contig 9993 bp, 7 predicted proteins | sample 1588271 | NCBI WGS metagenome assembly OIYS01 (sample SAMN03283286) | human gut metagenome | biome: human-associated habitat; material: feces | host: Homo sapiens | place: Peru | collected 2012
TGGAATAGTCAAGTGCAGCCTGCGAAATACCGACCGCCACGGCGGCCATATCCAGCCTGCCTTCGTTAAGAAGCGGCTTTATGAACGGATAGCCCACATTTTCCTCGCCCACAAGGCAGTAGCCGGGTATCGGGCATTCGTCAAGAATAATATGCCCCATGGGCGAGTTGTTGAGCCCTATCATATTACGGTTTTCGATCACGGTAAGCCCAGGGGAGTCCTTGGGGATGTAGAACATACTCATACTGCGGCTGCGCTCTGCCGACGGGCTTTTCGCCGTGACGATATAGCCGTCGGCAAAGCCTGCGTTTGTGACCCAGCACTTTTTGCCGGTGAGTATCCAGCGGCCGCCGTCCTTTACGGCAATGGTGTCAACGCCTAATGCGTCCGAGCCGCCGCGCTCCTCGGATATGGCGAAGGCAAGCAGCAGTTCACCTCGGCGTGCCGGCTCAACGACCTGCTTTTTCAAGGTTTCGGTTCCGCAGTATGCGATGAGCTCCGTGCACTGATACTGCGGGCTTATTATAAGCCCCAACGATGCAAGACCCCTCGACAGCTCCTCGATTATCATTGCGCCCTCAAGGGCACTGTACCTTGCGCCGCTGCCGATGTATTCAAACTCCGCATCGAGATAACCCATCTTGCCGATGCGTGAAAATAATTCATGCGGAAAGCCGCCTCTTATATCAAGCTCGGTGGCAACGGGGAGTATCTCGTAGTCGACAAACTCCTGTAGTTCACGCTTGAGCTTTTCCTGTTCCTTAGTGAGTAAAAACATAGCTTGTTACCTTACCGTTCCGTAAAAATGAGCATGGCCTTAGCGTAGGTCGCATTCTCGGTGTAGACCTCGGTCTCGACCGAGAAGCCGGCTTTGCCGTTTGATGTGAGTGTTGTGCACAGCATGAGCCCGCCGAGCTGCGTTATCCTCTCTGGATAGAAAAACGAGCTGCTGCTGAGCGAATAGTCAAGATACCCCTGCTGCGCAAGGTGCTTGTCGGCGGCGACGAGCATCAAGGCCGTCGGCAGAATGTCCATATTCGCAAGCTCCGCTTCGGGGATGTGCAGCTCGTACACCCGGCGATCCTCGTTTGAATACTCGGGCGCAGGCACCAAAAACGACGCATAGTCCGACACGCTCTCCGAGCCCGAATACATGAAATAGCGGATAAGATCCGAGGTGTAGAAAACGCCCTCCATCTTGCCGTCACGCACGACCGCCGCAAATGGGCTGCCCGAGAGCATCATCTTGCGTGCCGCCTCACGCACCGAGCTTTGCGCATCGAGCGTCAGGATCTTTGCATCCTTCGACACGAGTGTCGAAAGCTTCTGTGTGTGACCGGCAGCAAAGGTTCGGGGGATGTCTATCCCGCCGCACAGGTGCAGCTCCTCGTCGACGACGGGGAAGCCCTTCATGCCGGAAAATTGCTCGTCATAATATCGCTGCCAGTCGGCGACATAGTCGTTGCGGTACAGATAGTTCGGCGCCTGCATCCAATCGGACACGGGTGCGTCCTCGCTTGCGAGCCTTGCCGAGGAGAACTGACTGTCAAACAGCTTCATTATCGTATAGGTATTCTGTATCGTCGTGAGGATGCAGACACCGTTTTTTTCGGCCTTGACTATGAGGTAATCGCTCGGTCGGCCGCCGCCGGTTATCAGCATATGCGCATCATATTGCATTATCAGGGTTTGAAAATCGGGACGATTGCCGACAATGCATAGTGTGCGGCCGGGGTCATTGTATTCAAGGCGGCTTACAAGCTGCGCCTCGTCGCTGTCGCAGATGACTATATTATCTATTGTACAGCCGAGCGACTTTCTGCCCGCTGCGCAGTTTACCCCGAGCGCCGACACGAGCTCGGAAAGCGTCACGGCGCAGTCGTCCGAGCTGACGGCGGTCTCCATGCGAAAGGTGCCGGACTTGGGCTTTGTAACAACGAGTCCACGCTGCTCGGCTTCCTTGATGGCCTTATAGACCGTGCCCTCGCTGACATTGAGCTCCGATGCAAGACCTCGCACGGATATCTTCGTCCCGGGCTCTATCGCCTCAATGTGAGACAAAACTATATCATTTTTAATTGAAATGGTACTCACCCCAAACAAACTGTATCACTTAGCAATAACGATTATACATTTTGCGGGTGAGAAAAGCAAGAAAAATGCTGAATGTCAAAAGATTGTCGAAGTGTTGTATAACAACTTTGGAAATATACCTGAATTTTTGCCAATATCCACGCAACTGTTGTATTAAAGGAGGGTGAAACTGTTATTGTCGAAAAGTATATCTTGTGGCAAGTGCCGAAAAGTGTGAACAAACATCCAAAACAGTTGACATACTGTCTCAGTGATGTTAAATTGTTCACATAGAAACCGAGCGTTAAAGCACAAAACCGAAAACAGTTTCAAATCTGTCTTATAACAGAAAACACAAAACTCAAGGCAAAGCGTCAAATCTGTTATATAACACTCAACAACAAACAGTAAAAAAATACTTTAAACGGAGGATTGCACAATGTACAAATTCACAGAAGAGCAGCTTATGATCAGAGACATGGTCAGACAGTTCACCAAGAACGAAGTTGCACCCTATGACAAGGCAATGGACGAGACCTTCTCCTTCAACATGGAGATTTATCAGCAGATCTACTCCAAGCTCGTCGAGACCGGCCTGATGGGCATCCACATTCCCGAGCAGTACGGCGGCGGCGGCGGTGACGCCATCACCTCTCAGATAGTCGTCAACGAGCTTGCAAAGGGCAGCGCAAGCATCGCTCTTTATCTCGATGCAAACTGGCTGGCTTCCGACATGATCCTCGTTCACGGCAACGATAAGCAGAAGGCAAAGTACCTCCCCCTCGCAGCTGAGGGCAAGGTTTTCGCATTCGGTCTGACCGAGGCTTCCGCAGGCTCCGATGCAGCAGGCATCAAGTCCATCGCAGTCAAGCAGCCCGACGGCTCCTATATCCTCAACGGCGGCAAGGCATGGATCACCAACTCCGGTGTTGCCGACTACTACCTCATCATGGCAAAGACCGATCCCAACGCAGGTGCAAAGGGCATCTCCGTTTTCATCGTCCCCAAGGACGCAGAGGGCCTGACCATCGGCAAGTTCGAGCACAAGATGGGCATGAGAGGCTCCGCTACCTGCGAGCTCAGCTTCGACAACATCCGCATCCCCGAGTGCGACCGTGTCGGCAGAGAGGGTCTGGGCTTCAAGGTCGCAATGATGGCACTTGACGGCGCACGCATCTCCATCGGCTCCATCGCATCCGGCCTTTCCCAGCACGCAATGGAGATCGCCAAGCAGTACGCAAACGAGCGCACCACCTTCGGCAAGCCCATCAAGGCATATCAGGGCGTTTCCTTCAAGTTCGCCGACATGGCAGCAAAGATCCGTGCAATGGATCTGATGGTATGGGATACCGCAGAGATGAAGGCAAACGGCGAGCGCCACTCGGCCGAAGCGGCAATGCTCAAGCTCATGAGCTCCAAGTGGTGCAAGGAGATCTGCGATGAGTGCATCCAGGTCCTCGGCGGCAACGGCTACAGCGCAGAGTTCCATGTCGAGCGTCTGTACCGTGACGCAAAGCTGCTCGAGATCGGCGAAGGCACCAGCGAGATCCAGCGCATGGTCGTAAGCGGCGCAGTCCTTGCATAAGTCACGGCACTAAACAACTGGAGAGATAAAGATGAAAATACTTGTGTTTGTAAAGCAGGTACCCGACACGGACGATGTCAAGCTCGATGAGCGCGGCAATCTGAAGCGTGACGGCGTTGCCAGCATGATAAATCCCCTCGACGCAAACGCAGTCGAGGCCGCTATCCGGCTCAAAGAGAAGTACGGCGCAACGGTAGTTGCAATCTGCATGGGACCTCCCCAGGCGGAGGATGTTCTCAAGAAGGCTCTTGCTCTCGGCTGTGACGAAGCATATCTGCTGTCCGACCGTGCATTCGGCGGCGCAGACACCCTCGCTACCGCATACACCCTCGCAAAGGGCGCCGAGAAGGTCGGCGACTACGACCTGCTGCTGTTCGGCCGCCACGCCGTTGATGGCGACACCGCTCAGACCGGCCCCGCTACCGCAGCATTTTTGGGCATCCCGCAGATAACCCTCGCCTCGAGCATCGATGTTTGCGACGGCTGGGTCTACTGCGACCGTGTCCTCGAGGACAGCACCGAAAAGGTGCGTGCAAAGCTTCCGGCACTCGTAACGGTAACTGCGGAGATAAACACCCCCCGTTACCCCACGCCCATAAACATCATGAAGGCACTCAAAAAGCCCCGTGCCACTTGGAACGCCGAGGCACTCGGCGCCGACACGGCTCAGACCGGCATCCCCGGCTCGCCGTCGTCTACCAAGGTCGTGTTCGAGCCGCCCAAGCGCAATACCGACACCACCTACTTCGAGGGCAGCCCCGAAGAGATAGCAGCAAAATTCGTTGACATGCTCGAAGCCGAGCATTTGGTCTGAGGAGGTTTGGCAAATGGCAAAGGAAGATTACAAAGGCATATGGATATTTGCCGAACAGCAGAACGGAACGCTCAATCCCGTAACCTATGAGCTTCTTGCAAAGGCACAGGAGCTCAAGGCTCATAACGGCGAGACCATCACCGCTGTCCTCCTCGGCAGCAAGGTGTCTCATCTGGCAGCCGGCCTCATCGCAGGCGGCGCAGATCAGGTCATCGTCGCAGAAAACGAAAACCTTGCATCCTACAGCGCAAGACCCTATCAGCAGGCTCTTACCCAGCTTGCCGAGAAGTACAAGCCCTCGATCATCATGTACCCGGCGACCAGCCTCGGCCGTGATTTTGCCCCCCGCATGATGATATCCCTCAAGACCGGCCTCACCGCCGACGCAATAGACCTCGGCTACGATGAAGATGATGTGTTTTATCAGACCACTCCTGCATACGGTGGCAGCATCCTTGCACACATCGTTATCTTAGAGTGCAGGCCGCAGATGGTGACCGTTCGTCCGAAGATCTTCACTCCTCTGGAGCCGGACGAGACCCGCAAGGGCGAGGTCATCACCGAGACCGTCACGGTCGACAAGGAAGAGTGCTATGAGGTGCTCAGCGTTGAGCCGAAGGTCGTCACCGGCGTACCCATCGACCACGCAAGTGTCCTTGTCGCAGGCGGCAGAGGCGTAAAGAACGAGCAGGAGCTTGCACTTCTCAAGGAGCTTGCAGAGCTTCTCGGCGGCCAGCTCGCAGCCTCGAGACCCCTCGTCGACAACGGCTTCCTGCCCCACGATGCACAGATCGGCCAGTCCGGCACCGCCGTCAAGCCCGACATGATCATCAATGTCGCCATTTCCGGCTCTGTCCAGTATCAGGTCGGTATGCAGAACTCCAAGTGCATAGTCAGCATCAACCACAACGCAGCCTCTCCGATATTTGACATCTCCCACTACGGCGCAGTGGCCGACTTCAAGGCCGTTCTCCCCGCAGTCATCGCAGAGATCAAAAACCGCAGAGTATGAGTTGACAAGAGCCGTTCAGCTCCCGTCAACTTGAGCAAATCACATGCTGCGGTCACCATACCCCCCGGTGGCCGCAGCATATAACGAAGAAATTTTGTTAAAAAAATATTTTTACAAAGGAGATTACTAAAATGAGCGAACGCAAACAGATCATCCCCAAGTACGGTCCCTTCGCAGGAATGCGTGTTATTGATTCGGGCTCTCTAATTGCAATGCCTTATGCAGCAACGCTGCTCGCCGACTTCGGCGCTGAGGTCATCCACATCGAGCGTCCCGGCGTAGGCGACACTCTCCGTGTTCTCGCTCCCTTTGCAACCGAGGACGGCAAGACCGTCAGCACCTCCTGGGCACAGGACGGCCGCAACAAGCTGTCTCTTTCCCTTGAACTTAATCTCAAGCACCCCGAGGTCAAGGAGCTTTTCTTCGGACTTATCAAGGAAGCCGATGTGTTCATGGAGAACATGGTCTGGCTTGAAAAGCTCGGCATCCGTGACGAGGACCTGCTCAAGGTCAACCCCAAGCTCATCATTGCCCACATCAGTGGCTACGGCAATCCGGCATTCGGCGGTCTGCCCGAGTACTGCGACAGAGCTTCCTACGACATGATCGGCCAGGCATTCTCAGGCTGGATGGGTCTCAACGGCGAAAAGGACGGCGATCCCGTCGTCGGCAAGCCCTGGCTCAACGACTTTACCTCCGCATACGCCACCGTATTCGCAGTTTTGGCTGCATACATCAATGTTCTCAAGGGCGGCGACGGCCAGATCGTCGATATCGCACAGTTTGAGGTCCAGGCAAGCTACTGCTGCGACCTGTATACCTCCTACACCATGGCAGGTCGTGTGAACACCCGTTCCGGCAACAAGTCCGCAGCCTTCCAGCCCTACGGCCTGTTCAAGTCCAAGGATGGCTATGATGTCGCCCTCGGCGCATTCGGCCCCGGCGTTTACAAGAGAGCCATTCAGGCAATGGGTCTCGATCTCGAGTACTTCAACTACAAGGATTGCTCCTCCGGCATCGAAGCTGTTGCCTCCGAAAAGGGCAAGGAGCTCGACGCTAAGACCATCGAGTGGTGCGCAGCCCGTACTGCACAGGAGATCGAGGACGCAATGGCAAAGTTCAAAGTCCCCTGCAGCCGTGTAATGGGCGCAAAGGATTGCCTTGAAAACGAGCATTACCGGAAGCGCAACGACTTCATCAAGTACGAGGATCAGACTCTCGGCAAGGAAGTCACCGCATTCGGTATCGTTCCCAAGATGTCCGGCACCCCGGGTCAGGTATGGCGCGGCGCTCCCGCTCTCGGTCAGGATACCAACCCCATCCTCAAGGATCTGCTCGGCTATGACGACGCCAAGATCGCAGACCTGAAGGCAAAGAACCTTATCTGATTTAAGTCTCCTTATTAATTATTTCTCCCTCGTCCCGCAGGGCTTCATGCCCTGCGGGGCACTCCCCCCCAATAAAGGAAGGGCTGAATAATGAACGCAGTATACGCAGGCAGCTTCGATTGCTACACCAACGGCCACCATGACATCGTAAAAAAAGCAGCCGTCCTGTTCGACAGGCTGTATATAGTCATTGCCGTCAACTCCGAAAAGCGCAGGCGTTATCCGGCCGAGCAGATGCAGGCCGTCATAGCCCGCACGCTCCAAGACGACGGTCTTACCAATTGCACCGTGTGCATCCACGACGGCGTTGTAGCCGACTTCTGCATCGAAAACGACATAGGCTACACCATACGGGGACTGCGCAACCGCATGGACTACGACTATGAGGAAAACATAGCCGCCGTCAACAAGCTCATCGCCCCGAACCTCGAAACGGTGTATTTCCGAGCCGATAACAATGGAATTTCCTCGTCGCTCATAGCGGAGCTGAGCAAATACCGTAAGGATTTTTCCGGTCTCGTACCGCCTGCGGTAAACGAGCTGCTGCTCCAATGTGAGACCGATTAACATACTAACTACGCCATCACATGAGCCTTTTCATATATGTGTTACACCTACACCCCCATCCTCAATTCATGAATCCCCCTCAACTCTATCCCCCTACACCGGCTTGGTCTGCGTTTTCATGTGGCGCAGACAGCCAAACACCCCGACGATCTCGTCGGGGTGTTTGTTTTATATCAGAGCAGCTTATCAAGTTCGGTCTCGACATAGTCGAACTTTTTGACCTTCGGCTGCTTTATGGTCTTACCCTTCATGACCACCATGTACGGCGTGCGCAGCGCGGTCAGATCGTCGAGCGGGGAGGCGTCGGTGATGAGTAGATCAGCCGATTTCCCGACCTCGACAGAGCCGGTCTCGTTCTCGATACCGGCAATTTTTGCATTGACCTGCGTTGCCGTGTGCAGGGCAAAGGCGTTAGAAACGCCGACAAACTTTTTGAAATACACCAGCTCACGCCACATGTCGTAATGCGTGACGAAGGGGCAGGCGGTGTCGGTGCCCAGACCCACGGTGATGCCGTTTGCAAGAGCTTTCTTTGCACAGGCGATCATGCCCTCCATGACGATGTTGCTGTTAAACTTGCCCATCTCGCTCATGTGCGTGACCTCGGTGGGGAAGTAGGCGCCCGGGATTGCGGGAGATATCGTGCAGACCTGCGCTGCACCCGTTTCCTTAAACAGCCTTATCATGTCCTCATCGGGGTCTGCGCCGTGCTCAACGGTGTCTACGCCGTTTTCGAGCGCAGCACGCAGTCCGGCGGGGCTTTCAATGTGCGCCGCCACCTTGTAGCCGAGCCTGTGCGCCTCGTTGCAGCAGGCACGAACAAGCTCGGGCGGCATCTTGAGCACTCCGGGCTCGCCCTTGACCTTTGCATCGAGAACGCCGCCCGTTATCATTATCTTAATAAGGTCGGGCTTGTTTTCGGCAATCTTGCGGACATATTTAACGCAGTCGTCCTCGTTTTTCGCCTCATACGCCAGCAGCCCCGCCATATGCCCCTCGGGCACGGAGACTGCCATATCCGAAACGAGCATCCTCGGCCCGATGCGCTTGCCCTTGTTTATATCGTTACGGATGCTTGAATCAATATTGCCCAGGCCGCCGACGGTGCGAATGGTCGTAACGCCCGACTTCAGCTGCGTGCGGGCAAATTTATAGCAAAGGGAATAAACCACCGACCTCGTCACTATATTTGACATTAGGAAGTTAACGGTCTTGGCGTTCTGCTTTTTGGTGTAGCTGGGCATACCCGAACCGGGCAGATGCACATGCAGGTTTATAAGCCCCGGCATGAGGTAGCGGCCTTCAAGGTCGATCATCTCAACATCGCCGAAGCTGTCTGCCGACGGCTCGATCGCCTTGATGACGCCGTCCTCGACCAGTATGACCATATTCTTCATGGGCTGCATATTTTCGCTGCCGTCGAGAACGGTTGCGTTTACGAATGCGTATTTCATACTAAAACCCCCTTTTATGACGCTATTATAATGTGTAAAGGTGCTTATCGCAAGCGAAAACGCACTCTGACAAGAAAATAACAAACCGTTAAGCCAATTAACGCAAATGTAGCCAAGCTGTTAATGAAAATCGACCCGTACAGGCATGAAACGGCGGATTTTGCACGGCTTTGTGAACAGATTATTTCCAAAATATATAGAAATCGTATAAGTTTCTGTAAAGACAATAGCTCTCGGTGTTAAGATGAAGTTAATTTCACGCATAAGGTATTGTAATCAACTTTTTAACAATTACAATGAAAACACTAAGGCACACGCCTCAGCGTAAAACGCAAATCATAAAAGGAGAGAAAGTATATGGAAAACACAAATCGTGACGGATTTGGCTCCAGCTTTGCTTTTATCATGGCCGCTGTCGGTTCTGCGGTCGGTCTGGGCAACATTTGGGGCTTCCCGTACAAAATGGGTCAGAACGGCGGCTTCGCATTCCTCGTCGTTTACCTCGTCCTCGCAGCTTTCGTCGGTCTTGCAGTTATGGTCGGCGAGCATGCCATCGGTCGTAAGACCGGCCTGAGCCCCATCGCAGCTTACCGCAAGCTGAGCAAGAAGTTCACCTTCCTGGGCTACATGGCTATCGCAGCACCGTTCCTCATCCTGCTGTTCTACATGGTCCTCGGCGGCATGGTCATGCGTTATGCATGCGGCTACCTGCTGGCAATGTTCGGCGTTGACACTTGGGGTGTTGCCGACATTTCCACCTTCTTCGGAGCTTTCGCCACCAACGGTGCGTCAATGGTTATCTGGACGCTCATCTTCATCGCCATCAACACCGCTATCGTCTGCGGCGGCGTCGGCGGCGGCATAGTCGGCAAGGCCGTCAGCCGCAGGATGGACAATAAGGCTGTCGACAAGCTGTTCATCGTGCTCATGTGCGTTATAATCTGCATCTGCATATATAACGCCGCAAAATATCTCTGATACGCACAATATACCGGAAAGACTGACCGCCCCGCAGGCTCAATACCTGCGGGGCGGTCATGTATTCTGTGTTCCGTTTATATTTACTCTTTGTCCTCTCCGGCGGGGACGCCGGGCTCGTC
>OIYS01001815.1_pt1 | contig 9989 bp, 13 predicted proteins | sample 1588271 | NCBI WGS metagenome assembly OIYS01 (sample SAMN03283286) | human gut metagenome | biome: human-associated habitat; material: feces | host: Homo sapiens | place: Peru | collected 2012
CTTTATTATATTGTTTTTCAATTTTCTCATATGTCTCATCACTTAGAGAAACCATATAAGCATAATTGTTGTTAAAAACAATGTAAAATTTTTCAGAATCATTGCTAGCAAATAAATAAGGAAGACTATTAAAATTAAAATCAACCAACATGTCAGGTTTATCGGCATTATCGAGGATTAATTTATCGTAATTATAAGCTTTCAAATTATTTTTATCATACTTAACTGACAATTTATCATAAACCACAAAAAGGATAATCATTATAACAAATGAAGCAATGGCAAAAATTAAATTTGCATTGCTCTTTTTTAATATTTTACTACTCATAGCTCACACTTCCTATTAAGCTCTTTTTATATCAAACTCTTTTTTCCATAGTTTTTTATAAATATCGTCTAATTCATTAATCACTTCTATTTCTTCTTGAGAAGTTTTATATCCAAATGAAGAGAACTCATTATGACTAGATAATACTAAATCAATCATTGTTTTGCCAGTACTATCGCCGGTATATCTTGCTTCATAATTTCTGAATTCATCCAAAGCATTATGCTTTTCGGCATAATAACATGCTATATCATAAACATTCCACTTATTTTCAACATTTGGGAATTTTTTTAACACTCTAGTGATTTCTTCATAGAATATTTGAATTTTAGTGTCATTCCAGTTTTTAGATGACCAATGTAAAACATTTAGAGCAGAATTGGCAACATAAGAATTGGCTAATACATAATTTGCTAAATCACTGTCCGACTTATTTATAACAGATGCCAAAAATAACAAATGGCCATATTGATCAAAATCATCTTTATTCTTAAATGTAGATACCATCATTTTTTCTAAAGATATTCCATCTAAAATCTTATTAACAAGTTGTTCAGCAATAAAAGGAACAATCACTTTATCATGTTTTTCCATTATATTTAAAAACACATTACTCTCAATACCATTTATTTCCTCATCAAGTAATAACATGGCTTTTTTCTTTAAAGCTAAAGCTTCATATTGATTTTCTATTAAAAAACTTCCCCAATATAAAATATCGAAATGATTAACAATATTTTCGTTTTTCTCTAAAAACACATTAATAATATGCATAAGAAAATCTTTATCATTCTTAAAAATTTTCATAACCCTTTTAACAAAGTTGTAATCAGCTTTTAATTTATCACTACACTTTTCAAATATCTTTTTATCTTTGGTTGCAAATATGTTTTGAATCATAAAATCTGCTACTTCATTTAAATTATAATACATAATAGGATCGTCCATAAAATCACCATCTCAATTTTATCATAAAAAAACATTTTATACTAATAAAATGTTATCTATTCAATAAATATATTGCAACGTTTAAATAAAGAGCGAATATAAGCCACATTAAGTAAGGTATATTTAATAGTCCTGCTAATTTGTTCTTTTGATAAAATTTATAAATCATCGTTATAACTAAAATTATTAATATGCCTATCCATATAGCTGCTAATAACCTTAACTTTAAAAAGAAAAATATAACTGTCCACAAAGAATTGACAACTAGTTGAATAAAATAAATTATAAATGGTGTATCATCATCCTTTGTAGCTAATGTAACTGTAATAGACATTATAATATAAAGAATTGTCCAGACAATTGGAAATAGTATTTTAGGGGGATATACATTGGATAAAACCAGATTTGAAACATCATTACCTACTAAAAACGATGGCGTTATACCAATTACTAATGTTAAAATTAAAACTAAAACAAATTTTTTCATAACTCACCTCTTTTTATAAATATATGTAAAATTTTTAATAATATAAAAAAACTGCAATTATTTATTGCAGTCTGTGCACACATTTAAAGAGTTTTTAACTGACTTCATATTTTTCTCAAGTCTTTTTTTCAATTTTGTAACTCTTTCTTCTGTCCAATATTCATTAGGATCTTTAATATTTTTGGTATCTTTGGAAGATTCATAATCATTAAAAATTAATTTCCCCTCGATATGAAATGAAACATTTGGCACGTAAATTCTTTCATTTCCTTCATCATCATATTGTAAACTACCATTTAGTAATTTAACCATTTTCTTATAATTTTCGGTATTATTTTCACGATCTTCTAAAATATTATAATAATAAATCTTATCAAGCCCAACTTTATTTGCGACCTCATTAAGATATACTACATAACTTTGACACCAAGGGCATTCTGAAAAACCAAGATATACAACGCCAGTTCCATTTTCCATTATTTTAATTATTTCCTCAGCACTCTTATAAACAAAAACATTATCATCAGCAACTAATGAGTATTCTTTTTTAAATTTTTCTTTATCACTTAGTTTCTTTTGATCACCATTTTTTTGACCTAAAAAATATGTTATACCACCTGCACAAGCTAGAATAACCACTATTACTAATATTATAATACCTCTTTTTTTCATACTATACCTCATATTTTTTTAATTTTCTTGCTTTGTTTTCATTAGATAAAATACTAGTGGAATTATTTACCAAATGAATTCCATCAATGATTTCTTCATCTTTTAAATAATAGAAATTCATGAAATTTTGGACATTATTATCTGCTTTAGCATATTTTCTCACAAGATGATAAAATTCTTGAAAAGTTAACATATAACTACATTGAAATAGTTCATTTATAATTCCTCTTATATCTAATGTAGCTCCTAATAAATCAGCTCTAAAAGATTCGCCACTTTCAAAATAGATATTTAAATTTTTTCCCTTTTCATTTATTATTACTTTGCCTATTGGCAATTCAAGTAATATACCCAAGCAAAACATATCAATATTTTTTTTATTTGGTTTATCAGGATATAAGCCATCAAACCTATATATATAATTATAATTTTGAAAACTGTGCTTAACAATCAAAGCATCGTTTAAGATACTATAATTGGAATTTTTGTAAAAATAAAACTCATCATTATTTTCATCTATCGCAAATGCTTTTTCAACTTGTACATCATATTCGCTTTTCCCTAAATATAGCTTAATATTCCCATTGAAATTACCTAGCAATTTTATTGCTTTTACAATGTCTTTATTTTCATTATTTATATTTTTCATACTCATAAAACCCTCCTTTTACTTATCAAAAATAGCTGTTAAAATTTCATTTTTTAATCTTTCATCACTGGTGGATGCCAAGATATCCTTTATTCTACCTCTAATGCTTAATATTTTCAACTTATCTTCGTAAAAATTTAATTTTTCAATAGTTGTATTAATGGTTTTATGAATTGCACTTTTACTAACATTTTTATTGTTAGCTATCTCCTGTAAACTTAAATCATCAAAATAATAATCGCGAAATACTTCTTGCTCATTGGTTGTCAATAAAGAACCATATATGTCAAAAAGAGAAGCATTTTTTACATAATCATCCATTACATCATATCCTTAAATAAACCATAGATATAGTTTTCTATATCAAAAGGTTCTAAATCATCCATTTTTTCACCCAAGCCAATAAATTTAACTGGAATATTAACAGTTTCTTTTATAGCCAAAACTATTCCACCCTTTGCTGTTCCATCTAATTTAGTTAAGACTATACCAGTAATATTTGTAATTTCTTTAAAAGCCTCGGCCTGCATAATACCATTTTGACCAGTCGAAGCATCAATGACCAGTAAAGTTTCATGAGGTGCACCATCAATTTGATTAGCTATTACTTTATTTATTTTTTCTAGTTCTTTCATTAAATTAACTTTATTTTGAAGTCTTCCGGCAGTGTCAATCAAAACTATATCAGCTTTTTCTTCCTTAGCTTTTACAAGGCCATCAAATATAACGCCGGCTGGATCAGTATTTTCTTTTCCAAAAAACAAACTATCCGTTTTAAGAGCCCATTCATTTAATTGCGCTACTGCCCCAGCTCTAAAAGTATCACCAGCTATTAACATTACCTTTTTTTTCATATTCTTATATTTATAAGCTAGCTTACCAATTGTCGTGGTTTTACCAACACCATTAACTCCAACCATTAATATTACTGTAGGGCCATCACTTTGCATATTAATCTTGTCAGTTAAAGATTCTTCGTTAACATAAATTAAAAATAGCTCATCTACTATAACTTCTTGTAAGTAATTAGTATCAACTATATTCTCTTTTTTAACTCTGGATCTTAAACGATCCATGAAAGTTACCACAGTATTAACCCCAATGTCTGCTTTAATTAATAACTCTTCTAACTCCTCAAAGTATTCTTCATTAACTTTTGTATATTTAATTCCCAAAACACTAAGTTTAGAAACAAATTCATTTCTGGTTTTTTTTAATCCTTCATCATATGTTTTTACCTCTTCAGATTTTTGTTTTTCTTTTTTAGCTACTATATTTTTCAACTTATCAAAAAGTCCCATTTTTTCTCACCTATTCAATTATAGCAAAATATTAAAAAAGAAGCAAAATTTTGCTTCTTAAGTGTTTATTTCGTACTTTCTTCAATTGCCACCGCGACCTCAACTGTAGCTCCAACCATTGGATTATTACCCATTCCAATAAGTCCCATCATTTCCACATGAGCCGGTACAGATGAAGATCCAGCAAATTGAGCATCACTATGCATTCTTCCCATAGTATCTGTCATACCATAACTTGCTGGCCCAGCAGCCATATTATCTGGGTGCAAAGTTCTACCAGTTCCTCCACCAGAGGCAACCGAGAAATACTTTTTACCCATTTCTGTACATTCTTTTTTATAAGTACCTGCTACAGGATGTTGAAAACGTGTTGGATTAGTAGAATTACCTGTAATGGATACATCTACATTTTCCAAATGCATTATTGCAACGCCTTCTCTTACATCATTAGCGCCATAACATCTTACATTTGCTCTTTCACCATCGGAATACTTAATTTCTTCCAGTACATTTACTTTACCATTAAAGAAATCAAAATCAGTTTTAACATATGTAAATCCATTTATACGTGATATTATTTGGGCAGCATCTTTGCCTAAGCCATTTAAAATAACTTTCAATGGAGTCTTTCTTACTTTATTGGCACTTTTGGCAATTCCAATTGCTCCCTCAGCAGCAGCAAATGATTCATGTCCTGCTAAAAAGGCAAAACATTTAGTTTCCTCACTCAAAAGCATTGATGCCAAATTTCCATGACCAAGTCCAACTTTTCTATCATCAGCTACACTACCAGGAATACAAAATGCTTGTAAACCCTCTCCAATTGCTTGAGCCGCTTCAACCGCTTTTGTTCGATTAGATTTAATAGCGATGGCTGCTCCTAAAACATAAGCCCAACATGCATTTTCAAAACATATTGTTTGTATACTTTTAACAATCTCATAAGGATCAAATCCACGATCAGTACATATCTTACGAGCCTCTTCAAAATCTTTTATTCCATATTTTTCCATTACTGGTTTGATTTGGGGAATTCTTCTTTCATAATTTTCAAATAAATCCATAAATCCTCCTACGCACACCTTGGGTCAATTTTTTTCTTTGCTTCATTAAATCTTCCATATGTACCACTGGCAAGTTCAATTGCTTTCATTGGATCAGTACCTTTTTTTATGGCATCCATCATTTTGCCTATATTAACGTATTTATATCCAATTATTTCATCATTCTCATCTAAGCCTATTTCAACAATATATCCTTCTGCTAATTCTAGATATCTTGGCCCTTTAGCTCTAGTTGAATAAATTGTGCCAACTTGACTTCTTGTCCCTTTGCCTAAATCTTCAAGACCAGCACCAATATTTAAGCCACCTTCCGAAAATGCCGATTGACTTCTTCCATAAACAATTTGTAAAAATAATTCTCTCATAGCAGTATTAATAGCATCACAAACCAAATCTGTGTTTAATGCTTCAAGCAATGTTTTACCCACCAATATTTCTCCGGCCATTGCTGCGCTGTGTGTCATACCACTACAACCAACTGTTTCCACCAAAGCTTCTTCAATGATGCCATTTTTAATATTTAAAGTAAGTTTACAAGCACCTTGTTGAGGAGCACACCAACCTACTCCATGAGTAAATCCCGAAATGTCTTTAATTTCTTTGGCTTTAATCCACTTTCCCTCTTCAGGAATCGGAGCTGGGCCATGACTTACACATTTTACAGAACACATATCAAGAACTTCTTTCGTATAATTCATATAATCTCCTTCTATATCTTTATAACTAAATTATACAATAAAAAAAAGAGAAATTAAATCTCTTTTTTGGACATTTTTTTACTAAAACAACTTCCGTATCAACTTGTTTCTTTACTCTAAATTCTAAAGTAATAACATCAGTATAGCTTTCTTCTAAATCGTTATCGCTAGCTTTATTTAAATCAAATGTTAAATATATTTCTCCACTTTTATTTTTAAAATCATCCTCATTTTTGGTAATGACTTCCAAAACCTCTGTATCATAACTTAATTTACCATAGATATTAGCATTTTTATAATAAGTTTGAGCAAAAACTTTAACATATAACTTATTATATTTTCTATATTCATCACATTCCATCTTGGTTTGTTCATCTATACCTAGCATGTATGGAACAGAGGCATGAGTACAAAGAGGCACAACCAAAAATGTAATTAATACAATTAATATTTTTTTCATATATACCTCACTTATTTTAAATATATCATCACAATTGAGTAAGTAAAGAAAAAGCACATGCTTTCGCATATTTTTACGTAAACTTATTAATAATTATCAGCTTTTCTTTCAAAGAAACTTTGAGGATGATTACATACTGGACATACTTCTGGAGCATATTTTCCTATAACTACATGTCCACAATTTCTACATACCCAAATTGTATCTCCTTCACTAGAAAATACTGTTTTACCTTCAATATTTGATATTAATTTACGATATCTTTCTTCGTGTTCCTTTTCAATTTTAGCAACTTCTTCAAAAAGTTTTGCAATACGTGAAAATCCCTCTTCTTCAGCAGTTTTAGCAAATTCACTATACATGTCAGTCCACTCATAGTTTTCACCTTTAGCTGCATCATACAAATTATCTAAAGTATCAGGTATTTTTCCATCATGTAATTCCTTAAACCACATTTTGGCATGTTCACGTTCATTATTTGCTGTTTCTTCAAAAATTGCAGCTATTTGTTCATAACCATCTTTTCTAGCTTTACTTGCAAAATAAGTGTATTTATTACGAGCTTGACTTTCTCCTGCAAATGCACTCATTAAATTAGCCTCTGTTTTACTTCCTTTTAGTTCCATAAATCCTCCTTCAAATTAATTATTACATTTAATAATATATCATATTAATTAAAAAAAGTCTTCAATTAAAGACTTTCTTTTTTACACATTTTTAATTCGCCCATTCTAGATGTTGGTACAAATCCCGGGATTTCTTTTATTACATCTGGAATCCTATTAACTATAGTTGCACACGTAAGTTGAGCTGTGCTAGGCTTATTTATTATTAAGTTTGTATCAGGTTCACCAATAATTTGCCAATTATTACAATCAAATTCTTGAGAAGTATATACTTTACCAATACATTCATTTTCTAAGGTTATGCCTTCTTTCGTTTCGGTAGTTACAACCGCACTCATTCCTCGAACATCGCCCTTTTTCAAATTCATCTTTAAAGTATCTGAATACATATCTTCCTCACATAAAACCGGAACACATTTTTGAGTTTGTCTAATAACTGTTAAACCGAGCTTATCACAAAGCCAACCATTAACATTCCACATGTAACTTGGTAAAAAATCACCTTTATTAATTAAATCTTGTCTTTCCGCTTCAGAGATGTTATCAACACTTGCAATATCCTTTATAAATTCATCTTTTGACAAGCCAGCCCCATGTGCTTTAGCTAAAGCAATTCCATAATCTTCTACATTATAAGAACTACTTCCTTTAATCTTTTTTACGTGGGCAGATGAACCAACTAGAGTTGTGATTAAATTTCCCCAAAATGCATCTTGGTATCCACTGCCGGTAATTGTACAATTATTTTCTTTAGCTAATCTATCTATTTCCCTAGTAAGACTAGGATTAGAATTGTAAGAATAGAATGCCTCTTCACAAGTTGTAATAGCATTTATACCTAACTCTGCACAAAGTAAAAGAGCTTCTTTACAATCATTTAATAAACTCATTGTTGTAATTATACATATATCGGGTTTAAGTTTTTTAAGTAAATCTTTAGAATCTTTTACATCGCTTACCAAAACATTTTTCTTTTCTATATTTAGTAAATCTCCAATATCCTTGCCAATCACGTTAGGATTAACATCGATAGCTCCAATGATTTCACCGCCATTTTCTAACACATATCTCATCGTATATAAAGACATTTTTCCGCAACCGTATTGTACTACTTTTACACCATTCATTCTTTCACCATCCTTATATTTATTATACCACGAGAAAAAAGCTATATTCTAAATATATTTATTTGTTTACTTTCTTTTGTCACGTTTCAAAATGATTTCTTTTTTGCTTATAATATTATCATAATATTCTTTAGAAATTAAAAGCCAAGTAATATTATTTAAAGAATTGTGTAATACTTTTTCTTTACTTATATAGTATTTGTAATCTCTATCGATATGAGAATATTCCTTTTTTATTGCATAACCATCTGATAAAAAATGGATAGATCTTGTAATGGCTATAGCAACTTTTTGGTTATGAAAATGATGATAGTTATAATACTCAAAATCCATATTTTTATCTTTATAGGCTATTAAAAAATTCATAATAATAAGTTCATCATTCTCATTATAATAATACCAAGTATGGTATATGCTTTCACCATTATAATGATCGTCAAATTGATTAATCATATACTCACCTATTTAATTATACGAACACAAAAAAAATATAGAGCCGAAACTCTACATTTTAGTCATTTATTTTTACATATTTCTTTTCAGGCAATTTATCTTGTTCTTTTTCTTTAGGAACCTCTAATATTAAAATACCATTTTTAAATGATGCTTTAATATTCTCGGCTTCAACATTGTCACCAACATAGAAAGTACGAGAGCATTCGCCAAAATATCTTTCTCTTCTTACATATTTTTCTTCATGATCATCTTTCTTTTCATTAGATGTCTTAGCATTTATAGTTAGATAACCATCAGTTACATCAATTTTAATATCATCCTTATTAAAACCAGGTAAATCAATTTCAATTTGGTAACTGTGTTTTCTCTCTTTAATATCTGTTTTCATCATTTTGTTTTCATTTCTTCCAAAGAATGGATCTTTGAAAATATCATCAAACAAATCAAAATTACTTCTTGGTACTAACATCATATAAACCAGCGTCCTTTCATTTGCGTTTCCAAGTAAGAAACGCACATATATAATTTCAATACCTGTAGGGATCAACTTTTCCTTACATTATGATAATACCACTTTTCATTAGCACTGTCAATATATAAGTGCTAATTATTTAAATTTTTTTAGTGATTTTATTCGACATTTACTCCTTTTTCAAACAATTTAATATTAATAATATAATTTACAATAAACAAAGCAAAATAAATAATTGATGACACTAGAATTATTAAATTAAACGTTTCATACGTAATAGTATTTGTAGAAGTAAACAAGCTCATAAAATCTTTATTAAATAGTGCAACAAAGTACAAAGATACAAACGAAATAATTTGCAATGCAATATACGTTATGAATCCAAATAATACAGAAAAACCAATCTTATTACTATTAAACTTGTGCCCTAAAATAATTCCCGTATAACCAGCTTGTAACATATTTAACATTTCTAAAAATATAATAATAACAAAGCTTACTACAACTCTTACTACATTTATATTCAATCCTTTTATAATAGGATTCAAAAAATTTTTTAATATTTCTATATTTTCTTTAGAATAGTATGCAACAAAAATAGTTAAGAAAATCACTAATGCCGTAACAAAAAAGGTTATTACTGAGCATAAAATTTTTGAAGTATACAAAGTTCTTTTGTTTACTGGTAAAGTATGAGTCAA
>OIYS01001816.1_pt1 | contig 9987 bp, 9 predicted proteins | sample 1588271 | NCBI WGS metagenome assembly OIYS01 (sample SAMN03283286) | human gut metagenome | biome: human-associated habitat; material: feces | host: Homo sapiens | place: Peru | collected 2012
AAAAGTTTTAAATATAGAATATTTAAAAGTAAACATTCAAATAATATGAATATTATAAAAAAATAGTTTTTATGACTTTTGGTGTCGTTAATTTGATATTGAAAAAAATAATTAAATATTATATAATGTAGTTAAAATTTAATTACAAAAGGAGAAAATATGATAGGTTCAAAAATAAATTCAATATTAACATTACAATATATATGTAAAGAGAAAGAAAATCAATTTTTTGATAGGAAAAGTAATAGAAAATTAGTAAGAGAAATATCAGAACATATATCTGGTTTTGCTAATGCAAGTGGAGGTACTATAATAATAGGGGTATCTGACGATGGAAAAATAGAGGGCTTTCAGGATTGCCCTGACAAATATAATGAATTCTTAAAGGCAACAAGTACAGATTATTTGAAAGTTATACCTAAGTATGAAAATGAAACAATAGATGTAATTAATTCGAAGGGAAATAAAGATAAAATTTTGCTTATTCACATACAACCTAGTCCTAATATATTAATTAGAACTGTAAAGGACGAAGTATTTTTAAGACAGGGCGATTCAACCAATAAACTTAATTCTGAGCAGATAAAAATATTAGAATATGATAGACATGAAATCTCTTTTGAAGATCAAATAAATTTTAAATCATCAATTAGCGATGTAGATATTGAAACTGTTAAAATATATAAAGAATCTATTATGGCTGATAATGTGGATGAAATTGATTTATTAAGATCTAGAAGATTTATAATAAAAGAAAATGGAGAAGAGCATTTGACAAATGCAGGTGTATTATTATTTTGTAAAGATCCATCTATATTTTTCCCAACCGCTCGAATAAGAGTTATTAAGTTTGAAGGAACAAAAATGCAAACTGGTGAAAATTTAAATATAATTAAAGAACAAGTATTTTCATATCCATTATATAAACTAATTAAGGAAAGTCAAAAATTTGTTGATACTCAATTAAGAGAATTTACTCATTTAGATAAAAATGGAAATTTCATTAAAGTTCCAGAGTATCCTAAATTTGCTTGGCAAGAGGGAATAACAAATGCTGTTACACATAGAAATTATGCTATATCTGGTGAACATATAAAGATATTAATTTATGATGATAGAATGGAAATAATAAGTCCGGGAAATCTACCAGGTTTTGTTACAGTTCAAAATATTAGATGTGAAAGATATGCAAGAAATCCACAGATATCTAGAGTTTTAACGGATATGGGACTTGTTAAGGAATTAAATGAGGGAGTACAAAGAATATATAATGAAATGCAACAGTTTTTTTTAGAAGAACCAGAATATATTGAAACTGGAAAATTTCTATTGAAATTAACATTAAAAAACAACATAATAATGAGAAATAAAAGGTATGAGGAAAAATTATTATTAGAGAATAATATAAGCAAAGAATGGAATAATTTAAGCATTATGGAACAGGGGATTATACAATTTATATATGATAAAGGTAATGTGACAACAAAAGAAATAGAATACTACATTAATAGAAGTCGCCCAACAGCAAATAGAATTTTAAATAAATTAGAAGAAAAAGATTTGATTGAATGGATAGGTTCATCTAAAACTGATCCCAAAAGATTTTATAGAATAAAAATGTATTCTAAATAATTAAATGTTTGATAAAGCTCGATAGAGTTTGATAAAGCTTGATAGAGATTGATAGAGCTTGATAGAGTTTGATAAAGCTTGATAAAGTTTGATAAAGCTTGATAATAATAATTAAAAGCTAATTATGCTCAGATAAATTATAGAGCATAGTTGGCTTTTTCTAATTATAACTTATATCAATAATAGAAAGTTTTTTAATTTTTTTGTGCATATTGTATGCATATTGCGTACATATTTCTAAAAAAATAAATGAAATATAAAAATAAAAAATGTTAATATTTCAAGCTTTTTAGCTTATCGATAAAAAAGCTATAAAAGCACAAGAAAAAACCTCGGAAGTATTGAAACTTCTGAGGCTTTTGATATTCTGTATAAAAAGCTTCTTATCTTTTTGAAAATTGTGGTGCTTTTCTTGCTTTTTTAAGACCGTATTTTCTTCTTTCTTTAACTCTTGAATCTCTTGTAAGTAATCCATTTCTTTTTAATGTAGTACGAACTTCTGGATCAGTTGTTGCAAGTGCTTTAGCAATACCATGAGCAATAGCTCCGGCTTGACCTGCAAATCCACCACCATGAACGTTAGCTTCGACATCATATTTTTCAATCATATCTACTACTTTAAAAGGTTTTAATACAATAGCTTTTAATGTATCAAGAGTATAAACTTCATTCATATCTTTTCCATTTACTGTTATTTTACCAGTTCCAGGAATTATATTTACTCTAGCAATAGATGATTTTCTTTTTCCTGTTGCGTATATATATTCTTTTTTTGACATTTTTATATCCTCCTACTAAAATTCCCATATTTCAGGTTTTTGAGCTTGATTATTATGCTCGCTACCTTTATATATTTTTAATTTTGTTATCATTGATCTACCAAGACTATTTTTTGGAAGCATTCCTTTAACTGCTAAAGTTAATGCTTTATCAGAACTTTTTGCCATTAAGTCTTTGTAATTAATTTCTTTAAGACCTGTCATATATCCTGAATGATGTCTATAGTATTTATCATTTAATTTATTTCCTGTTAAAACAATTTTATCAGAGTTTATAACAATTACAAAATCTCCACAATCCATATGTGTTGAATAAGTTGGTTTATGTTTTCCTTTTAATAATCTTGCAACTTCTGTAGCTACTCTTCCAAGAGGTTTATCAGCTGCGTCAATTACATACCATTTTCTTTCTATTTCTTTAGCTTTTACGCTATGTGTAGTATTATTCATTTCGAATTTCCTCCTAAATTAATTTTAATAATAAGTTTAACTTTCCGGGGTTTAGTCTCACCTATTACATGATACCTATATATTATACATAAAAGAATATTAAATGTCAACAAATTATGTAAAAAAATTGAAAATATAAGGAATATAAATAAGTTAAAAATGAGGAAATAAAGTATTGAAAAAAGATTATATTTATAGTATTATTATAAATAATAATAGAATAAGAGAGGATTGATAAAATGGATGAATTTGAATTCATGAATACAGATAATATAGCTAAAGATTTAATGGATATTAAGGAAACTGCTAGAATAAAGAAGATAATTTCACAATTATATATGTATGATAATGATATAAAACAAATTACAAATATATATACTAACATTTTGCTTGAGGATAATGTTTGCTTTATTTTGACAAAAATAAGTCAAGATAAAATATTTTTAAAGCATTTTCCTGAATTTTATGAAAAAAATGAATTTGGAGAAAATGTTATAAATTGTCAACAAAATTCAGAATATCATAAATATGGAGTATTTAAGCATATACTACATACTGTTGAAACAGTGGGAACATCACAACAAATACCACTTGGAGATTGGCAACTTAAACTCTTAAAATGGACAATGTTACTTCATGATATAGGTAAACCTTATGTAAAGAAAATTAATGAAGATGGTACAGATAGCTTTGCAGGACATGATGATAAATCAGTTGAACTTGCAACTGGAATATTAGATAGATTTTACTTTACAGAAGAGGAAAAGAAAATAATTTTAACATTAATAAAATATCATGACAGATTTTTAAATGAGGGAGAAATTACTTATGATAATATGAAATTTTTAGCATCAGAATTGAATAATAGCAGAGAACTTTTCTATTTACTTCTTGAAGTAAAAAATGCAGATGCTATGGCAAAAAATGTTGATGTATACAATAAATATAAACTTGTTAAATCAAAATATTTAGAGTTTATAAATTCATTCTTTTCATACAATAATTCAGCAAAGAAAAATATGGATAGTAATACAGAGGAGGACTCAACTGGTTTTAACGGTGAAAAAGTAACTACTGCTGAGCTTGATAGAATTGTAGAAAATATTGTTTCTAAAAAAAATATTATCTCAATATATCAGCCAATTATAGATATTGTTAAGAAAAAGGTTATGGGATATGAGGTATTAACAAAAATAAAGTCTTCTAAAAATATTAATATGTTAGATGTGTTTAACCATGCAAAAGATATTGAACTTTATGATAAAGTTCAACAAACTTTACTTGTTGATAGAATGGAGAGCTTTTTAGAAATTTCAAATAAGGAATCTGATTGTATTTTTATTATTTCAGATTTAACAAGTTATTCAAAATATATAAATAAACCTAGAATATATGAACTTATGTCTAAACAAAAGGTGGTTATTAAATTTATAAATTATGAAAAAAAGGATATTGCTTTTGTTCAAGAATTAATTAATACTATCCATAAGAATAAAGGATATGTAGCTTTGAATAATTTTGGTATAGGCTCTTTAAAAATTGATGACTTAAGCCTTTTAAATGTTGACTATGTTGTACCAGATATATCACTTTTAAAAGATATAGAAGAGAATGTTGAAAAGCAAAAATTTCTTTCAGAGTTGATAACTTATTCTATATCATCTGGAACTAAATTAATAATTCCTGGAATAAATACTGAACAATCATTATATATGGTAAAAAAGATGGGTGCAAAATATGTTCAAGGAGATTATTTGTGCAAAGCAAATGAGGGAATAAGTATGTTAAATGAAAAATTGAATGAATTATTGGATTCATCTGCTAATGAGGAAATATTATAAAATTTAATAAATATTATTGACAAAGTACCTTTCAAGTGATATAATCAATTAAGAACAAATGTTTACAATAATTTATTAGGAGGAAGAAATATGATATCAGAAGAAAGAAAAAAAGCATTAGATATAGCAATGGCACAAATTGAAAAGAATTTTGGAAAGGGTTCTGTAATGAAACTCGGTGAATTAAGCAGTGTAAATGTTGATGTAATACCAACAGGTGCACTTAGTTTAGATATAGCTTTGGGAGTTGGAGGTTTTCCAAGAGGAAGAGTTATTGAAATATATGGACCTGAATCTTCAGGAAAAACAACTGTTGCACTTCATGCAATAGCGGAAGCCCAAAAGCAAGGTGGAATAGCAGCATTTATTGATGCTGAACATGCTTTAGATCCTGTATATGCAAGAAATTTAGGAGTTGATGTTGATAATTTAATTGTTGCTCAACCAGATACAGGAGAACAGGCTTTGGAAATTACGGAACAGTTAATTAGAAGTGGTGCAGTGGATATTGTAACAATTGATTCTGTTGCAGCACTTGTTCCAAAAGCAGAAATAGATGGCGAAATGGGAGATTCTCATGTTGGGCTTCAAGCAAGACTTATGTCCCAAGCATTAAGAAAACTTACAGGTGTTCTTAATAAATCTAAAACAGTTGCAATATTTATAAACCAATTACGTGAAAAGGTTGGTATTATGTTTGGAAATCCAGAAACAACCCCTGGAGGAAGAGCTTTAAAATTTTATTCATCAGTAAGGCTTGAGGTAAGAAAACAAGAAGCTATAAAACAAAATGGAGAATTTAAAGGAAATAGGACTAAAGTAAAAGTTGTTAAAAATAAAGTTGCACCACCATTTAGAGAAGCAGAATTTGATATAATTTATGGGGAAGGAATTTCAAATGAAGGATGTGTTTTAGATACAGCAGCTGATCTTAATATTGTCGATAAAAGTGGAGCTTGGTATGCGTATAATGGTGAAAAAATAGGTCAAGGAAGAGAAAATGCAAAGCAATATTTTAAAGACCATCCTGAGGTTATGAGAGAAATAGAAGAAAAAGTTAAAACTAACTTTAATTTAGCTTTTGAAAATAGCATGGGTAAAGAAGTAGATGGGAAAAAAGATAATGAGGAATAGTAATGGAATATGAAAATGCAAAACAAAAAGCAATAAAGTATATAGGGATTTCAAAAAAAACTGTATATGAGGTAAATCAAAAATTAAGTGGATTAGGATATAACCAAGATATAATAGATGAGGTTATATCCTATCTTTTGAATATTGGATATCTTGATGATATTGATTATACAAATTCATATATTAAACAATCAATAAGAATGCATAAGTACTCAATATTGGAAATAACACAAAAACTATTGCAAAAAGGAATAAAAAAAGATATAATTGAAGAAAAAATTCATAGCCTTAAAGAATCTGGATATGATAGAGAATTATTTCAAAGATTATTAAAAACAAAGTGTAAAAATATGGAGCCTTTGAAGAGAAAACAATATATGTATAGAAGAGGAATTAGAGAATATGAGGAGGTGCAAAATGAAAATTAAAGTTCCAACAGTTCATAATGAAGCAAAAATTAACGAAATTTCTAAAACTGTTATAATGCCTGGAGATCCATTAAGAGCTAAATATATTGCAGATAATTTTTTAACTGATGTTAAGTTAGTTAATAAAGTTAGAAATATATTTGCATATACTGGGTATTATAATAATAAGAGAGTTACAGTTTTTTCATCAGGAATGGGAATTCCAAGTATGGGAATTTATGCTTATGAATTATATAAGTTTTATGATGTCAAAAAAATAATAAGGATTGGTACATGTGGGACTGTAAATAGAAATGTTAAGTTACTAGATGTTATCTTAGCTACGTCTTCTTATTCTTTAAGTACTTTTCCATTACTTTTTGATTTAGATACTGGTAAGGAGTATTTTTCATCAGTATTACTAAATAAAAAAATTAAAGATGTGGCATTAGCTATGAATATTAATATAAAAAGTGGGGAGATTATAACTAGTGATGTATTTGATCCTTATGTTGATCATGAAAAATTTATTAGTAACTTTCCAGATAAGAGATTTTTAGCTAGTGAAATGGAAGCATTTGTACTTTTTTATTTAGCTTATAAATTAAATAGGGAAGCTAGTACATTACTTACTGTTGTTGATTCTAAATATGATAATAGAAGTCTTACTAGTGAAGAGAGAGAAAAATCTTTGAATGATATGATTAAATTAGCACTTGATGCTATTAGTAGTTAATATGATTGGATGGTGATATTTTGAAATATACTAAAAAAAATATGGGTGGCTATAACTTACATTTAATTCAAACAGATAGGTTTAAAACTGTTACAATTAAAATTAATTTTAGAAGGCCAATAAAGAAGAATGAAATTACTATTAGAAATATCTTATGTGATATGTTTACTCAATCTAGTGGTAAGTATCCTTCTAAGAGAAGTTTAACTATTAAAGCACAGGATTTATATGCTGCTGATATACGTTGTTCTAATTCTAGATATGGTAATTATATAAATACAAGTTTTTGTTTAAATGTACTTAATGATAAGTATACAGAAGAGGGTAATTTTAGAGATTCATTGAATTTTATTCATGATATTATATTTGAACCTGATATTGTGAATGGATCTTTTAATGAGGAAAAATTAGATATAGTAAGAACAGCTTGTCTAAATTCACTTAATTCTATAAAAGATAATCCATCTGATTATAGTTTGATTAGAATGTTTGAAGAGTTTGATAAGAAGGGTGTATATTCTTATAGAATGATGGGATATATAGATGATTTAGATAAAATAACGGGTAATAAGCTTTATCAATATTATGTAAGTATGATAAGAGAAGATTTAGTTGATATTTTTGTAATTGGTAATATAGATAATGATGAAATGATTAAATTAATAGATGAGACTTTTAAAATTAATACTTTTAAAAATTATAAAGTTGATTATTTTGCATTAGAAAAGAAACCTAGAATGAGAAGAAGATTTGTTAAGGAAGAGATTGATAATACACAATCTAAATTAGCAATTGCTTGTAGATGTAATGGTTTAACTGATTATGAGAGAAAATATCCTCTAACATTATTTAATATAATATTTGGTGGAGGATCTGATTCTAAATTATTTAAGAATGTTAGGGAGAAAAATTCCCTATGTTATACAATAAATTCGGTTGTTAATAAGCTTGATAATATTGTTATTATAAGATCTGGAATCGATAAGAGTAATTTTAAGAAGGCTGTTAAAATTATTGAAAAGGAACTTTTAGCTATGAAGAATGGAGAATTTGATGAAAATGATATTAAGATAGCTAAAGAGTATTATAATACGGCAATGGATGAGATATTAGAGAGTGAAGATAGGATTATTAATAATTATTATGTTATGGAAATGATTGGTACTGATGATATTGATAAGAAACGTAGTATGATGAATAAAGTAGTTAAGGAAGAAATTGTTGAAGTTGCGAAGAAGGTTTATATGGATACAATATTTTGTTTAGAGGGGGTAGCTGATGAGAAAAGTTAGTTTAAAAGGATTAGATTTAGATTTATATTCAGAAACATTAATTAATGGTTTAGAAGTATATATGATACCTTTTTCTAATAAGAAAAATTACTTTATGTCTTATGCTACTAGATATGGATCTGAAGTTACTTCTTTTATAGATATTGATACTAAAGAAGAAGTAAAGGTACCAGATGGTATAGCTCATTTTTTAGAGCATAAGATGTTTGAACAAGAAGATGGTGTTGATCCATTTACTTATTTTTCAGAAAGTGGTACTGGTGCTAATGCTTCTACTTCTTTTGATAATACACAATATATATGTTATGGTACTAAGAATTTTAGTGATAATTTAAAGTTTTTGTTAAATTATGTTAATCAGCCGTATTATACTGATAGTAATGTTGAAAAAGAAAAAGGTATTATTGGTGAAGAGTTAAAGATGTATGCTGATATTCCTGAATGGCAGATGGAGACTAGATTAAGAGAAGCAATTTATCATATTCATCCTAGGCGTATTGATATAGGTGGATCTATTGAAGAGATTAATAAAATTACTAAAGAAGATTTATATAAATGCTATAATAATTTTTATTGTCCTAATAATATGTTTGTTTTATTAGTTGGTAATTTTGATGTAGAAGAGGCTAGTAAAATTATTCATAAAGAGATGGATTCTGTTAGTAGAAAAAATATTCCAGTTATAAAGAAAATAGATGAGCCTAAGGAAGTAAAAGATAGAGAAGTTACAATACATTCAAGTGTTAAATTACCTAAAATAGGGGTTGGTTTTAAAATACCAACTGATAAGTTAGAGGATTATGATCCTTTAAAACTTGATTTATATTTAGAAATGATTTCTACTATTTGTTTTGGATCTTCATCTGAATTTAGAGAAAGAGTTAGAAATAAGAAACTATTAAATAGTCTTTATATGGAATGGGAGTCTATTGATGGATTTAAAACTTATTTAATGATTGCATCAACTAAGGAACCCGATACATTGATTGATGAGATAAGGACTGAAGTTAAAAATATAAATATTTTAGCAGATGTAGTTGAACGTGTAAAGAAAGTTTGGATTGCAAATGAAGTTAGAATGGCTGATTATATTGATTCAGTTGTTAATAATGTATATGATGATTTAATTAGATATAAGAGAGTTGTTACTAATAGAATTGATGAGATTAGAAGTCTTAATTTAGAAGAGTTAAATGATATACTTAGTAAAATAGACTTTAATAATTGTAGTGTTGTTAAATTATTAGGGAAAGATGAATAGTAATTTATTTATAAAATGAGTTTTTAAAGTAGCGAGAGATTATGATGAGATTTCTTGCTTTTTTATTTCTTCTGTATGGAAAAGTATTATTTTTTTTGATATAATTTTAATTACTGGAGGATTTTTATGGAACGTAAGAATATAAGAAACTTTTCTATTATTGCTCATATTGATCATGGTAAGAGTACTTTAGCTGATCGTATTTTGGAACTTACTGGGGCAATAGATGAAAGAGAAAAACAAGATCAATTATTAGATAATATGGAACTCGAAAGAGAACGTGGTATTACAATTAAGTTAAATGCGGTAAGACTTAAATATCATTATAAAGATGAAGATTATATGTTAAACTTAATTGATACTCCAGGGCATGTCGATTTTACATATGAAGTATCACGTAGTTTAGCAGCGTGTGAAGGAGCTATTCTTGTTGTTGATGCAGCACAAGGAATAGA
>OIYS01001817.1_pt1 | contig 9983 bp, 10 predicted proteins | sample 1588271 | NCBI WGS metagenome assembly OIYS01 (sample SAMN03283286) | human gut metagenome | biome: human-associated habitat; material: feces | host: Homo sapiens | place: Peru | collected 2012
CCTTTTTCATCTCTAATCAAACCGTGAATATATACTTTAGAAAAAGGTGCTTTTCCTGTGAATTCCAAGCCCATTGTAATCATTCTTGCAACCCAGAAGAAAATAATATCAAAACCTGTTACAAGAGTATTTGTTGGGTAGAATTTTTTAAAGTCGTCAGAGTTTGTATCGGGCCAGCCCATTGTTTCAAACGGCCATAAGCCTGATGAGAACCAAGTATCAAGACAATCTGTATCTTGTACATAATTTTCAGGATCCGGATTTTCCTTAGCTACAACCATTTCACCTGTTTGTTTATGATAATATGCAGGAATTTGGTGTCCCCACCATAATTGACGAGAAATACACCAGTCACGAATATTTTCCATCCAGCCTAGGTAATTCTTTTCCCATCTTTCAGGGATAAATTTAATTCTACCGTCTTTTACTGCTGCAATTGCTTCTTTGGCAAGCGGTTCCATTTTTACAAACCACTGTTCAGAAAGTAACGGTTCAATTGTTGTTCCGCAACGTTGGCATTTGCCTACGTTATGTTCGTGCTCTCTTGTTCTTAATAGGAATTTTTCATAAGAAAGCATTCCGACAATCTTTTCTCTGGCTTCGTATCTGTCTAAACCGTGAAGTGATTGAGGGACTTCGCCACAAGCCTTCATTTTTCCGTTTTCATCAAGAATCCAGATTGGTTTTAAACCGTGACGTTTCCCAACTTCAAAGTCGTTAGGATCGTGAGCTGGAGTTATTTTAACAGCACCTGTTCCAAAGTTTTTGTCAACATATTCATCGGCAATAATTGGAATTTCTCTTCCTGATAACGGAATTACAACTGTTTTGCCTACTAATTCAGAATATTTGTGGTCATTTGGGTTAACAGCAATCGCAACATCTCCGAAAATCGTTTCAGGTCTTGTTGTTGCAACGATAATTGCCCCTGACTCACCTTTTAGTGGGTAAGATATTTCCCACATGTGTCCTTGTTCTGTGACGTATTCTGTTTCAACATCAGAAATTGCACTGTTACAACGAGGGCACCAGTTTACAATATATTTTCCTTTGTAGATTAACCCCTTTTCGTAAAGTTTGATGAAAACTTCTTTAACTGCATCAGAACATCCTTTGTCAAAAGTGAAACGTTCTCTTGAACGGTCAAAAGATGCGCCTAAGCGTTTGCATTGGTCTAAGATGGCAGACTTGTGTTCATTTGCCCATTTCCAAGTTTCTTCAAGAAATTTTTCACGACCTAAGTCGTATCTGGTTAAACCTTTTGCGCGAAGTTGTTTTTCAACAACGTTTTGAGTTGCAATTCCGGCATGGTCGGTTCCGGGAAGCCATAATGTTTCAAATCCTGACATTCTGTGATATCTGACCAAAATATCCTGCAAAGTTTCATCAAGAGCATGCCCCATATGCAAAACTCCTGTTACGTTAGGAGGAGGAATTACAATTGAGTATGCAGGTTTCGGACTTTTAGCGTCAGCCTTAAAATATTCACCTTCTTCCCAGAATTTATATATTTCAGATTCTGTTTCTTTTGCGTCATATACTGTTGGTAAATCTTCATATTTAATCTTTGTATTTGTCATAACATCCCTCTTTTATACCTTATGACAAAAAGGTAACACAAAAAAACAAAGATTAAAACAATTTTGGGAGTTTAGTAGTTTTTAGTCCATCCATTTTCCATAATTTCGAATGCATAATTGTATTCAGGATTGTCGTTTCCACTACCGATAGATGGGTCTGTGTACCTTACTATACGCCCTCTTCCGTTAACAGCCCAAGCAAATACATCAACTCCGAGTCTGTTTGGTTTTTTGTAACCGTTTACATCGAAAAATACTGAAAAATTGCCGTTATTTACGTCAAAAAATACTGTCGTTCCATTGTTAAGAACAAAACTTTTTAAAGCCCAAGATGCGTAATTACTTTTGGAGATTGAAACAGTTTTTCCATCATGTGAATATATGGGGAAATGGAAACAGCTTGTATCGCCTTCTCCACATATTTTAACCATATTTAGTCTTTGTTTGTACATGTCAAGGACGGCTTGAGAAGACTCTGTATCATTGTCACGTAATCCCCAAGCAGAAGGTTCAGTGTTTTCACTTATCAAAAGATTCGTTGCGTTTGCAAACTCTGTGTAAAACTTTTTCAGCGCAGTAATATTAGCTCTTTCGTCTATTTTTTGTTGTAATGAAGGTAAGGTCATTGCAGCTACTACACCGATAATCCCGAGCGTAATCAATACTTCCGCTAAAGTAAATCCTTTTTTACAGTTGTTTAAACCAGTCAATAATCTCACCTTTATAATAAACTCTTATTTTAATTAACTTTATTATTATAACAGATATTAGAGATTTTGACAATTGTTTATTTAAATATCTTTATAAGGTGGATTTAGACGGTTAATTTTCCCGATACCAAAACCTTCTTTTAATATTTGATATCCTCCATAAACAACTAACCCTAACGCTGATGCGCGTGGAATAGTTTTCCCCTTGCCAAATAGTGCAAGAGTTCCAAGAATTGCCGGAACACAATTAGAAACAAGCATAGAGCCAAATCCTTTTGCATATCCTGCGACTTGATTAAATGCTTGGAATATATTATTTTCTAATTGGAATGCAAAAACTTTCTTTTTAATTGCGCTTGTAACGGCGCTTGGAGTTTCCTGATACATCATATTTTGAGCAGCATCAGTAACTCTGTCTGCCTCTTTGGATTGAGAAAAAGAATCTGCTTCAAGTTTTCCGAGCACATGAGAATCATATAGAGTAAGCCCGAGGGCTGCAACTCCTGTGCCTCTTGCTGCTATATTTACAACTTTTGAACCTATTGATGAAATTCCGCTCATAACCTATTCCGCCTGCTTTTTATCAACTTTCTTTGGAGTGTCTTTTACTTCGACTTCTTTTTCGACCGTTTTTCCTGCCATTTTTAATAATGCGCTTGTTGCCTGTGTTGAATCTTGTCCGTAACCGTCTTTTGAATTTTGCATTTTCTTCAAGACTTTAACGGTATAATCATCACCTAAAACCGTTCTTGAATCAACAAGGCTTAATGCGATTGCTCTTATTGAGGCAGATGGATCTTGCAACATTTTGTTTACTAATGCTGTTAATGCTGGATCATCTTTTCTTGAACTATCTTCCGATAATCTGTTTACAACTTCTTTCGCCCCCATCAAACGAACTTCTGTATCTTGACTGTTCAAGTAATTTTCAAGAGTTTTGATATAATCGTCTGTGAGTTCTACAATTTGTTTCTTTTCTGTTTTCTTGCCGTCTTTTTTGTCCGCCTCATTTGTTTTTGAATCTGCATTTTTATCGTTATTACTGTTGTTATTATTTACGTTATTTTGATTGTTTTCGCCATTTTTGTTAGCATTTTCATCTGTTTTTTTATTTGCATCTGCATTGTTAGCATCTTTTTCTGCATTAGCTCCATCAGTTGCGTTTGTTGCGTTTGCGCCGTTAGTTTTCCCATCTGCATTATTGGCATTCAAGGCTCCTTTACCATTTTGATTTTCGGATGATGGGTGAAAAACTCCGTTTTGGTCATAGTAACCTTGTCCCTGAGCCGTGCCGTTCGCATTTGCATTCTGGTTTGCATTCTGGTTTACGTATGGATTTTGCGGTGCAAAAGTTCCTTGCGGATACTGACCGGCTGTATAGTAGTTTGCAGGGTAGCAACCGCCTTGAGTTCCTGATGAGTATGCAGAATTTGTCTGTTGAGGATATACATATCCTTCTGGAGTTCCAACCATAGGGTTAAATATTTGAATATTTACTCCGGCATAATTCGGGTTTGTTGCCGGCTGTGGTGCCGGTGCTGTTATTTGCGGAGCTTGCGCATAATTTGGAGCACATTGAGGCTGCATTTGAGGTGCTTGTGGTGCTTGCATTTGCGGCATATTCATTGTATTTGGAATTTTACCTTGAGTAATAGAATTCTGCATAATAGTATAACCTTTACCTACCTATTAATATAAAGTATTTTCCGCATAGAAAATTGCTATTAAAACATTATTTTTAAGAAATGTTAATCTGTTTGGTTAATATTTCAGGCATGCTTATAATAAGCATATGGGTAGTTATGAAGAAAATTATTTAAATAAGCGTCCTCAAAGTTTATGTAAAATGTGTGGCAGGTGTTGTCGAGTTATAACCAATACCCAATATCCTTATCCGCGGATAAAACAAATGGCAGCGGAAGGGAACGAATTTGCAATAGATTTTCTTAAACTTTTTGAACCTTACCCGTCTATAGAAGCCGCGAGAAAAGTTGATAATGCGGTTGTTGAGAACATAAAAAAGATGTTGGAAGCTGATGGTAAATATGATGAAAACAATATAACTTTTTATCATTGCAGATATTTGTTGGATAATAATTTATGTTCGATATATGAGGAACGTCCGACACTTTGTATTCATTGCCCGTCAAGCGGCTGGGTTGTAGTTCCTCCGGGGTGTGGGTTTGAAGGTTGGTTATTCTTGAAAAGAGAAGAAGATAAACAAAAAGTGAGAAAAGCCAAAGAAGAATATATTGAATTGCAATTATTAAAGCGCAAGACTTCTGATGAAAAAATTTTGAATAAAATAAATTCGGTTGAGAAGAAAATTCAACACACTATTGAAATTTTTAAACAATACGGTTCTCAAGATTGGTAGATAGTTTTATATAATTTAATTTATTGGCATTTTTTATCTACACTTAAATTGTATCCAAGAATTTCGCATATCAATTTTAGCTCTTTGAACGTCAAGTGTTGTCTTTTTAACTTGCACGAAAAATTTGATTCTTTAGTTTGCTTGCCGAGTTTTTCATTTAGTTTCGTATTCAAATCTTTTTGTAGAACATACTCGTTGTTCAACAAATATTTTACAAGCTGAAAATCGTCCAATTCATTTATAATCATTTCTCAATTATGCAATGGTTGACAAGAGTAATCAAAAATGTTATATAAGATTGATAATAATCAATTTAATTTAAACATTTTCAACGTTAGTTTACGATAGGAGATTATATATGATGCTCTTTCTATGTTTATTATCTCTTCTTTAGCATCAAAGAGTATGTACTCTATTTCAAAGACCTTTGTTACTTCATTTCTTTTCCTTTTTTTGCGAAGAAAAAGGAAAAGAAACGGAAGCAAAGAAAAGGAAAACACGCGATAAAAATGAACGAGTTATCAGAAACTACGTTTCCGAACCTTCCTTTTACCGTTTTACAAAACATGTCATCCTGAAAAGATTAAAAATCGAGCCGTTTTTAACGGCGTAGATTTTATCTTATTCAGGATCTAGCCCACGTCAAGCAGTTACTACACTCGAAGAACAATCCGACCACGATAAAATTCCCCAGTGGCTAGATTCCGAAACAAGTTCGGAATGACTATATAACTTTTACTGCTCTTTGAGCAGTCAGCGCTGTGTTATTATAGCAGCGCTAGAAAGATTTCATGAACGAATGTGAATGAAACGTACATTCATTTGATTGAAAGCGTTGCGTAGCAACGCAGCACTCGATTGCGGTTTTCTTCTCTTTTGGTTCTTTTTTCTCTTCTTTGATGCAAAAGAAGAGAAAATGAACATAGAAAAGGTTATCTAAAAAGCAGTCACTAATCCCACTATGGCTAAATAACCGTCAACCCCTCACCCCAGCCCTCTCCCGAAGGTAGAGGGAGCTTTTAGTTGAGTATGTGTGAACCGCTTACGCTTTTCGCCACCTCCTGCTTTCTACCAAACTTTTCTTGGATAATCTTTAGGAATTTTCCATCCGTTTATTTCAATAAGTTTCGTACAAAAATATGCGCCAAGTTCCTTAGAGGGATGATTGTTGCAGCCTCTTTCACTATGATTGATTAAATTATCAACGGTTCCATCCCATTTATACATATATGGGCCTAAATGACCGCCTCTTATATACTTCATATCTTGACTGGTATCGTTATTTACTGTAAAAAACGAGAATATAAAAGCACAAGTTCCAATTTTATCGTATTCAGACATCGCAACACATTTGTCAGTTGCTTTCGGGTAAAATATTATTTCTCTATTATGCATATATCTGAATGAAAATGCACTTCCATCACTTAGATAATATAAATAAGTCTTTTTGCCCGCACTACCTGCTACGTATGGTGTATTTGCATTTATTTCTTTTTTTCTAATAATATTCATATATTTACCTAAATATTTATTAAAACTGGCATCAGACTCATTGTGCATATCTTGTGGAACTTTTTCCCCATCAATGGTGTCATACTTTTCCCAAACTTGATAATCATCCCAATACTTTGTTTCGCCGTTGTCAGCAACAGAACGCTCAATTGCTTGGTTGAACATTGAAGAGAATTTTGCAAGTCTGGTTTCAACAACTTTTCTTTGGTAATTTTGTATAAGCATAGGCAAGGTTATTGCTGCAACAACTCCGATTATACCTAAAGTAATTAAGACTTCCGCTAATGTAAAACCATTTGCAGTTTTATAATTATTGTTTTCAGCTCTCATTAATCTTTTTTCAAACATACAAAATCCTTTCATATTATTTGTTCTCTTTAAGGCTACATACATTCAGAATACTAACATATAAAATAATTTTTGTGAACAATAAGACTACAAAAATTTTACAATTAGGTAGAAATATCTTTAAGTTTAGGAAAGAGAAAGGGCTTTCTCAAAACCAATTGGCAGAGCTTTTGGATATATCAAGAGAACATCTTGCTAAAATTGAAACCGCTAAGCGGTGTATAAGTCTTAGTTTGCTTATAGATATTGCAGAAAAACTTGATATTAAAGTGAAAGATTTTTTTGATTTTTGATTTATAGAACAAGCCTTTGTTTAACTATAATTTCTTATTGGACAGGTGTGATGTTTATAATATTATATAAGCAAAGAGGTTTTTATGATAGCTGAGTTTTTAGAAAATTTAGGATTGGTGGATTGGTCGGTTGATGCGATTTGTGACAGTTTTGCAGTTCTTCCGTTTTTATTTGTAATATTTTTACTTGTTGAATTCTTTGAATTTTATTTTTCAGATAAAGTTAATAAATTTATGAAAACCGCAAAGCGTACCGGTCCTTTAATCGGTAGTACGGCTGCAATTATTCCTCAATGCGGATTTTCGGTAATCGCAAGTACTTTATACGTTAGAAGATTTATAACTAAGGGAACGCTAATTGCAATATATTTGGCAACTTCTGATGAGGCAATTCCGGTTCTTCTTTCAAATCCGTCAGTGTATCATTACGTGTTTCCTGTTATTTTGACAAAGCTTTTGATAGCTATTCCTGCCGGATACTTAGTTGATTTTATTTTTAAGCAAAATGACTTAGTAGAAGAAGAGAATTCTGATGAGCATATTGAAGATGTAGAAACAGGTTGCTGCAAACACGAACTTTTAACTCATCATCGCAGAGAATTGTTAATCCATCCGATAAAGCATACACTTCATACTTTTGTGTTCATTTTGTTGATAACTTTAGTTTTAAATTATTTTATAAGTGTTGATTTTATAAGTTCATTTTATTCAAGTAATATGACTGCATATAAAATAGTTCAACCGGTTATTACGGCAATTATCGGACTTATTCCAAATTGCGCGGTGTCTATTGCTATAACCTTAATGTTGGTTAAAGGAACAATATCATTTGGTGCTGCAATGGCTGGGTTAATGTCTAATGCGGGGTTAGGTTTTTTGGTGTTGCTTCGAATAAATAAATTCAGAGATACTTTTAAATTAATTTCAACTTTACTCATCATAAGTGCCGTTTGCGGTATAATTCTTCAATTTGTCTAGTAAAATTACTCTCTACGGATGAAAACATTTTAAGAGTATTAGTGTATACTTTCCGTATGAAAAGAATTGTCGAAAAAATCAGAAGAATTGCTATCGGTTTTAGGGCTAAAGCTTTACAAAAAATGCTAAACAAAACATTCAGTAATTCGATGGGAAAAACAATAATTTCGTCTACTGAAAAAGTTACTTTGAATTCTAAATCTTTGCAGTTGGTTGATGAGGTTAAAGAAGCTGTTGGGGCGATTGCAAAAACTGCCCATAATAATCCTCAAAAATTATTGGATTATGTTGAGGCAAACGGTACAAAAGTTTACAAAATTGTTAATGCAAATAAAATTCTTGAAAAAATCAATGAACATACAGGCTTAATCACCGAGTTAAAAGGAGTGAAAGCGTTGTATGTTAATATTTTGACAGGCAGTGGACTCGGTTTTAAAACTAAGCCGATGTTTATTATAAGTAATAAGCAGTTAGATTATTATATGTTATTGAGAGAATTTTACTTATGGTACTCTTTGAAAAAAAATCTTGCCGGTTTTGATTTTAAGACACAGGAAAAGTTTAAAAAGTATATCAAAAATTTAAATAAAGTTTCTTTTAAAGGACTTAGTTATGGTGAAATGTTGAGTATTCAAGAGGCAATTTCCAGAGATAAAGAGGCAAATGAATTTGTCATAAAACTTTTACAAGAAACCGGTGGAGATACAGGTATATTGGGGCGAATTACATCAGGCGGAGCAAACCTTTAATCAAGTTTTTAATCTCCCGTTAGCCTAAGAAAAAAGTATATTGATTATAAAAATTCCTTGATGTTAAATATTGGTATGAAGAGAAAAGAGTTATACATTTTTATAATTATGGTTGTTGCCCTATTTGCTTGTAATAAAGTGTTTATGACGGCAAACAACCCGATATACGAGTCTGATGAAGAAATGGTTAATCATAACCATGTTTCATCTCAGAAATTGTTTAATAATGTTTGGGAAATTGTTAAGACAAACTATTATGATTCGACAATGAACCACCAAGTTTGGGGGCGTTGGAAAGAACATTACGATGACCAAATAAAAACTGATGAAGATGCAAAAGTTGCGATAGATACAATGCTTGCGAGTCTTAACGACCCGTATTCAAGATATATGAACAAGACTGAATATAACGATCAAAATACTTCGATTGATTCAAAAATAAGCGGTATCGGGGTAAATATTTCTAGTGTTTCGGGGAAAGTTCATATTGTAAACGTTATTGAAGGAACTCCTGCGCAAACTGCAAACCTTCAAGCAGGGGATATAATTTTAAGTATTGATGGTAAAGATGCGAGTGGACTTTCTGTTGCAGAAGTTGCAAATCTGGTCCGAGGTCCTGAAAATACTTTCGTGCAGTTGACTGTTTTGAGAAATAATGACAAATTTGTTAAAAAAGTTGTTAGAAAAGAAATAAAAATAAAAACCGTAAAAAGCAACGTTGAAAACAATATTGGCTATATTCAGATAACAAGTTTTATCGGAGCAACTACTCCAAACGAGTTTCTTGAAGCTATGGAAAAAACAAAGAAAACAGACGGTTTGATAATCGATTTAAGAGGAAATACAGGTGGGTTATTACCAAATGCGATATTTATTGCGAACTTGTTTATTCCAGAAGGGAAAATTGTTAGTATTGTCGGTCGAAATGGGTATAAATATGATATTCAAGCCCAAGAAACAGATTTTAGTGTGCAAAAACCTGTCGTAGTACTTGTTGATGGCGGTAGTGCCAGTGCCAGTGAAATTTTATCCGGTGCATTGAAAGATTATCACAGGGCAAAACTTGTAGGTACAAGAACTTTTGGAAAAGGTATGGTTCAGAAAATTATTCCGCTAGAAAATGAAACAGGGCTAAACTTGACTGTTGCTAAATACTTGACTCCTGCCGGCACAGATATCAATAAAAAAGGGATAAAACCTGATGTAGAAGTTCAGTTTACGGAAAAGAATATCCGAAACCGCGAAGATGTCCAGTTGCAAACGGCAAAAAACATGTTGTCTAAGATGATTAGTCAAAATAAGTGATTTTATTTTGTATGACTTGTGCAAAAGTGGAAAATATTGTATATTAAATGTAGGTTGGGCTTTCAGCCCAACGAGGAAGAACAGAAAACAGGAGGATAAAATGAAAAGAGAATTTAAAAATCCTGAAAATC
>OIYS01001818.1_pt1 | contig 9980 bp, 9 predicted proteins | sample 1588271 | NCBI WGS metagenome assembly OIYS01 (sample SAMN03283286) | human gut metagenome | biome: human-associated habitat; material: feces | host: Homo sapiens | place: Peru | collected 2012
ATTGAAAAATCTTAAAGTTGATAATAATAGTGAGAATATAGTTAATGATAGAGAAAATATTAATGAATATAGTAATAATATTAGTTATATAAAAGGAAATAATAAGGTTAAAAAATTAATAAGGAAGAAGGATTATAATGATAGATATTAATTTAATAAGAAATAATAGAGATATTGTAAAAGAAAATATTAAGAAAAAGTTTCAAGATGAAAAATTAGTTTTAGTAGATGAAGTTTATGAATTAGATAAGAAGTTAAGAGAATCTAAAACTTATGCTGATTCACTTCGTAATAAGAGAAATACTACTTCAGGTGAAATCGGTGTTTGTATGAGAAATAAAGAAATAGATAAGGCTAATGAATTAAAGAAAGAAGTAGTAAAAATAAATAATGAATTAAAAGACTTAGAAGAAAAAGAACTTGAATTGGAAACTACTATTAAAGAAAAAATGATGGTTATACCTAATATAATTGATTCAAGTGTTCCAATAGGTAAAGATGATAGTGAAAATGTTGAAATAGAAAAATTTGGAGAGCCAATTGTACCAAATTATGAAATACCATACCACACAGATATTATGGAAAGACTTTCTGGTATAGATTTAGATTCTGCTCGTCGTGTTGCTGGTAATGGATTTTATTATTTAACTGGTGACATTGCAAGACTTCATTCTGCTGTAATTACCTATGCTCGTGATTTTATGATTAATAAAGGCTTTACTTATTGTATTCCACCTTTTATGATTAGAAGCGATGTTGTTACTGGTGTTATGAGTTTTGAAGAAATGGATTCTATGATGTACAAAATTGAAGGTGAAGATTTATATTTAGTTGGTACAAGTGAACATTCTATGATTGGTAAATTCAAAGGACAAATTTTGAATAAAGCCGATCTTCCTTATACAATGACTTCATATTCTCCATGTTTTAGAAAAGAAAAAGGCGCTCACGGCATTGAAGAAAGAGGTGTTTATAGAATTCACCAATTTGAAAAACAAGAAATGATTGTTGTTTGCGAGCCTGAAGAAAGTTATGATTGGTACAATAAAATGTGGCAATATACTGTTGAGTTATTTAGAAGCCTAGAAATTCCTGTTAGAACATTAGAATGTTGTTCAGGAGATCTGGCTGATTTAAAAGCTAAAAGCTGTGATGTTGAAGCTTGGAGTCCTAGACAAAAGAAATACTTTGAAGTTGGTAGCTGTTCTAATTTAACAGATGCACAAAGTAGAAGACTTGAAATTCGTGTAAAGGGTGAAAAAGGAAATTATTATCCACATACTTTAAACAATACTGTTATTGCTCCACCTCGTATGCTTATTGCATTTTTGGAAAATCATTATCATGAAGATGGAAGCATTGATATTCCAGAAGTTTTAAGACCATATATGGGCGGAAAAGATAAACTTGGAGGTTAATATGATAATTAAAAATCCACGATTCGAAATATCTGCTGTTAGTCCTAAGCAATACCCAAATAGCAATTTACCAGAAATTGTATTAGTTCGGTAAATCTAATGTTGGGAAATCTTCTTTTATTAATACTATGCTTAATAGAAAATCTCTTGCCAGAACTAGTAGCGTCCCTGGTAAAACTAGGCAAATTAATTTTTATAATATAGATAACAATTTCTATTTTGTAGATTTACCAGGATATGGTTTTAGTAAAATGTCTAAAGAAGAGCAAGTTAAATCTGGTAATTTTATTGAACATTACTTAAAAACAAGAACTCAAATTTCTTTAATTGTATTTTTAATAGATGTAAGGCACGATCCTACTGAAAATGATAGATTAATGTATAAATACATAATAGATTCTGGATTTCCTTGTGTAATTATTGCAAATAAAGTAGATAAACTTGCTCCAACGAAAGTCGATAATAGAGTTCTAGAATTACAAAACATATTAAATCCGTTAAAAGATTTAATGTTTTTACCTTTTTCTTCTGAGAAAAAAATTTATACAGACAAAACTTGGGAATATATAGAGAAATTTATAAAGATGTAATTTGCAAAGCAAATTACATCTTTAATTAATAGTGAATATTGAATAATTAACTAATTTATAATGCTCCCGAATGTTTATTTATTCCATCTTTTAGAAAAATAATATATATAACTCCGACGAGATTGGGCGGACTACTGTAACAAGTTATTAATATATTTACAATTTATTTTCGGGCGATTAAAATCGCCCCTACATTTCAGATTTGCATATAAGTACTCATACAAATTATAATTTATCTATTTTAACCTCATCATTTTCTATTACAACTTTTGCCTTGTCACCTTCTTCTAGGTTTCCATCTAAAATTTCTTCTACAATTTTATCTTCTAATATATTTTGCATTGCTCTTCTCAACGGTCTTGCACCATATGCAAGGTCTACTCCTTTATTTATTATTAAATCTTTTACATCATCTTCTACTGTTAAGTCTATATTTTGTTTTTCTAGTCTATCTAAACTTTCTTTAATCATTAAATTTACTATTTGCTTTAGTTCTTCTTTTCCTAGTTTATTAAATACTATTATTTCGTCTATTCTATTTATTAACTCTGGTTTCAGTTCTCTTTTTAATTCTTGTGTTACATCTTTATTTATTCTAAGGTTTTCTTCCTCCTGATTTTCATTTTTGAATCCTAGCGTTTTTTTATCTGTTATTAGCCTTGCTCCTATATTAGAAGTCATAATTATTACCGTGTTTTTAAAATCTACCGTTCTACCATGTGAATCTGTTAAAATTCCATCTTCTAGTATTTGCAATAACAAATTTAATACATCTGGATGTGCTTTTTCAATTTCATCAAATAAAATTAATGAATATGGTTTTCTTCTTATTTTTTCCGTCAGCCCACCTTGTTCTTCGTAGCCAATATATCCCGGAGGTGAGCCTATTATTTTAGAAGTTGTATGTGCTTCCATAAATTCCGACATATCTAGCCTTACCATTGCATTTTCATCTCCAAAAAGGATTTCCGCAAGTGCTTTTGACAGTTTGGTTTTTCCCACTCCTGTTGGTCCTAAAAATAAAAATGAACCTATTGGCCTATTGGGATCTTTTAATCCTGTTCTTGCTCTTTTTATTGCTTTACTAACTGCTTTTATTGCCTCATTTTGACCTACTACTTTTTTTGATAATTCATTTTCTAAATTTTTTAATTTTTCATTTTCTGTTTGGCCAATTTTAGAAACAGGTATTCCTGTTATTTCAGCTACTATTTGTGCAATATCTTGTTTTGTAATTGTTGTTATTGTTTTATTGTTTTCAGACTCCCAATTTTGTTTTTGTTTATTTAGTTTTTCTTTTTCTTCTTTTTCTATATCTCTTAATTTCGCTGCCTTTTCAAAGTCTTGCATTTTTACTGCTTCTTCTTTCTCCTTTGAAACGGCTAGTACTCTATCTTCCTGTTTTTTTATAGCATTGGGCTCCGTATAAAGCTCAATTTTCACTTTAGATGCTGCTTCATCTATTAAATCTATTGCCTTATCTGGTAAAAATCTATCATTTATATATCTATCAGATAGGTTTACTGCCGCTTCTATTGCCTCATCTGTAATTTTTACATTATGATGTGCTTCATATTTATCTCTTAATCCATTTATAATTTTTACTGTGTCCTCAATTGTTGGTTCATTTACCATAACAGTTTGGAATCTTCTTTCTAAAGCTGCATCTTTTTCTATATATTGCCTATACTCTGTTATAGTTGTTGCTCCAATAAGTTGAATTTCTCCCCTTGCTAATAATGGCTTTAAAATATTTGCTGCATCAATTGCCCCCTCTGCAGCTCCTGCTCCAACAATTGAGTGTACTTCGTCAATAAACAGTATAATATCTCCTGCTTTTTTTACTTCCTTCAAGCATTTTTTAATTCTATCTTCAAAATCTCCCCTGTACTTTGCTCCTGCTACCATTCCTGAAATATCTAATGTATAAATTTTTTTATTTTTTAATGTATCTGGCACATTCCCCGAAATAATACTTTGTGCTAGGCCTTCTACTATTGCAGTTTTTCCCACTCCTGGTTCTCCTATTAAGCAAGGATTGTTTTTCGTCCTTCTTGATAATATTTGTACTACTCTTGTAATTTCTTTTTCTCTTCCTATTACTGGGTCTAGGTTTCCAAGCTCTGCCATTTGTGTTAAATTTGTTCCAAATTGATTTATCGTTTGTTCTTTTGTTCCCCTGTTTTTTTGGCTAACTGTATTCTCTTTTTCTGATTTATTTAAAATACTAAAAATATCGTTATATATTTTTTGAAAATCTACACCTAAATCTAACATTATTTTTATTGCAACACTATCTCCCTCTTTTAGCATACCAATTAAAAGATGTTCTGTTCCTATATATTCAGAATTTTGCTTTTTTGCCTCTTTAAAAGCATTTTCTATAATTTTCTTAGTTCTAGGTGTTAATCCAATTATAGATATAATATACTTATCTCCTTCTCCAATTAGTTCTCTTATCTTTTCTATAATTTTAGTTGGAGTTACACCATATTTTTGTAAAACCTGCCCAGCTATTCCTATTCCTTCTTTTGCTAAGCCATATAGCAAATGTTCTGTTCCCACATAATTATGCCCTAGCTCTATTGCTAAGTCGTTTGCAAATTCAACTGCTTCTTTAGCTCTATTAGTAAATTTATATGTCATAAATTTTATTCTCCTTCCGCTATACTTAAAATATGTAAAATTCTTTTTACTTATTCTAATTATTTACCAAATTTTGGGAAATATACCTACGCTTATAATTAAAACCTTAATGCATAACAAAAAGCCCTAAAAGTTATCACTTTTAGGGCTCTTGTTTTTAAGGAATCACATAGACTACACTAGCATTTTCTCCCATCTTGCATATCACCAGAGAATTACCTCCTGCGGTGGCCACGAAGAACGAGCTTCCAACTTTTTGGACCATAGATGGCAAAATCTTATTCCCAGTTTCTTTGGACATTTTTTCTGCTACCTGTTCCTTTAGCCGACTTGCTTTTGCATACATTCCTGAATGCATTTTTTAGTCCTCCTTATGAGAAAAATAATATGCTTTTACAAGCATCTGTATTATTATAATACTTTTTGCCGAATATGTCAAAAATGTAAAAAAGGTATAAAAAATATTTACCACATTTCTCCTAGCTCATTTCTACTTATAATGTTCAAATCAAATGCTAATTGCAACTCGTTCCTTCTTTTGGCATCATCTTGAATTCCTTTTAAATATTCTAACACACCTTCTTTGCCTCCAATATTAGAGTAAATTTCTTGCATCTCTTCTTCGGAAAATTTCTTTTTTTCTTTTGTGTGTCTATCTATCATTACTTTGCTTCTAGATAATTCATTATACATTGCCAATTTAGGAATTCTATCTGCATCATTTTTTATTTCACCTGTGAGCATTTCTATTCCTTGTTCTAAATCTTCAACATATATTGGCTCTTCGTAAGATTTGTATGCCAATAAGAAGCCTAATAATACCGCCATTAATATTATAATTATTAAAATACTAATTAATAGATTTGTTCTGTTCATTTCTATCACTCTCTTTCATTTTATTCAATTTTTCGTTTAGTTTGTTAACTATGTATATATCATATTTATGTACAGTATATAATATAAAAACATATAATGTAGTGTATACTGCTATATACCAATGTAAGGAAAATAATATTTTTTGTGGAAACAATTGCATTTCAAATTGTGGATTAATAGTATCATTTGTTAGTAGTGCAAATACAATAGTATATGTCACAGAAGCAATTAATGTAAATAATATAAGCCCTAATATGTAATATATTGTAAACTTAAATATCAATTTGCCTTTATTCATTGTTATATCATCCTTTCTTTTAAATATTTCATAATCAATTTTGTTTTCCTTCTTGAAACAATTTCCTCTGAGCCATCATCTAGTTTAATAATTATTTTTCCAATTTCACTTATGTCAAATTTATCGATATGTTTCACATTTACAATGCAACTCTTGGAAATTCTTATAAGACTTTTATCCATTTTTTCTATTTCATATAGCTTACTTTTAATTTTATATGAGCCATTTTTAGTTCTACAATAATTAGATTTTTTATCACTATAAATAGTAATTATATCTTCATAATTAATTTCTAATAATGTATAATTATTATTCATTACTACAACCTTATTGTTCTGCATTAATTTATAATTATTTAAATATGTAATTAATTCATTTATATCCTGATTCTTATTTAAACTATGTATTTCAATTATTATCTCATCTTTTTCTAATTTTTCATTTATTTTCTCTACTATACTAATTTTCACAATTTTTATATTGCCAATAATAAATTAACAATATTCCTCCTTTCTTTAACTTGATATACTCTCTTCTCTCAATAGTGATTATAAATTACATTTATTTCTTTTACAATAGCTATAAAGTAAGTGGTTATATAAAATGATAAGTGGCATTTTTTCGTATAGCTAAAAAATATTTACACAAAAAAACAGCCCTTAAGAGCTGTTTTTTGTTACTTTTTTATTTCAATTCTACCTTAGGATTATCTGTAATTTTATATTCTGCCAATGGGAAAACTCTTTTTTCTGCTGGTACAAATCCTCTTACTTGTACAGTTGGTAATATCCAAGTGTATGGTCCTATAAATGTTCCTGGCACTGTTGTAGAATTTGCTCCAAGCCTTGTGCTATCTCCTATTATTGCGCCAAAGAAATCTGTTCCAACATCATATTTTTCTCCATATATTTTTACTGTTATATTTTTTTGGTCAAATCTTCTATTTGCAAGTATTATTCCGCTTCCTATTCTTGTTGATTTTCCAAGAATTGTATCTCCGCAAAACGCTAAACTTGCAACTTTAGATTTATTTTGCATTATACAGTGTTTAACTTCACTTGCGTGACCTACAACACAGTTATCTCCAATTACTGTCCACGGTCTTACTAGTGCACCCGATTGAATTTCTACATTTCTTCCAATCATTACTGGTCCTTGTATTACTGCGTTTGCGTGAATTTTTGTTCCTTCATCTATATAGTAATTACCTGTGATTGAAACAAATTCTCCTACTTCTGCTTTGTTTACTTTTATGTCTTTATCTACCACTTGTTCTTTTAAAAATGTTTTTGCTTTTTCTAACGCTTCCCAAGGATATGTACATCCCTCAAAAACTTCTTTAAATGCAAAACTATCCATTTCTTTAAAATAATATTCTAATTTTAACTCTTCCATACTTGCCTCCTGTTAATTATTTTCTTCTTCGGTTTGGCCATATTTTGCTATAATATATTCTAAGTCTTTCGAAAATTCTGTTAATAAAATTATTTTAATATTTATATTTTTACCTTTTACATACTCATCAATTGTATTTTTTATTTGTATTACATTTTTTAGTTCAGGTTCTAGTTCTTTTCCATATTTTTTTGCTCTTTCTAGTAATTTTTCTTTTATTGTTACTATATCTTCATTATTAGCACAAGAAAGTCTTTGGAAAAATTGATATGGCTCATAGTATTTTAAAATTGGGATTGTCATACACTCTTTATCAAATTTTTCATAAAATACTTCCATTTTCATTGGTATGTTTTTAAATATATCTTCTGCCTTTTCCTTATACATTTTATCTTTTAGCATATTATTAATATGATTAAAATGATTAATTATTTCATCAATTTCAAAACATTTTTCTCCTAAAGTTAAATCCTTTAATTCTTCTTCTGCATTATCACAATATTTAGCTTTTAGTGATGCTTTGTTCATTCCTTCGCAAAAAATGCTCTTCACTGTTTGCATATCGTAATTTATTAAACCCTTTTTCATAAAATATGTAAAATATATAAACAATTTAACTGTATCTATTAAATCTGTTTCTCCTATTTTTACATTTTCTATTACATCCTCTATTACTGTTTGGAATTGATCATCTGGTATTTTCCAGTACTCTTCTGTAAGTAATCTTTTATAGCTTGGAAGTTTCTCTTTATCTACAGTATTTATAACAACTTCCATATCTTTTTTGAACTGTTTCATATCAAAAATTCTTGTTCTTACATACATTTCTATAAATTTAAAAAATCTATATTCTACTTTAAAATTATAATAGTAATTATTATCAAATTCCTTTATATAAAATTGTCTGTTATCCATTAGTACTCTTGAAGATACTAGCATTGCTTTGTATTCTTCATTATTTTGCAAACTTACGAATTTTTCTTTTGTTATTTTCCCTGCTTTAATTTCAAAAGAAACAGCAATTGTAAAAATAAGCATAGTTTGTAAAACTCTGTAATTGGTATTTGGATAATATTTATTTACCATTTCAAATACTTTTTTGAAATCATTTAGTGCATGCTTTAATATTCTTAAATTTCTTGTTCCGCTTCTATTAAAAGTATTAATTATAATTCCTGTATTTTCCCTTAAGAATCTAATAAGTTCACCATCATTTTCATATCTCATTAATATTCCATTAATTATATAATTAAATTCTGGTTGATATTCAAATGTTTCTCCTATTAATTTTTCCTTAATTCTTTCATAATCATTCGCTTTATCGAAAACATATTCTATTTTATCTCTTATTTTTTCTACCATAGGTAAATCTGACTTTGTTAAATTTCCCTCTTTATCCAATATATATGTAGCAATAAATGTTTTCATTTCTAAATTACTATTTTTTAGCTTTGTAGCTAATTCTTTTTCATTACAAATAATAATTGTTTTTATGTGGTCGTGCTCAACAAAATTATTTATATAACCCAATATATCTATAACATCAACATTAGCTCTTTCTAAGTCATCAAAGCATAAAACTTTATCATCTGTTGCAAAGAATTTTCCATAATCTAGCTTATCTCCATTTTGTGTTACTCCAAAAAGGTTTGCCATATCTAAACCGGTTTTTGCATATTCTGGTATTGTAGATTGACCTGTTGCATTCATATATTTTTTCATATTTTTATCCATAAGTTGAGTAGTTTCTATGAATATTTTTTTGCTTATTTCCTCTAAATTAGAAATTCCATATAAAGACATATAAATAGTTGTATATTTTTTTCCATTAATTCTTAAAGACTCTATTTTATCTCTAACCTTATGGTTCCAAAAGTAAGTTTTTCCGCTTCCCCATTCGCCATTTATCATAATTGCATAGTCTGTGTATTCAGCTCTTACATAATCTAATATACTTTCTACTAAATCCTCCACTTTTGTTTCCCTCCTTGACTTCTATTTTTAATCAGAACTAATCTTTTGCTATTGTTAGTACAAAAACTTTACTTGCACCTGCTTGTTTTAGTTTTTTAGCACATTCATTTACTGTGCTTCCTGTTGTATATATATCATCTAATAAAACTATCTTTTTACCTTTTATAAGCATTTTATTAGCAATTTCAAATGCATTTTTCACATTATTTTGCCTTTGATTTTTTGTTAATGTACTTTGCACTTTTGTATTTTTTGTTTTTATTAAAATATTATTGTAAAAAGTAATATTTGCTTTTTTAGATATTTCCTTTGCTATAAGTTCACTTTGGTTATATCCTCTTACGGCTTTCTTAAGTTTATGCATTGGAACTGCCATTATTATATCATAAGTTTTCAAAAATCTATATATTTTTGTATTATTTATTATAATTTTTGCAAAAGTCTTATACATATATGAGGCCTCTCCAAATTTATAAGAAATAAGTTTATCTCTAACTATATTCTCATACTTTAAGCTACTATACAGATAGTCAAAATATTTTGTTTTATCTTTAGTATAATCCTTAATGCAATTTAAGCTGTATTTATTTAAACTTAATTCACAAGTTCTGCACAAACTGTTTTTATTTATTTGATTGCAAAATCCACATACATTGGGATAAATGAGATTTAAAAATTTTTCGAACATAAAACTCCTAGAAATTGTAATTTGCTTAACTTCACGGCAATTAAAAATTAATATAATATTTTTCAAATTTGACCGCTGCCCACTCGCCTCATAGA
>OIYS01001819.1_pt1 | contig 9980 bp, 10 predicted proteins | sample 1588271 | NCBI WGS metagenome assembly OIYS01 (sample SAMN03283286) | human gut metagenome | biome: human-associated habitat; material: feces | host: Homo sapiens | place: Peru | collected 2012
AAAATCACTAGAATATGCAAACAGAGCACTTATGCTCAGTAGCACCGAAGCATACTCTTACTTTAGAAAAGCTTGGGCATTACAAGAGATGGCAAAATATTCAGATGCAATCGATTCTTATCAAAAATGTATAGAATATGACAACCAATATATAGACGCCTATGTAAATATCTCATATATTTACTCCAAAACAGGCGACCTAAAACACTCAATGCTTTATGCAAACAAAGCATTGTTAATAAATAAAGACTATGCTTACGCTCATTATAGAAAAGCATGGGTATTTCAAGAAACAGGTAAATTTGAAGAAGCAATGGACGGCTACTCAAAAGCTATTGAACTTGACCCTACAGATATATACAATTACTTAGGAATAGCTTGCATATCCTTAAACACACAAGCAAACCTAAATGCTCTACTTTATGCAAACAAAGCGTTGTTAATTGATAGAAACTGCAGCGGAGCATATTATTATAAGAGCCTTGCACTAAGCAACCTCGGAAAAACTAAAGAAGCTGAACGAGCTTACTCGATAGCACTACAACTTGGTTACAATCCGTCTGTTTAATAATTATACTTTTTAAACAATTCATATTTATGCGCAACAGTATTATACGTATATACGCCATAATTTTTAGAATTTACCGAAATTTTAACTGAATTATGCTTATCTGTTCGGTAAATATCAGTGTTTCTGAGAGTATCTAACGTAACTTTTGTAGGATGTCCAAATTTGTTTTGACCTGTAGATACGATTGAAACATCAGGCTTTAACGTATTCAACATTTCATTAGACACTACCCCATTTGCCCCATGGTGACCAACTTTTAGGACTTCAATTTTTGTAGCCGGTATTTTATTTTTAACAATACCATAAGCTTCAATACCGGCATCTCCCATAAACAATTCATCAAAATTATTATAAGAAATAAGAGTCATTATAGAATTTTCGTTATCACTTTTCAAAAAAGCCCTATAAGTCTTAATTGTGAGAGAATTTTCTGAATATATTTTCTCATTATTTTTAGCTAAAATAGGGGAAATATTCTTTTTCTTAAAAACTTCAAAAATATGTTTTGAAGTATAAGAATCAGCGACCATTGAATTTATATATACATTTTTTATCTTCAAATTATTAATCAAATCAACCACACCGCCACAATGGTCATTGTCAAAATGGGTAATAATTAATCCCTCAATATTTTTTATTCCCCTATCTTTTAAGTACTTTAAAATTATAACTTTTGCCTGAGAAGAGCCTCCATTATAGGCTGCTTTTCCGGTATCAATTATAAAATATTTATTCTTAGGAGTTTTTATCAAAAACGCATCCGCATTCTGTACATCAAACGCTATAACCTCAAGGTTATCGTTCCTTATAGGGATAACCGAAATAATTAATACCAATAAACACGCACAAGATACAATTATTTTCCTTTTAGAAAAACCTGACTTAAACATCAACGTAATAGCCAAAATTGCTATATAAAAAATTATTATTTGCAAAACAGACGGATGAGTTGTAGTTAACAAAGAATATGGTAAATTTGAAAAGAAATTAGACAACCATACAAGTACGATAAGAAAATATTTCAACACAAAATCACTTACCATACAAACAAAATCTGCTATAGGGTTAAAAATCGCAAGTACAGAACTAACAAAGCCTCCAAAACTTATCACACTCAAAAATGGCATAATTGAAATATTAGCGAACACAGAATACGTACTGAAACTATTAAAATAAAACATCTGAATAGGAGCTACCCAAATTTGCGCAACAATCGGAATGAGAATTTCTGCGCACAACCAATCAGGAATTTTCCATTCATGTATATACTTCATTACAGCATTCGCTGTCGTAAGCAAACCAAACGTCACAATAAAAGACAATTGAAACCCGACATCATTTATAAAAGCAGGATTATAAATTAACATCAAAGCTGCGACAAAAGATAAAAGGGAAACACTATGAGAATCTCTATCAATAAGCTTTCCTGCAAGCACAAACAACAACATTAAAGCGGCTCTAATAACAGAAGCTCCAAGCCCAGTCATCAAAGTATACAAAATAACAACGCCCATGCCTGAAACAACTATCAGCTTAAACGGCACTCTCAATCGTCTTAAAATGAAATACCAAAATCCATAAATAAACGCAACGTTCATGCCGGAAGCAGCAAGAATATGCAACAAGCCGGAGTTCTTAAAACTATCTTTTACATAATCTGGAGGCGCAACCGCATCATCACCAAAAACAATTCCACCTAAAATTTCTAAGTAAGGACTCTTCAAATACTTTGAATGCGCTGTAATAATACGATTTCTGGTATTATTAAGCTCTTGCATAAATCGCCATTTAGGCGAAAGTTTTCTGTCAACTTTAACACAATCAATATTTTCTGCATAAAAAACCGTATACGTTTTAAAATTTCTCAAATAATGCCCGTAATCAAATTGAGATGGATTACTAGCCTTAAACGGACGTCTTAATTTCCCACTTATTTTGTAAGTATTTCCGATATTGAGGTTTGAAAAATCACCATCTTGCGATTGGAGACTTACAAGAGTCTTACCTTTAATGCTTTTATCGTTAAATTTTTCAACTTCAAAGAAAAATTTAGTCTTTTCTCTTACATTGCTATTCGGAATTGAAACAATTTGTCCGACAACAGTTCCTTGTTCAGGGGCAAGTTCAACTAAACCATCTGAACTCTTTATTCTTAATGCAGCATTAAAAAAGCCCAAATAAAAAATCATTCCCCAAAGTAATATATACTTATAAGAAACATATTTTTTCAAAACAAGCAAGATTAAAAAGACAGTGACAATTGCCGAAATTTGCAAAATACAGTTATTAAAAAATGCTAATATCCCAGACATAAAAAATATTGCTGTCACAAACATCAATACATTTTTATTCTGTATAGTTTCGGAAATCGTTTCTTTTAGCAATTTTTACTTTTCCAACATATTAATTCTTCTAATATGACGTTCTCCATTAGAAAATTCAGTTCTAAGCCAAACATCAACAATATCTAATGCCAATTTATCTCCAATTGCGCGAGCCCCAAGACAAAGAACATTAGAGTCGTTATGTTCTCTTGTTGCATGAGCCGAAAACGTATCTGAGCACAATGCAGCACGAACCCCCTTAACCTTGTTCGCCGCAATACTCATTCCAATGCCTGTTCCACAAACAAGAATTCCTCTGTCAAATTCACCACTTGCAACAGAATTTGCTACAACTTTTGCATATATCGGGTAGTCGCAAGAATTTGTGTCATATGTCCCAAAATCTTTGTACTCATAACCGTTTTTTTCAAGAAAATCTATTATTTCTTTTTTATAATCAAATCCACCGTGGTCGGCTCCAATTGCTATTCTCATATTAACACTCCTTTGATTGAATAATATCACAAATCTTATATTTTGAATACTTTTTACCATATTTTTGTGTTAACTTATAATAATATAAAACGCCAAGAGGAGTAAAAAATGCTAAGACAAGCTACAGAAAAAGATATTGCAAGGATTTCCGAAATAATTGTATTCACTAAACGCACAACATATAGAGATATTTTTAAAAATGACGAAGTATCTTTTAATGTAATTCAAGTCCTTAGCGAAGCTGAAAAACTAAAAAAAACAGGAGAATTGGACAATATTTACGTATATGATGACGGCATCGTAAAAGGGATGATTTATGCATTTTTCAATGAGTCTGAAATTGAACTTAATGAATTTTATGTAGACCCGTTTTTCCAAAGAGAAGGTATCGGTTCATATATCTTGAATTCACTTATTTCGAAAGCAAAAAAACTAAAAAAACCGGTGGAACTCTGGGTATTGGAAGAAAACGCTTACGCCAGAGCTTATTACGAAAAATTCGGATTCAAATACCTTAATATAAGAAAAGAATTTGAAACAACAGGACATTATATCTTGCGTTACAGATTGGACGTTTAGTGCCCTAAAACTACTCAACCCCTAAAAACTTGTGCATTTGAGGGATAATTCGAACTTTATCATATTTTTTACGAAATTTTAAAAAAACAGATTCGATATCCTTTGTCTTGTCACAGAAATTATCACCAGACATTTCAGGTTGCAAAATCAATTCAAAAGAATATTTTTTAGCCAAAGAAATCGTCTTATCTATTTCCTCGTCACTTATTCTTGAGTTAAAAACAACTTTGGCAAAAAGTTCTTTTTGTGAGGCGATTCTAAAAAACTCGTCAAAAACATCGACCGGAATATCTTCTTTTGTTGCAGATAAAAGCTTTATGTCAGCAGAAACGATATCCACATAATCAATAATTTCATTCAACTGTTTTGCTAAAGTCGCATTTGTTTCCAAATAAATTTTATGTCCGCTAATTTTAGCCAACGGCAAAAACTCTTTTAAAAACGCAACAGACACCAACGGTTCTCCGCCCGTCAACGATAAAACCTGATTTTCACCATATGTATTTACTTTTTCAATAAGTTCTTGAGGAGTGTAGCTCTTTGACTTTGAAGTTTCAAAATCGGTATCACAATATGCACAATGTAAATTGCACCCGCAAAATCTTATAAACAACTGCTGTTCTCCAATATGAGGTCCTTCTCCTTGGATTGACTGAAATATTTCTCTTATGTTTGCTTTATTCATTTTTATCTTTATCTCTAACGCTATTTTGTGACATTTTTTTCAATTTCTCATACATTTTAACCTCATCAGGGGTCAACGCTTTAGGAATTTGAATTTCTACTGTAACTATCATATCACCAAATTTTCCATTTGACTCAATTCCTTGGTTAGCAAGTCTGAATTTTTGTCCGGAATGAGTATTCGGGGGAATTGTCAGCTTAACATTCCCATTCATAACCGGAACAGATATTTTCCCGCCTAAAACAGCTTCATATGGAGAAATAGGAATTCTACATAATAAATCAGAACCGTTAACTTGAATACTACTGTCTTTTTCTATTTTGACAGTAATATAAAGATTTCCGTCACTTCCACCATAAAACCCAGGATTACCTTCGTTTTGCAATCTTAATTTTGTATTATTTTTTATGCCTGACGGGATTTTTACGGTAATTCTTTTGTGCAACGAGTATTCACCTGTTCCATTACAACAGGAACATTTTGTACCATTGATAAATTTTCGCCCTTTACAATTTGGGCAAACTTCCTTATGCATAATATTTAACAACCGTTCTGTACCATGAATTGACTCTTCTAACGTCACTGAAATATCTGTGTAAATATCTGTTCCATTTTTAGTTTTAGGTTTTCTTTTCTTGAAATCATGATGTTTAACGATATCGTCAAGGATTGAACCAATTGACTCTCTAAAAAATTTCTGCCTATAATGAGCATTGCTCTCAGAATTTTGTTTTTTTTCGGATAAATCTTTATCTTCGTCGAAAGATGATTGTTTACTTTTTGGTGGCTCTGAGTGTTGAACGGATTCTTGTTTTTCAGTTCTTTTGTTTTTCGGAGTTGTATAGTAACCGTTCACCATATTATAGTTTTTGCGCTTTTGGTTATCAGACAATGTTTCGTAAGCTTCTTGAATATCCTTAAACTTTTTAATACTATCAGGAGCTTTATTTATATCCGGATGATATTTTCTGGCAAGTTTTCTGTAAGCCGTTTTAACCTCTACGAACTCACTATCAGGCGTCACTCCCAAAATTTCATAGTAATTTTTGTCTGTTTTTATATTCATACCTCTATTTATAATAATGATTTTACATTTTTCAACCCTATAAATACTTATTTATGATTGCAAATATTTATAACTAACTGTTTATGGTAAAATATTCACACATAATAAGGAGAAAAAACAATGCTATCAAACTTGGTATCATCACACGGCGTATTTATTTCAGGAGCAATTCTTCTGATAGCTTATATTTTCATCGCAATGGAAAAAATTCAAAAATCCGTTGTTGCACTTTTAGGTGCAGCAGCAACCCTATTGTTAGGACTACTCCCGTTTAAAGGGTACATAAATCAAGAAACAGGAACATACGTAAAGGCCGTTTTTGATTATATTGAATTTGATGTAATTTTTCTCTTAATAGGCATGATGATTATAGTAAGTATTGCAAGTAAAAGCGGAGTATTCAAATGGATTGCAATAAAACTTCTACACCTGACAAAAGGACACCCAAAACGTGTATTATTTACGCTTGCAGCATTTACGGCTATTGCATCAGCTTTTTTAGATAACGTAACAACCGTCGTCTTAATCATGCCGGTTACATTTGTAATCGCAAAAGAATTTGACACAGACCCAATACCATTTTTAATAACAGAAGTTATTGCTTCAAACATTGGCGGAACCGCAACATTAATCGGAGATCCGCCAAACATCATAATTGGAACAAGAGCAGGCTTGAGCTTTTTAGATTTTCTATTAGAATTAACTGATATTGTAACAATAATTTTCATTGTAGTTGTATCCGTTCTAATATTTATGTTCAGAAAAGGTCTAACAGCAACACCTGAAAAAATGGCACATATCGCTAAACTGGATAACTCCAAAACAATCACTGACTACGGTCTGATGATTCGTTCAATGATTACGTTATTCCTTGTTATTTTAGGATTTATCACACACGATATTACGCATATTGCCGCATATGTTTTTGCACTTGCCGGAGCAAGTTTCTTACTTATTTTTGAAAAACCGAAAGAAATCTACAAAGAAGTTGAATGGCTTACAATCTTCTTCTTCGTCGGCTTATTCATCATAATTGGCGGTTTTGAAGCTAACGGAGGAATATCATTCTTAGCAAACAAATTAATAGAACTAACTCACGGCAGCCTTACTGCAGCAACGATGCTAATATTATGGGGTTCAGGAATTTTATCAGGCATCATCGATAATATTCCGTACACTGCAACAATGGCACCTTTAATCGACCAAGTTCAACACGTTATACCTTATACGGGAAGCGGACACAATCCAATGTGGTGGGCTTTATCCCTCGGTGCCTGCCTTGGTGGAAACTTCACTCTTATTGGAGCTGCTGCAAATGTTCTTGTCAGTGAAACGGCAACCGCTAAAGGATATCCGATTTCGTTTATGAGATTTTTAAAATACGGTGCACTCACTACATTTATTTCTTTGATAATTTGTTCTGTATACTTGTATTTCAAGTACTTGACATAAGTTAAAAAAATCGTAAAATATTGTATAATGTGCTTTGTAAAAGAGGTTAATTATGAAGAGAAATATATTTAAACTTTTTATAAATAAATTATTATCTTATCCGCTATGGGTTAAACAGGCTGTATATTACCGTCTATACCAAAACATGAAAGAAAACCACTGCGAACGATATGTTATCAAGAATATTGATTATATATTGTCAATGCATGCACCTGTTTTAACAGCGCAGGGGAAAAATGAGCTCTGGGATAAATCTTGCGGTTTAGACAGCAATATTTATAACTTTTTAAAGTTTGCACATAGCGGATACACTATCCTTGAAATATCTCTTAATATGTTTTTATCAATTGAAGAAGTTTCAAAGTATTATATTTTCTGCTTAGAACAAAATTATATCGAAGCGCCGGACTCTGAAGAAATTTATGCTATGGCAGGATTCATTGCCGGCAAATTTCCAACAGGCGACTACTTCCTTAAAAACGGTTCAATCACAATAGACCAATTAGATATTGCAATAGCTGAACAGAAAAAAATGGAAGATAGAGGTCAACACGAACTTATCGGGAAAATATTAATTAAACTCGGATACATAACTCAAGAAAGCGTTCGAACATTATTTAAGCTTAAAGCAGATTCCAAGAAAAGATTTGTTCTTGACCCTGAAATATATCCGACCGGAGAGGTTTCTAACCCAGATATAAAAGAACTTGAAGCTCAAATTAATGAACTAAAAAAAGAAAATAAAGCATTAAAACAAGTTATTTCTAAAATTGGAGAAACGGTAAAAAGATATGATAATTAACTCACCTGATACGTTAGTAAAATACGTCCGAAATGGTTTAGTAGAAGAACAACACTTCGGTTATGTTATGGTATTAAACAAAGTTCATGTAATAGACAGAGTTGGCGAAAGCGGCTCATATCCATATTATCTTCGTTCCTGTGCTAAACCATTGCAAGCAACGTTAATGATAGATTTTGGGATGGACGAAGCTTACGATATGACAGAAGAAGAAATTGCCTTCTGTTGCGCCTCACATACCGGCGAACAATGTCATATAGATATAGCAAAAGAACTTTTAAAGAAAATCGGAATTGATGAGAGTTATCTAAAATGTGGAGTTCATCCGCCTTTTTCGATTGCAGAAAGAGAACGCTTGCTATTGGATGAAGAAGAAACTGGAGTTTTACACAACAACTGTTCCGGCAAACACATAATGATGCTTGGGCTATGTGCAATGCACAATTGGGATATGGAAACATATGACAAACCGTTTCATCCTTTGCAAAAACTAATAAAAGAAAAAATTTACGATTTATGCGAACTAAAAAAAGAATATCCGATAACAACAGACGGTTGCGGAGTTCCTATTCTTGCAATGCCTTTAGAAAACATGGGGAAAGGTTACTTAAACGTATTTTGTTCAGATGAATATAAAAAAATCAAGAATGCATTTTTAAACCATCCTTATATTATTGGAGGCGAATGCAGAACTGATACCAAAATCATAGAAAACACCGAAAACCTTGTTGCAAAAGTCGGAGCAGGCGGATTATGTATAGTGGTTAACACTGAAAAAGAAGAGTGCTTAATTGTAAAAATTTCTGACTGCGATATGAAGGCAAGAGAATATGTCACAATAGATGCAATTAAAAATATGCATTGGGGAAACATTCCGCTTGATTACGAAATCAAAACCCTTCATGGCGAAGTTGTCGGCAATGTAGTAACAACTCTATAAGCTTCTAAATTTGCAATAAAAGATTTTATACCTATAATAACATTATGAAATTTCATCATTATATATCATTGAATATTTTAGCATTCATAAGCTTTGTTCTGACTACAGTTTTTTTTGTTATTGCAGTATTAGGATTAACAAACAAGATAGATGCGGAATCTCCCTTTGTATACTATACCGTTTACAACATTGTTGAAATAATGTTTGCCAATGGACTTTTCCTAAACTTACTATTTATTCCTGAATTTATTTACAAGAAAAAGCACCCGAATTCAATTCCGGAAATAAGCTTCAAATCAAAATTCCTCAAAATTATGCATATCATATTCTTTTACTTAGGCTGGTTTATAGGAACAAGTTATTTTATTCTTGCAACAAAATATTTTCCAAAGTTTTATAGACTTATAGTTCCATATATAGATTAACAACTTTTTTATTTTTTAATATAATTATAATATGAAACCACATAACTTTATAACTCTAAATATCATCTCTTTTTTAGGAGTATTTCTAACGGTAGTATTGTATTGGCATTTGACACATACAAGTCATTTTTTATGGTATAAACAAATCTACCTCTGCTTTTCATCATATACAGGTATATTCTTATTTTTACTTTTGTTTATACCAGAGTTAATTATGCGAATATGGAAACCCAATTTGCTACCACAAATAGTATATCCTGCAAAATTTAAGATACTTTTTACTGTCTTTTTTTATGTTTGTTTGCTCTTAGCAATAGCTGCATTTGGAGTTGTTTTTTTATATTTTATCATTGAACATGATTAATACATAACACACAAACTTTTTATACTACGTGGAGAAATCTACAACCACGCTATACCTTCTTTTTTTGTTATAATACACATATGAAACTACATAATTGTATATCATTAAATATTGTATCTACATTTTGTCCGTTACTTGTGTTAGCAATAAAGTGGTTTATGGAATCTTCATCTGGCTGGTTCCTTGAACTATTTTATATATGTTTTTCATTATATACAGGTGTACTCTTATTTTTACTTTTGTTTATACCAGAGTTAATTATGCGAATATGGAAACC
>OIYS01001820.1_pt1 | contig 9966 bp, 8 predicted proteins | sample 1588271 | NCBI WGS metagenome assembly OIYS01 (sample SAMN03283286) | human gut metagenome | biome: human-associated habitat; material: feces | host: Homo sapiens | place: Peru | collected 2012
AAACTGTACCGCCGACGCAAGCACCAAAGCAGAGCGAACCGCCGAAAGCTACCGAGCCGCCGAAGGTCACGGAGCCGCCGGAAACCAAACCGACCGAGCCGCCTACGAAGCCCACCGAACCGCAGCCCACCGAGCCTCCTGCAACGGAGCCGCCCAAGGGCTTCACCGAGGCCGACCATACACGCATCGTGTCCGAGGTAAAAGCCTATGCGGAAAGCTATACCTCCAAAGGCTTCACCTTCGAATGGGCAGAGGAATTAGCGTTCGGATGGGATGTCGGTTGGATGGGAACGCCGAGGATCAGCCGTGACGGTGTGGACGGGGTCATCAGCACCCTGAAGCACCATGTGGATCTGATCTATAAAACCGGCACCGACCCTGCCAACGGCGTGACCGCAAACAGCGTCCGCTATAAGGTGGTGCAGCTGGAAATCGACGGCGGGATCGCCTATGCCGTGATATACGGCTGATACAATATTATAACCCTCATGAGAATGTCGTGAAATCCACGGCATTCTTTTTTTACACCAAATTGAATGGAGGAATCTCTATGAAAGCCAAAACAAAGCGAGTGGTGACGGCATTGCTTGCCGTCGTTATGCTGCTCACAACACTTCTGCCGCTGACCGCCTCGGCCGCCGATGTGACGATGGATCTGAATAACTGCCATGTCAGTTGGGATTACACCCTCACCGACGAGGACGGAAACACCTTCTCCGCCGCCTACGGACTGAGGGCTGCAGACGACATCTACTTCAATAAGGGCTTCAGCCCCTATCTCAGCAGGATGCACGATTATACCGCCAAGCGCAGCGGCCTCACCGGAAACAAATCCGATTGGGTATACGGCAAGGACTATGTCTATTGCTTCTGCATTGAGCGAGGCATCCCGCTGCCGGACAATACGGAATATGCCGGCTCCGCCGATGCAAGCCACGGAGATAAGTATAAGCGGCTGACGGAGAATCAGAAGGACTTGCTCAAGCTCGCACTGACCTACGGATATCCTAACCGTGTAGGATTGCAGACGAGCAAGGACGCCAACGCCTGCTACGCCGCCACCCAGCTCATTGTGTGGCAGATCACCATGGGCTTTCGCAGCTCCGCCACCGAGCTGAACGACAAAACCTATCCCATGAGCGGATACAGCGGCACGATGACCGAGCAGTATACGCGCAACAAATATCTGAAAGTCTACTATGACGCCATCCTCTCGGACATGGCAAGGCATTACACCCGTCCGAGCTTCACTGCCTATACGCCGGGTGCCGCAAAAACCTTTGAGTTGGAATACAAAAACGGCAAATACACCGTCACCCTCACCGACAGCAACAATATGCTCGGTGACTACTATGTGTCGGTCGGCGGCGGTGTCAGCGCATCCGTCAGCGGCAACACACTGACCCTCAGCTCGACCAAGCCCATCAATGACGCGGTCACCGTCAAGCTCAACCGCCGTGTGTATTCCACCAATATGAGTACGGGCTTTCTCATCTGGTCTGTACCGGGAAAAGAAAGCGTCAATCAGGACATGGTATCCGGCGTTCCTGCCGACAACGACCCTGTGCCGTCCTATCTCAAGGTGCGCACGGCGGCAGGCAGTGCCAAAATCGTCAAGGTCAGCGAGGACGGCAAGGTGGACGGCATTACCTTCCGCATTCAGGGCAACGGCATCGACAAGACCGTTAAAACCGCAAACGGCGGCGTGATTCAGGTGGACAACCTTCGCCCCGGCGTGTACACCGTAACAGAAGCCGAATATGACAAATATATTCCGCAGGAGGTTCGCCGTGTAACCGTTGTCAGCGGTCAGGTGTCTACCGTCAATTTCAGCAACAAGCTCCGCCGCGGCGACCTCACAGTCAAAAAGACTGCCGAGGACGGACTGACTGAGGGCATGAAATTCCGCCTCTACGGAACATCGCTTTCCGGCATTGAGGTCAACGAGTATGCCGTGACCGACAAAAACGGCGTAGCAAAATTCAAGGATGTGCTGATCGGCACGGGATATACCCTCGAAGAAGTCGACACCCCGACTCGCTATGTCGTACCCGACAAGCAGACCGCCGCTATTGAGTGGAACAAGGTAACGAACAAATCCTTTGACAATATCCTCAAGAAATTCAATGTGACCGTAACCAAGAGCGACAGCGAAAAGGGCTTGCCGCAGGGCGACGCCTCCCTCGCAGGTGCAAAGTACGGCATCTATAAGGGCAATCAGCTCATCGACACCTACACCACCGACGCAAACGGTCAGTTTACCACCAAGTATTATATCTGCGGCGATGATTGGTCGCTGAAAGAAATCAGCCCGTCCGAGGGATACCTGCTCAATACCGAGAGCCTGCACATCGGCGCGGAGGCCAAGCTCTATACCGTTGAATATAACATTGCAAAGCCTCTTGACTCCTATGAGGATATCATCAAGGGCAAGGTCGCTATCATCAAACACTGCGACGACGGCAGTACCAAAATCGAAACACCCGAAAAAGGTGCGGAATTTGAGGTGTATCTGAAAGCTGCAGGCAGCTATGAGAACGCCGAGGAAACCGAAAGAGATATCCTCGTGTGCGATGAGAACGGCTTTGCCGAAACCAAGGATCTGCCTTACGGCGAATACACCGTTAAGCAGATAAAGGGCTGGGAGGGCAAGGAATTGCTTGCACCTTTCAATGTCTTTGTTAAGGGAAACGGCGAAACCTATCGTTTCCTCATCAACAACGCAACCTTTGAGGCACTCATTGAGATCGTCAAAAAGGACGCGGAAACGGGCAAAATCATTCCTGCTGCGGGAATCGGATTTAAGGTGCGTAACACCGACACGGGCGAATATATCGTGCAGCATATCAACTACCCGACGCCTGTTGACATCGACACCTATTACACCGATGTAACGGGCAAGCTCATGATGCCCGAAAAGCTGTCCTACGGTAACTATGAGATTATCGAGCAATGTACGGCATATGGGTATGTTCTCGACTCTGCTCCCATCGCATTCAAGGTGGACGGCAGCAAGACGGTTGTAACCGTAGAAAAGCACAATATGCCGCAGAAAGGCATCGTCAACATCTCAAAAAGCGGCGAGGTCTTCTTCTCCGCTGTGGAATCGGACGGTGTATACAGCCTTGTGTTTGCGGATAAAAACCTCGCAGGGGCAACCTATGAAATTACCGCCGCCGAGGATATTATCACACCCGATGGAACTTTACGCTATGCCAAGGGTATGGTCGTTGATACGCTGACCACAGACGAAAACGGCGCAGCAGAAAGCAAGCCATTGTACCTCGGCAAGTATACCGTCAGAGAAACAAAAGCACCCTATGGCATGGTGCTGAACGGTACGCCCAAGACCGTGGAGCTGACCTATGCGGGTGAAACCGTGGAGATCACCGAAACGGCGGCGGAATTCTATAACGACCGTCAGAAAGCGGCGCTTTCACTCTCCAAAATTCTCGGTAAGGATGAAGTTTTCGGTATCGGGAATAGCGGCGAAACTCTCTCGGTGCAGTTCGGACTGTACGCTGCCGAGGATCTGACCGCCGCAGACGGCTCATTTGTCCCGAAGGACGGACTGCTTGAAATCGCCAACTGCGACGAAAACGGTAATATCACCTTCAAGACGGATATTCCCGTAGGCGCAAAGCTGTATGTGAAGGAAATTGCGACGGACAGTCATTATATCCTTTCGGACGAAAAATACCCCGTGACATTTGAGTACGCCGGACAGGATACCGCCCTTGTGGAGATCAAGGCAAACGGCGGCGAAGCCATCAAAAACGACATCCTCTACGGCTCGGTAAAGGGTCTCAAAATCGACCGTGAAACCGAGTCAGTGATTGCAGGTGCAAAGTTCGGACTCTTCCGCAGCGGCGAAACCGAGTTTACCGCCGAGAACGCACTCCTTATTGCAGAATCCGGCGAGGACGGCATTTTCGTCTTTGAAAATGTCCCTTACGGCGATTGGCTCATTAAAGAATTGCAGCCTGCGGACGGTTACCTCGCCAATGAGGAAATCTATCCCGTCCGCATCAGCGAAAACGGACAGACCATCGGTATCACCGTTGTAAACGACCGCATTCCCGAAATCAAGACCAACGCTGCGGTTGACGGCGAGAAGGAAATCTGTGCAACCGAGGTGTTCTCGCTGACCGATACCGTGTCCTACAGCCACCTCATCCCCGGCAAGGAGTATGTACTCAAGGGTACGCTTATGGATAAGAACACGGGCAAAGCCTTTACCGAAAACGGCGAAGCTGTAACAGCCGAAACCGTCTTCACGCCCGAAACTCCGAACGGAACGGTTACGGTATCCTTTGCCTTTGATTCAAGACTCATCAAGGAAAACACAAGCCTTGTGGTATTTGAAACTCTGTATAAGGACGGCAAAGAGCTTGCCGTTCATGTGGATATCAATGATAATGGGCAGACCGTAAAGGTAAAAGTCCCCGAAATCGGCACAAAAGCGACGGTGGACGGCAAAAAGGAAGTCACCGCAAGCGGCAGAGTGAAAATTGAGGATATTGTCTCCTACAAAAATCTCACCCCCGGCAAGGAATATGCGGTCAAGGGCGTGCTGATGAACAAGGCCACCGGAGAACCGCTCCTTGCGGACGGCAAGGAAATTCGCAGCTCCTTCACCTTCAAGCCCGACAAGCCGGACGGCGAGATCAATATCACCTTCGTATTCGACGCTTCCGGGCTTAAAACTGCTACCGAGATCGTGGTATTCGAAACCCTCTACCGTGACGGTACAGAGATCGCCGCCCATGCGGATCTGAAGGACGAAGGGCAGACAGTGAAAATCACGCCGCCCACACCGGACAATCCACAGACGGGAGATAACTCCAACCTCGGCTTCTGGATCGGACTCGGCGCTGTGGCGCTCGGCGGTCTTGTGGCGGTCATCATTATCCGTGTGAAATCCCGAAAGGATGAGGATGACGAATGATGCGCAAGGTGTATGTCTGCGCTCCCCTCGGTGGGAATGTTGAGAGCAATCTCAAGAAGGTCAGGACATATACCGAATACGCACTGAGGTGCGGCACGGCTCCGGTCGTGCCGCATTTCTATGCTCTGTGCCTCGACGATAATGCCCCCAAAGATCGGGAAATCGGCTTGGCAGCGGGAATGTCGCTTCTGTGGCTCTGCGATGAGGTGTGGGTATTCGGAGATACCGTCACGGACGGCATGAGTGCCGAACTGAAATTCTGCAAAAACCTCAATATCCGAGTCCGAAAGATAACCGAAAAAGAAATCCAAAAAGCGATTGGAGGTAATCCCTTATGAATCCTATGAAAAAGAAAACCGTCAGAATCCTTTTCTGTGTTCTGCTTGTGGCCGTCCTTGTGTCGACTTTCTCCATGACTGCCTTTGCCGCAGGCGATGTGGCAGGTGCAATCGAGAATACTTGGAATGCTGCCAAGAGCCAAATTCAGACGGTTGTCAACAATGTTGTTTTTCCCGTGTGCGATATGATCCTCGCCATCCTTTTCTTCGTGAAGGTCGGCACGGCGTACTTCGACTACAGAAAGCACGGACAGTTTGAATTTGCCGCTCCGTGCATTCTGTTTGCCTGCCTTATTTTCACACTGACCGCACCGCTTTATATCTGGTCGATCATTTGAAAAGCGTGAAAACGGCATAAAACAGGACTGAATTTCACAAAAAAATCACCCTTAAATCACTTGCTAATACATTCTGTATGGATTTGCGATTGTTCTAAAAACTGTATTAGCCGTTTATACTATGTATAAGAGAGTTAGTAACCGAAAGGAAACGGGTGATGTTATGATAGATAAAAGAATCGGACAGCGAATCAAAGAATGCCGCGAGAGGATCGGGCTTACGCAGGAGCAGTTCTCAGAAAAGACCGGGCTTTCCGTAAATTATATTTCCACAGTGGAGCGCGGCGGCTCTTTTCCGAGGTGCGAAAGGCTGATCACCATACTGAATGGCCTGCAGGTCTCGGCAGACGCCATCTTCTGTGATGTGATCGACCATGCGGTCGAATACAAGGAGAACGAGCTCAGCCGCCGCCTTTCCGCACTGCCTGCGGAGGAACAGAACAGGATCCTGCAAATGCTCGACCTCATGATAAAGCAAGCGGAAAACAATAAATAACTGTATAATTTATCGGACTGCACGGTTTTCGTGCAGTTTTTTGTTTTTCGACACTTTGTTTCGACAGATTTTTCTGTTATAATGGTGTAAACTGTGTATAAGCGAGTTAGATACACTTGCTAATACACATACAAGGAGAGCAGAAAAATCATGAACAAAACTTGCTGCTTCACAGGACACAGACCGAAATCCCTGCCCTTCGGTTACGACGAAGGTGCGGAAGGCTGCAAAAGACTCAAGGCACTGCTGACCGAGAGCATTGAAAAGCAGATCACCGAAAACGGCGTGACGCATTTCATCTCCGGCATGGCGATGGGTGTGGACATCTACGCAGCCGAGGCGGTGCTGGAGCTCAAAGAAAAGTATCCGCACATAACGCTGGAATGCGCCATTCCCTGCGAAACCCAGGCAAATCGCTGGAGCGAAGGCTGGCGGAACAGGTACTTCGATATTATCTACCGCTCTGATGATGCACAGACACTGCAAACCCACTATACCTCCGACTGCATGATGAAGCGGAATAAATATATGGTGGACAACAGCGATGTTGTGATAGCCGTATGGAACGGTGAAAAAAGCGGCACCGGAAACACGGTGGACTATGCTTTGAAAAACGGGAAAAAGGTCATCATCATTGATCCGAATACACTGAATTGACGCTTGTAAACGGCGCAGAAACCGCTGCAAACTCAGAGATTGCGGCGGTTTTATTTTGCGCTGGACTTCTGCCGCAGTGTGTGGTATGTTGTGTGACTTGGAAAGGAGGAAAGACCGATATGGGATTTTTTTACAAGCTGTTCAACGGCGAAATATGCCCGATAGAAAACATCGTCAGGCAAACGCCCGAATACACCAAGGCACTTCACGAGCTCGCCGCCGCTTCCGAGAAATTGGAAAAGTCACTGACACCCGAACAGTCGGATCTGTTCTACGCAATGAAAAACGCCAAAGCGGAAGTGGAAACGCTCCTGCAGGCCGAAGCGTACCGAATGGGCTTCATAGACGGTTTGGAAATGAAAAAGGACATAGAAACAAACGGGAATGCCGCTGACTGATTAAGAGTCGGCGGCTTTTCTCATGCGGCAGACACCTCGTCTGCCGTTTTCATTTAGAAATGAGGTGCTTGAAAACAAGATAACTGAGCTGCGGATCGAGCGTCGAACAAAAATTACCGACAGCGATGAGAATGAGATGTTGGAAGAACTAAAAATGCTGAACGACATTCTCAAGGAAGTCGAAATCGGTATAGACTTCGATGCCATGCTCTTCGAGCAAACGGTTGACAGCATCACGGTGGATAGCAATGAACTGCTGACCTTCCACCTTGCAGGCGGCATCAGCCTGCCCGAAAAAATCCGTGAGAAAGGACGGTGCTACAGACAATGAAACAACGAATCGTACCACTTGGCTATGCCTTAAGCGGCGGCATCATAACCATCAACGAAGCTGAAGCCGACACCGTCAGAGAGATTGCCGAGCAATATCTCAGCGGCAAATCGCTGAAAGCTATCGCCGAAATGCTGACTGCGAAACACATTGAGTATATGTCCGGCAAGACCGATTGGAACAGGTCACGCATAAAGCGAATTGTTGAGGACAAACGCTATATAGGCGATGGCGGCTATATGCCGATACTGACTGAGCAAGAATATGCAGCCATGCAGAGCATCAAAGCAAAGAAAAACACCCAAAAGGATGTAAATTATAGTGAGGGCATCTTCACGCTGAACGCTCCGGTCGTCTGCCCCAACTGCGGCGGCAGAATGCATAGACGCTTTGACAGACGCCGCAAGGCAACTACATGGTGGCAATGCCCCGAATGCAAAGCCTCGGTCAATATAAGCGATAAGGATATGCTGAACGGCATTACCGAGCTGCTCAATGAAGTCATTGCCGATCCCGAAAGAATTCAGACACCGAAGTCCGACCATGAGGAAAGCCAAGAGATAAAACGGCTGAACGCAGAGATATCAAAGGCACTCAACACTGTCAGCTTCGATAAGGAAGCCATAAAGCAAAAAATGCTCACTTGCGTGAGCGAAAAATACACGAGCCTTGGCACGGAAGAAATCACGGCTCAAAGCCTAAAAGATATATTCAAGACTGTGCCGCCGCTGACAGCCTATGATAGCGACTTAACAGACCAGGCAGTCAGCGAGATCCAACTGAAAAGAAACGGCACGATAAGCCTTGTACTTATAAACGGTCAGAGGATCGGAAAGGAGAAATCAGCATGATGCAAGCAACAAGCGTACAGCCCCCAAAAACCGTCCGCATTATTCCAGCAACGATAGACACCAAAGCGGCTATCACGCAGAGCTACCGACAGCTTCGAGTTGCCGCCTACTGCCGAGTATCCACCAAACAGGATGAGCAGCTAAACAGCTACGAGGTACAGCGTACCCATTACGAGGAGCGCATACGCACCGAGCCGAAATGGTCACTTGTGGGTATATTCGCTGACAAGGGCATTACGGGAACAAGCATGAAAAAGCGTGACGAATTCAATAAAATGCTCCGTCTCTGCTACAAGGGCAAGATTGACATGATTATCGTAAAATCTATCAGCCGATTCGCCCGAAACACCCTCGATGTTATCAAGATAACGAGGAAGCTCCGAGAGATCAATGTGGATGTGTACTTCGAGGAGCAAGGCATTCACAGCATTGATCCCGCATCAGAATTCTACATCACCATCTACGGCTCAATAGCCCAAAGCGAATCGGAGAACATCAGCGCCAATGTCAAATGGGGCAAAGCACAAAGTGCCAAGCAAGGCAATGTGCCATTCCAATGCAAACACTTCCTCGGCTACACCAAAAACGCAGACGGCGAAATTGAGATCGTCCCCGAAGAAGCCGAGATTATCCGAGAGATATATGAGCGATACCTATCCGGCGAGAGCTTGCATGGAATCAAATGCTATCTCGAAGCAAAAGAGATACCGACGCCTGCCGGATGTAGTGTATGGCGGCAGGAAACCATTCGCTCTATCCTCTCGAACGAGAAATACAAGGGCGATGCCATTATAAACAAAACCTATGTGTCCGACTGCATCAGCAAGAGAATAAAGGCAAACAACGGCGAAAGGAACAAATACTATATCGAGAATAATCACCCTGCAATCATCGACGCAGGCACCTTCGCAAGAGTCCAGGAGGAAATCGCAAGGCGCTCCGGCAAGCCAAAGGTCAAGCAAAAAGGCACTAAAACCGAACTGAGCCGATATTCAAGCAAGTACGCTCTGAGCGAACTACTGATATGCGGCGAATGCCGAACGCCTTACCGCCGATGCACATGGACTGCCAAGGGCAAAAGAAAAATCGTATGGCGATGCATTAACCGACTTGACTACGGCAAAAAATACTGTCAACACTCGCCGAGCATTGAGGAAAGCCTGCTGCAAGACGCTGTTATGAGAGCCATCATGCAGACGGCAAAACAAAATGTCGAGGTGCTGAAAACACTGAAAATTCATATCGGCATGGGGCTTACGGATGAAGTCACCGAGGATAAGACGCTCGACATTCAGATACGCATTGCCGAAATCGACGCCGAGTTTCAGAAAATGCTCAAGGCGGTATCTGCCGACAATGCAGACGGTATAGATGAGGAACGCATCACCGAGCTGATGAATGAAAAGCAAAGACTGACCGTACAGCTCGAACAGTATGCAGCCGTGCGGCAAAAGAGAGAAAGCGCAAAATCCCGACTCGATGAAATTTTCACCATACTTGACGGACTGCAAAACCATCCGATGGAATACGATGACAAGCTGGTTCGGCAACTGCTCGAATGCGTAGTGGTGGAATCAAAAGAGAAAATCAAGGTGGTCTTTATCGGCGG
>OIYS01001823.1_pt1 | contig 9954 bp, 4 predicted proteins | sample 1588271 | NCBI WGS metagenome assembly OIYS01 (sample SAMN03283286) | human gut metagenome | biome: human-associated habitat; material: feces | host: Homo sapiens | place: Peru | collected 2012
AACTGTCGAGGCAGATAAAGGTCGCAATAATAGCAACGGCGCAGTATTGGGAGCTGCCGATGGAGCATATAATAACGCTTTTTTATATCAGGAGGTGGCGGTGAAGGCAAACACTAACTATGTGTGGAGTTTTTGGTTTAAGTGTTTAAGCACTAATAATAAGCTTGTTGGGGTTCGCACTGAAAACGGTGCCCAGCTTTTACCGTCTGAAATTAATACCGAGAGTGGCTCAATTATAACAGCGAACAAAAGTTATAACAATTTACGAAGTGCTTATGATGCCTCTAACTGGCATCAAGGCATGGATGAATGGGATGGGAAATGGCATGAATATAAGGTGAGTTTTAATACCGGGAACCAAACAAAGGTGTTACTCACACTAAATATGTTTTATAACAACAGAAAAGGCATAACGGACGATTGGGATCTTAAAGAATATAACATAGAAAATGATATTATAAACGGTAATTTTGAGATTGGTATGATAGGATATTCATCAGATGATAATATAGCTTCTGTTGATACATATTCGGAAAATGTATTTGAGGGCAAAAAATCATTAAAGATTGTTTCAACATTGCCAAATCAGAAAATATGGCAAACAATACATTTGTCTCCTGATAATAACTATATTTGGAAATTTTGGTTTAACGGCGAAAAAGGGAAAAAATATTCTGCATACATATATAATCAGGAAAATTCTTTAATCAATTCCAATATTGAAATTTTGGTCGGTAATGGGTTTGAAGGGCAAGATGAAAAGGATAAGTATATTGTCGGAACAGGAGACTGGAATCAATACTCCGTAAAGTTTAACCCCGGAAAATCCGCGATTGCAACTCTTACGCTGGTTGCAAACTCTGCCGGAACAGCTTATACTGACGATTGGACTTTTGACAGGGATGTTCCTAAAGCAAAAATAGTTAACGGCAGTTTTGAAAATAATAATAACGGATACACGATAAATAACAATGGATTATTGAGTTTTTCAAACACAGAAAAAGTTGACGGTAATCAAAGTGCGTATTTGGATTTTGCAGGCGGCACAAAGCTTTCTCAGAAAGTTAATGTGGAGTCCTACACAAAATACAAATGGACTTTTTGGATAAAGTCGCCTGAAGACAATAACGGAGTGCATCTGTTGGGAGTGACGAAAGGTGAAAATCCCAGTATGCTTCTGCCGTCTTCAGTAGAACTTATTGAAGGTCAAGCTAAATTAGAAAACTTAGAACATCGTTCGGAAAGATCTGCTGCATGGCCGTCAACAAACTGGCATTTTATCGACAGCGAAACTTCATGGTCAAAGATTTGTGTGGAATTTTTCACAGAAAATGAAAAAAGCGTCAATCTGACTTATTATGCTTACGGAGCACGAAAAGCATATACCGATTTATGGGAAATTGAATTGGCGGATCATAATTGTATTACAAACCCCGGATTCGAGCAAGGCGTAAACGGATACACAACAGAAGGCTTGAATATTTTGGCGGATTCGGATAACAGATACTATGATGAATATTCATTGAAGATAATGGGAACCGGAACATTACTGAAAAATGTAACTGTAAAAGCTTATACAGAGTATGAATGGACTTTTTATTATAAGAACATGACTGACGGGAATGGGTATTTTGCAGTTGCAAACCAGAACGGCAGATTATTTCCCTCTGAAATAAAAAAGGAATTCGGTAAAGGAACGGTTGAACAAACGCTATTTAATGAAGAAAGGGAAGACAATACAGTCGCGAATTATCACAAAATAATAAACAACGGTGCATGGAGTAAATACAAAATATCCTTCAAGACCGGCGGAAATACAAATGTTATATTGAAATATTTTGCTGATACAAATACTGAAGCATACACAGATAATTGGTATATGGATGGAAATTTTGTGTATGAGGAAGGTAAACTGCTTAATTCCGGTTTCGAAGATGGAAATCTGAGCGCATACCATACAGGCGGAAATATAACCGCAAATATTACAACCGAAAATGTCAAGGACGGGAAATACGCTGCAAGTATAATTAAAAGCGATGTTATCGGTGTGAGCGGAATAAGTCAGAATGTTAAAGTAAAACAAAATCACGATTATATATGGACTTTTTGGCTGCGTTTTGATAATGCAGAAACTCCAAACGGAGTTCAGGTTAAAGAGTATAACGGTTCGTTTTTTCAAACGCATATGTCCGGAGACCGAAACACGGTTGTCGATAACGGAATAGATTTTCACAGAGTACGTTATTGCGATAACGAGTGGCATGAATATAAAGTGTTTATTTCAACAGGCAATAGGGATATGCTGCAACTCAGACTTTTGGCATATGCTGCCGGTGCCAAGTTCACTACTGATAGTTGGAAACTTGAATGCAAAGGAGAAACTCAAAAAAGCAATACAGTTTTTGATATTGATTTTGAGAGTAAAGAAATGGGATCATCGCTTTCAGATTCTACTCCGTGGAGTAAAACAGATAAAGACTCTCATTCGGGAAAATACAGCTTGCTTTATAATGGTGCCAATTCAGTAAGCGGTTCCGAATTGGATTTTTATGATTCTAACGGTGTCAGTCGTATACAGGCGAACCTGGAAACTGATTCAACATATCGTTTTTCCTTCTATTTTAAAGGCACCGGAAAATATGAAATGGCAAATATCGGGCTTACCGTACAAGGCGGCTCCTCATACAAAAATCTTAATGATGTTGTTTATGGATGCGAAAATGACAGTTGGAATTATGTGGAGTATGTATTTAATACATCATCGGTAGTCGATTACAGATTTACTATTTCCGGAATAGTGTTAGGTTCGGCGGCATTTAAGATTTATGTAGATGACATAAAGCTTGAGAAAATTATACCGGGAATAACAGACGGTATGATTGATCCGAAAAATATAACTTGCGAAGAAGAAGACAATCTTATCCCAAATGGTACACCATCATTATTGGAATCCGATGACGATTGGAATGAGATTAAAGGAGTTAAGGTTGCTCTGTCGGAAAACAAAAAGATTATAAAGCTAAAAAACGGCACAAAAGGACTATATGAATTGAAGCTTAATCCCGGAGGTTACTATAATTTTGCTTTTGATTATCGTGCATGTGAGGGGAACTCGGCCGATGTCGGTCTTTCTTTCAATAATGATGGCTCTTCTTTCGGTGCTGACAGTTCATATAATACTTCCGGAAACAGTATATTTGCAATTATTGGCGATACGAACGGATGGAATCGCGTCGGATATAGTTTTATAGCTCCGGATGACGGAAAAGTGTATTTGGTATTGAACAGCATATCGGGAGATATAGATATTGACAATTTTACACTTTATTCGTTACTTCCGAAGTGTGCAAAAACGAAAGATCTGACAAAGCAAGAGGATAAGAAAGATACGGATCACGCATCTATTTGGGATTTTGAATATGATGCGGATATGGATTGGAATGACAGCGACTATATCGGCGGATTGAAAGTTAATGATGAGAAATCTGATATCGAAAAAATAATTACGGATGACGATGAGGAAGAAACTGTTAAACAAACCGGCAAGAGAATGTTGAAGGTAAAAAAACGCAAACTTATTTCGAAAGGAAAGCCCGGTTTAAGTAACACAGCCATAGTGGTAATTGTTGTTGCTTCGGCAGTTGCGGTTATTGCAGCGGGCTCCGCCTTGATTATTTTTATAAAACATAGAAAGAAGGTAAAGATTTCAAATAAGATTAACCGGTAACTGTTTAAAGAAATATATTGAAAGGATGCTGATTATGAATAATAGACAGTCTGTTTTTAAAATTTTTGCTTTACTAATTGTTATTTGCATATGCCTTACAGCCGTTTCAGGATGCGGTAAAAAAAATAACAATTCTTCTACATCGTTGGATGAAGAGATAATTGGCGAAGTAATTATCGGAGATGATAGCGACCAAACCGATACCGAAGGCAATAGCAATGACAATGATGCCTCCGGAGATAATTCAAATAGCAACAACGACAAAATAAATACAGGATCAATTGACATTTCTAAGCTCAGGGGTCAAAAAGTCACAATGATGATGTGGCGGGAACTCAATGTTTCTGAAAAAAATGTTCTGAAAAATTTTGAAAATTCTACCGGTATTAATGTTAAATATACTGTAGTTAATCAAAAAGAATATCTTACAAAAGTTGCAGCCGAAATTGCCGGCGGGACCGGCCTTGATATTTGTGCAATACAATCAGGCGGAATGTCAATACTTTCAAAGGACCCTTATGCTTCTGCTTATCCGGTGGGAGTTTTGGCAACCATGCAACCATTTTTTGAAGTGACCGGTCAAAATCCCAAAGATAGCATTTGGTCTAAATCATGGATGGATCCTTATAAGATAAAGGATAAGTATTATGGCGTTGCGATTTCCGGCGGATGGCATACGCTCAGCACAGTAGTTTATTATAATAAAGATCTTTTTGAAGAAAACGGTATTACTACGCCGCGTGAGCTTTGGCAAGCGGGAAATTGGAACTGGGATACCTTTAAAAAAGCCGCACTTGAAATTTCAGCAATTGATGATTATTATTATGGCTACGCCGGACGCGACACTTATGCTTATATGCTTTCGGCCGGCTGCGATTATGTGGGCTTTGACGGCAAGAAATTCACAAATACATCCAATGATCCTAAAGTGAAAAAAGCTTGGGAATTTAGTATAGAAATGCTTGATTCCGGCGCACAGTTCCGTCCTGACGGCTCATCAAATTATCCGCAACTTTTCCTTGAAGGTAAATTCGGTATGTATGGCGAGGGTTCATATTGTATGGCTAATATCGGAATGATGGGCGATTATGCATATAAGTTGAATGATGTTGGATTTGAAATTGATGCCGTTCCGTTTCCGTCCCCAAAAGGTCAAACACCGGTGGCGATACATCGAGCCAATCTTTTCGGCATTGCAAAAAATTCTAAAAATCCGATTGCTGCCGGAGTATTCCTACGCTATTGGCTTGATCCTAAAAACGCACCTCCATTTTCTAAAACTGCACTTAACGGAAATATGAAGGATACATTTGACTGGATAAATGCTGAAACAACTAAGAAAAATGCACTTATATCCGGCGGCGTTATAGGATACCATGATATAGATAAACTCAGCGGTATGACTTATAATCTTATGGTTAATCCCGCAAACCAAATTAATACCACTATAAGTTCTTACAAATCTTTTATTGACAACTGTGTTTCAGCGGCAAACAAGGTAATAAAATAATTTTTTAAAGGGAGTAGATTATGAAAACAATACATAAATTAGTTTTAATGCTTTTAATTATTTCTATTCCTACACTTTCATTGCTTGGATGCAACGGCGGTACAGAAGATGTTTATTCTGAATATATTGATTTAGTTGAAGCTCCTGACAATAATCTATCATCCGAAAATTCTTCAGAATCTTCGAATGATTCATCAGATGCTATCGACCAAACTATGTCTTCACGGCCTACCGTTAAAAAACCTACACTAGGCAAGAACATAAATATTACAATTAATGGAAAAACGCCTTACAGAATAGTTGCTTCTCTTTCTGCAGACGGATATGATCAAGCGCGTCTTATACAAAAAGTTATAAAAAAGACCTGCAATACAAAAGTCCCGCTTATCCTTGATTTTGAGGATAAAGACGGCACTGAAATAATTATAGGTGATACTAAGCGCGAAGCTTCCAAGCAGGCAATGAAAGAATTGGGGAAAAATGAATATATTATTAAGGTCGATAAAAACGGGGATATTGTGATAGTAGGCGATAATCTTTTGGCGCTTGAATATGCTGTAAAAGAGTTTTTGTCAACATATTTCGGATATGATTCCGCCGCAAAAGAGATCGGAGAAGAAAAAGCAATTCCCACAAACCTTAATATTCATAAAGACATTTTATTGGGTTATAAACTTGTCTGGAATGAAGATTTCAACGGAAGTACTCTTGATCGTTCAAAATGGAATTTGTACCCTCATATGAGTGCACAGCCTAATATGAAACTTTCGAATGATGCAGACTCTGTTTTTTTAAAGGACGGATGCGTGTACCTCAGAGCAAAGCGAATTGAAAAAGGTAAGTACTCCATTCCGAATTCACTTTCAACAAATACTACCATGGCATTTAAGTACGGATATATTGAAATACGTGCAAAAGTTCCTTTTGATCGGCCTGCTTTTCCATCGTTTTGGATGCAGTCAAGTATGTACGAAAGAAAAAATCCGTATATCATGAGTGAAATTGATATTTTTGAGTGCTTCGGTCTGCCTAAAACGCTTGAATCCACTCTGCATAAATGGTATCAAGACGGAACGAACGATCATTTTGCAATACCTGATAATCAGCAAAAAAGATGGAATTTCAACTCAAAGTCAGAAGCTGAACAATGGCACACTTATGGTTTGTTGTGGACCCCGACTTCATTGAATTTTATGGTGGATAAACAAATTTATCAAACAAACTCAATTGCCGGAGATAATGATTTCGGAGACCGTAAGGATGGGATGGGGTGCTTTCATGACTATCACCACATTATCTTCAATAATTATCTTTATACCGAGGGTGCGTCCATATTAAATGTTCCATCAAAGGCTGCAAACGAAAACGATGAGTTCCCAATCGATTTTATTATTGATTATGTCCGAATTTACCAAGTGGATGGCGAGGGCTCGTTGGTCGATTTGACCAAGAAAAACAATTAAAAACTATATCGGTGCGGATACAGGGGTAAAGAAGATGAAACATAAAAAAAGCAACTTTGCTTTTAAAAGAAGTGTAGTTTTGCTTTTATCTGCCGTAGTATTATCGGAAATTTTCTTTAATACTGATTTAGTGCTTGCAAAATCAGTCGGAGTTATTCAAAACGGCGATTTTGAGGAAGGATTAACAGGTTATAGGACAACAGATAAAATTACAGCAGAAATAGTAAACGGAAAAGGCTGTGACGGCAGTAAATGCGCTGTCTTGGGAGTGGTTGACGGTGCATATAATAACGCAATGATTTATCAGGAAGTTGCTGTAAAGCCTAATACCGACTATGTTTGGAGTTTTTATTATTTAGCTGCATCTCAAAGCGGGAAAAATACTCTTATAGGCGTCCGCACCGAAGAAGGAAATATGCTTTTACCATCTGAAATATGCAGCGAAACAGGAACGCTTGCGGCAGTAAGTGTGAGCCATAATGAGTTGCGATCTGTATCACAGCCGCAGAATTGGCATCAAGGAATGGATGCCTATGATACAAAATACCATGAATATAAAGTGAGCTTTAATACCGGAAATCAAACGAAGGTGTTGCTTACACTGAATCTTTTTGCAGATAAAAGAAATGGCAGAACCGATAACTGGCGTCTTTTTCAAAAAGGCGAAGTTATTGGTGATATTGATGGCGATGGCAATGTTGACGCAAAGGATTTGACTCTTATGCGCCGAAAACTTCTTGAAGCTGATGAAATCTATGATTATTGTCGGGATGTAAATTGTGATGGTACATTTAATATCCTTGATTTGGTATCTTTAAAGAAAAAAATTGCGGGAACAAATGAAAGAATTTTTAATTTTTCCGATTTGAGCGGTAGGTTTAAAACGCAAGGCAGAACCAATGAACAAACAAACGGTATATTGCTTGACTGGAGTGCAAGCGGATTGGAGTTCACCGCAGACTGTTCGGGAACTGTGACAATTGAAATAACACCTAACTATTCCACTAAAAACGGAAGTACCGGCGGTATGTATTTTACTGTTATTGTCGACGAAAAAATACAATACGCTGATAAACGAATGCCGGCAAATACCGATGCTAATTCGTGGACATCAAACTCAACCGATTATCCTTTCTATCTATCCGGCAGAGAATCTAAAAGTTTTGTTATTGCTTCTGCTCTTTCTAAGGGTAAACATAAATTTGAAATTTACAAGCAAACCGAGGCAGAAGAGAATTCATTCTTTATTAAGTCGGTAAAGCTTAACGGTACTATTGAAAAAGCACCATTAAATAAGGATTTTTACATTGAGTTTGTAGGCGATTCTATTATTGCGGGTCTTGGCAATTTATCAAAGGGAGGCAGTAATGCCCCACTCTATCAAGATGCGACTCGCGGATTTGCATATCTTACTGCAAAAAACTTAAGTGCGGATTGGTCTGTAATTGCGAGAAGTGGAATTACTGCGACTAAAGGAATCGGTTGGAGCGGTGCGGATTCAACATCTATGCAGGATGTTTATCCTTTTACCGAGTATTATTCTGACAGATTGCAAGAATATGGTTTTGAGAGACGACCTGATGTTATTGTGGTATCGCTCGGAACAAATGATTTATGGACATACAAAAAATGCGGCGCTAAGATTGAGGATGTTGAAAAAGGATTTGAAAAAATGCTTTTAATGCTGAGGCAAAAAAATCCCGATTCAAAAATTATATGGTTATATGGAATGATGACCGATGCAGCTAATTCTTTAATTCAAAAAACGGTGAAAAACAGTGGTGGGAGCGCTTCCGGGTTATATGCTCTTGAATTGCCTGAAAATACTTATGGCGGTCAGGGTCATCCGGAGTTGAGTGCACAAACAGTTTATGCGGAAATGCTTACGGAATTTATCAATAGTATCTGCTTAGGCAAGAAATAATGTAAATAATAATTTTTCGAAGGATGAGAAATTGAAATGCTTGAGTTAAACAAAATATTTTGTTCTGGTATGATTCTTCAGGCAAACAAACCGATAAATGTTTTCGGAACCGGAAAAGGCAGCATTAAGATAGAACTTGCCGGGGTGGAACAAAGCTTGGTTTCCAATTCTGAAAAATGGATGATTGTATTTCCTGAAATGAATTACGGCGGGCCATATAATATGTATATTAAGTTTGATGGACGCAGCATGGTGCTTGAAAACATATTTATCGGTGATGTTTATTTAATATCGGGTCAGTCCAATTTAAAGTTAAAACTCAAAAAAACAAATGAGCCGCATAAGGACTATATAACAGATGGCAATGTTGTCAGTTATACCGTGGCTTCTCCGGAGCCGGAAGTTTTTTCTCCGGAAGACGGTTGGGTCACACTGAAAAAAGAGCAGGCAGGGAATTGGTCTGCGTTGGGTTATTATATCGGAACAAATCTTTCAAAACATACAAATCATAAAAACGGGTTGGTATTTTGTTATCACGGTGCCGCTGCAATACAATCTTTTCTTCCCGAAATGATTGCTCGAAAAAAAAGTGTTTATATTGAACCTGAAAAAAGATTTCGCGATTGCAACTTTTTTTGGAATAAAGACGGATATATGTATAATCTCATGATTTCTGCAATCTCAGGATTCCGATTTAAGGCGGTGGTTTGGTATCAAGGAGAAAGCAATGTAAGTCCCGCTGAAAGTTCTATTTATGAAAATCTTTTGACAGAGCTAATTCTCTGCTATAGGGATGAGTTTTGCGATAAAAATTTACCCTTCGTTATTGTTCAACTGGCAGATTATGATGAACGGGATGATGATAATTGGCACAGAATACAAAAAATTCAGAACGATATTCAATATAAGCTGCCTTACATCAAGACTGTTGCGAGCAGAGACGTTTGCGAAACAAATGATATTCATCCTAGGTCTAAAAGAGAACTTGGAAAAAGAATTTCCATTGCATTGGAAAATTTATGAATTGAAACGTAGATCAATTTGCCCTATTGCCGGATGGCATAAAAATATATTAGAAAAGGTGATAATTATGAAGCGTAGAAATTTCAGTTTTTTCTCAAAAAGAAGCATAGGAATGATTCTGTCTGTTGCATTGCTTATTGGTATTTTTGTTCCAATGCAGACCTTAACATTTGCACAGACAACGGGAATGGTTCAAAACGGGGATTTTGAAAACGGCTTAACGGGTTACGGAACAAGCGAGAAAGCTATTGTAACTGTCGAGGCAGATAAAGGTCGCAATAATAGCAACGGCGCAGTATTGGGAGCT